>Ga0208161_1001953_pt1 | contig 10671 bp, 1 predicted proteins | sample CB_VirMetaG_3_FD_184538 | JGI IMG/M metagenome (GOLD analysis project Ga0208161, IMG submission 184538) | Freshwater to marine saline gradient viral communities from Chesapeake Bay - CB_1508_1S Viral MetaG (SPAdes) (version 4) | ecosystem: Environmental > Aquatic > Marine > Coastal | place: USA... | reverse complement strand
AAAATTTGTTAAATTTATATTATAAGGAAGAGAAGTACCACCATTTGGTAATGCTACTAATTCTAAATCACTTCCAAAATTATTTCGTATATTCTCATTTATAAATCTTAATTCTAACATTCCATTTAAATTTGGTACTATGTATGATGGTGTATATGCTGTTTGATTATTATTTTGTATTGTTATTTTGTTAGTATAACTATCTAAACTAAATACTAAATTTCTTGTTGAAAATAAACTATTTAATCTATTTATAATTGTACTGCTATTATAAAAACCATCTGTTATAACATATTCAATTTCACTAGAAGCACCTACATTATAATCTAATGTATAATCAATATACTTAAAATCTAATTCCGCTAATCTAAAATTACTCATCACACTTACATAATTATTCCAATCAGGATCTCCTTCGTTATAGTATATGTTTTTCATTTTTATTTTATAATATTTATAAGGTATATTGTTATTTACTATTTTTGTATTTGATATAACCTCACTCCCGTTTTGATTAAGAGGAAAATCTATGTAACCTTCATTACCACTATTGCTTGTTAGTTCCGTATAATTTACATTATCATTACTAGCGTATACAAGAATTTCAAATGTCATACCAGATATGTAAGTTGATGCTGTTATGCTATGCATACTCCAACCAATTTCTCTTACTATTTTTAAACCACTATTATCTACTATTTCTATAATTATTTCATTATCTACTTCATTAAATATTAATGATTGGTTAGCATCATCAGGTGTAGAAGTATCAAATATATTTGGAATATTATTACCACTTGCTCCTTTATAATACATTATATAATTTGGATCTGTTTGTCTTTTTATTTCATGTATCCCTCCATTATAACTACTTGTTACATCATCTAAATAATCATTCTCATTTGGTGCTGATTTATAAAATTCATTTGATAATTGTATATAACCTGTCGTTGTTCCTATGTTGACTATATTATAATCATATTGTGTTGATTTTAATACTAATGTATTATTTTGTAATGTTTCACTTATATTATATAAATTATTTAAATATTTAAAATCGCACAACTTTATTGTCGCATATTGGTTATCTGTTAATTCAATTGGATAACTAGGTTTTATTTCTAAATACTTATTATTTTTATTATTTTTGATCTTATCTACATAAAAGTCATATATCATTTAGTATCGTATTCTATTATAATATGATATAATTTATTATACTATCCCATTTCTTGCGAGTATCTCTTTTAACATATCAATTTGATTTTGTTGCTCCATAATTCTATTTTCTTGCTCCATAATTATCTTATGAAGTTCCTGTGTAGATTTTGTTAATAATGGTATCATAGAAACATAATCAACACAATAATAATCATCATCATCATTTGGACTATTCACTATATCAGGTATTATATTTTCCAACTCTTGTGCTATAAAACCATATTTCGTTTTATCATCATTTTCAGTATTAAAAGATACTGGATTTACACCATTTATTAAATCTAATACTGAATTTAAATTTTGAATATTATTTTTTAATCTTTTATCACTGGTTTGATATAAAGTGGTGCATCTTATATTACCTGCAACATCTAAGGTATAAGCAGGAGTATTCATATTACCAATCATAACTCTTTCGCTGAAACAAGCAAAATTAAATCCACCAGACCAAGAGTAAAATCTTGCAATTTCTTCATTATTTATATTAGTAATTCTGAAATTTTTTCCATCACTTAAACATTGCAAATGTAATTCAGATAAAGCACCTGTTCCTGATTGTTTAAATAGCCAAGCTCTTTCAGTATTAAATTTTAATAATACTGCATCGTTTCCTTGATTAGTAATATTAATACCACCGCTATTTACATCTAATTTTTCAGTTGGATTATTAGTTCCTATACCAACATTACCATTTGAATTAACAAAAAGCGGTATAGTATTATTGTATGAATTATATAATCTAAATCCTCTATTATTTCCACTATTCCAATATCCCCTAATTTCATTGTAATATGTAGAACCTGAATTAACAACTCCTGTTCCCCAGTTAGTATCACCAATATATGTATAAGCATTATAACTACCAGAAAGAATTATGTTTCCATTTTGAATATCTAATTTTTCAGTTGGATTATTAGTTCCTATACCAACATTACCTGTCCCATTTTGTATTGTTAAGCGATATGCAGATTGATAAATATAGAATTGATTTGAATTTGTACCATTACCATCATTATTTATACCAACTAAAAAATTACCTCCACTATTAACAAAATTAATTCCTTGTTGCCATGTATTCTCATCACCTAATCTCATATTACCTCTAACATCTAATAATGCAGTTGGATTATCAGTACCTATACCATAATTACCATTACTTGAAGGTAAATCATTTAAAACTAAATCATTTCCATTTATTTTATATTTACTCGCATTTGGAATATTAACATCACCATTTACATCTAATTTATAAGAAGGTGAATTTTTATCAATACCTACATTTCCATCTTTTGTTATAGTTAATCTTTCATATACTATATCATCTTTTGCTACCCAAAAACCTAATTTACCACTATCTTCTTGGTCGTCAATATTATCTGCTCTCCAAGATATCATTCCTGCTTCGGCAAAATTAGCATTATCATCACTAACTACTAACGATATATAACCTCCTTCGGCATTAGTAGTATTTGTTATATCATCACAATGTCTTTCTAATGTTAAAACTTTTACTAAATTATTATTTACATCATTATCGGCATATATATGTAATTTACTATTTGGATTATTAGTTCCTATACCAACATTACCATTATTATAATAAATATCATTTCCTGTTGTAGTCCAATCTGAACCAGTAAAAATATTTCCATTTACTCTCAACCCAGTACAATTAATATTACCATCAACATCTAATTTATATGCTGGTGTTTTTCCAATACCCATATATCCATTACCACTATCAATTGATAAATATTCTGTTGTGGTAGTCCAACTTCTTGATATAACTAAACGACTGCTATTGTTATTACCTAAATTATCAGCTTGGATATTCCATACACTATTCAAATTTCTTAAATTAATTGATTGAATTGTTGAAACTCCATTTCCAAAGCTTACATCACCTCGTACATCTAATAAAGTATTTAAATGATTTGTAGAAGTACCAATACCAATTTCATCACAAACAATATCACCACCAACATTTAATTTTGCAGATAAAATCATATTTTCACCATATCCAATAGCAACATTACCATTATTATAATAAATATCATTTCCTGTTGTAGTCCATTGAGATGATGGAGGAGTATTGATTAAATCATTATAATCACCACTTGATGCTACTAAACTTAATCCTAAATTAGTTCTTGCCTGTGATGCTGTTATAGCACCTGTTCCTCCATTTGCTATTGGAACTAATTTGATATCAACAGTATTATTACCTGAAATAATATCTGTATTAAAATCAAAATGATTTACATTATAAATAGGTTTATTAGACAAATCATTATAACTACCACTTGATGCTACTGAACTTAATTCTAAATTAGTTCTTGCCTGTGATGCTGTTATAGCACCTGTTCCTCCACTTGTTATTGGTATTGTATTGCCTGTAATTTCTTGCCCTGATATTGTTAAATAGTTAGTATTTGCTAACGATACTGGTAAATGTGTAGAATAACCATCTTTTACATATTTGTATTTTATAATTACTATACCTGACCCACCATTACCTCCTAGATAACCTCCATATCCTCCACCACCTCCTCCTCCTCCTGTATGATTCGCACCATCATTGTATGTTCCTACATTAAAACCTCCTGTTCCTGCTTGACTTGTTCCATTAGAATTAATTAATGAACCTGCACCACCTCCTCCTAATCCTCCATATGAACTTTTGTTAATATTATAAACTGCACCACCACCCCCACCACCCCAATAATAATCACCTATGATATTTATCATAATACCTTGACCTCCTTGCGATATTGGTGATGAACCATTAGAACCAACACCTCCTGCTCCGCCACCCGCTCCTCCAACAAAATCTCCTGTATCATCACTACCACCAGCATTACCATAATGATTAATAGATTGTATGCTATATGTTCCGTCAAATGTTCCCAAAATAGCACTTCCACCAGAAGGGCTACTAAATTGATAAGCACCTGCTCCTCCACCACTTCCACCATTATCACCATTTGAAGCATCTCCATCTCTACCTTCTTTACCACCACCACCGCCTTTTGCTATAATACCCTTACCATTACTATCTAAAAAACTACTATCATAACCATTTAAACCATTCCATACTGAACCAGCACCTCCTCTACCAATGCTAATAGTATAATCACCTGCTGGTATCAAAGCACCTTGTAGATACGATACACCACCACCTCCACCACCTCCTCCATTATCACCACCACCTCCACCACCACCACCAACAACTAAAATATCACATTCAGTTCCTAATATGTCATTAAATGTTATATTATAAACATAATTTTGAGTAGTAGTACTACTTTTAAATATAATGTATTTATATTCAGTATCTACTACCGCAGTAGTTAAGTTTTCATCTACTGGAATTGTTGGTTCTTGAATAGTTGTTCCACCTCCTATTACACTCAAAACGCTATCAGTAATTTGTAATGTATTAGTATCTATTTTAACACCTCCTAATGTTGAAGCAGATGCTGTTGGTAATTCATAGCTATCAGATGCATTTATAGTACCATCAGCATCAATAGTTATATTATTACCTTGTTTTACTCCTCCTAATACACTTGCTGATGCTGGTGGTAAAGTATATGGTAATGGAGTTTCTTCAATATCAGTATATTTTAAATTAACCCCCCCTATTTTATATTTACTACCTGATGCTATATTTACATCTCCATTTACTTCTAATTTATAATCAGTTGGTACTACACCAATACCTACATTTCCATCTGTTCTTTTTATAGTTAATGCATCTATTTCAGTAGTTGTTCCAAAAAATGTGTCGTACATTTTGATTTTTAAAGTATTTTCTACACCATCATAATACAATTCGCCTCCTAATTGAGTATCATTATAATATTCTAATAATTGAATTCCAGCAGAACCATTAGTATTTGTCGCAACAACTCTAATTTTCGTATCTGTTCCTAATATATTTAAATTAGTTAGTGGGTTATTAGTACCAATACCAACATTACCAGTATTATAATAAATATTATTTCCTGTTGTAGTCCATTGAGATGATGCAGGAGGAGTTCCTGCTAAATCGTTATAACTTAAATCATTTCCATTAATTTTATATTTACTACCTGATGCTATATTTACATCACCAGCAACATCAAGAGTATGAGAGGGATTAATCATATCACCAATTCTAACTTTATCACTGAAACAACAAAAGTTTCCAGCAGTTGAATTAGCATAAAATTTTACAAAATTTGCATCAGTATCATTATTAATTTTAAAACTTTTAGAATTAGTTGAACTTTTTAAAACTAAATCGCTTGAATCACCTGTTCCACCTTGTTTAAATTCCCAAGCTCGTTCAGTATTAAATCTTAATAATAATGCTTGGTCGCCTTGATTAGTAATATTAACTCCTCCTGAAATGTCAAGAGGAAATGCAGGGGTTGTCATTCCTGCACCAATACCAACATTACCATTATTATAATAAATATCATTACCATTTAAAGACCAAGCATTTGGATTTTTCAAAATTATTGTTTCATCACCACTAAATATATCAATATCTATTTCAAAATCATTTGTATTAAATATTAATTTATCTGTTAAATCGTTATAACTTAAATCATTTCCATTTATTTTAAATTTACTACCTGATGATATATTAATATCACCAACAACATCTAATTTATAATTAGGATTATCAATACCAATACCAACATTACCAGTATTATAATAAATTTCATTCGCATCATTAGGATTTACTAACCAACTTGAATTACCAGTATCAATATTTAATATAGTTTTTAAATTTTCAGGAGTAGTTCCCGTTAGAGTATTTTCAAAAACATTTATACCAATATAATCTATTTCATCTTGTATTAAACCATCGCTAATATCTGTTCTACGACGAGAACTTGATATTTGTCCTGATGTATTAACTTCAATTTTATAATTATTCAAATAAAGAGAATTATTAGCATAAATATCATTTGCTATGAGAGCATCTCTTACATTACATACTCTTTGAAATTTTAATAATTTTGAAATATTCAAAATATCATTCATACTCCATTCGGTATTCAATTTAAACCCAGCATTATTAAATTTAACATTATTTGCGATGGTATCACCAAATTGTATATTCCTACTTAAATTATTATAAAATTCATAATCAGGAAATGATGTTGTTGAAAGATTTGTATCAATAGTAGTCACAATCGGTAATGTCCCACCGAAAAGCGGATCACCCGTTCTATATATTTTAACTATTCTCGTATTAAAATCAACTGTTAAATAAATTTCTCCATCGTGCAATCCTGCTATACTTGCATTTTTAGTACTAGTTAAATAACTGGTATATGTATCATATTCATCGTATATAAAATTTGCTCCTAAAACTGACTGTTGAGAAGAAGGAGACCAAGTCTCAATTGGTATTTTATTTAACCGAATTCTTTTTATTTTATTATTTAAATTAGTATTATAGAAAGTAAATCTACTTGTTTCCATTGAATTCATACTTCTTTGTATTACACCAATTGAAAATGTAGTATCGTTAACATCAGTTAGGAATACTTCATATTTAGTTTGATTAGTATATCCTGATATATGACGGATATCAAAATAAACTTCTTTGAAAAATTTTGGTGTAAAAATTTCATATTGTACGGCATTATCGTTAAAAATATTCATAACTGAACCATAATAATTAGGATATCGTGAAGTATCACTTACTAAAAGCATGTCTTCCGAGAAATGTGGCGGTGTATTATTAGGATATGAAAAATTTGTAAATTTATTATCCTCAATGAAATTCAAATTAGAATTAGTTATAACATTAAGAAAATCTTTTTTAATAGGAGTAATATGTTTAAATTGGATTGTAGGACCAAATTTTAAATATTTTAATTGACTTCCAAAATATGAAAATAATAACTTTTCGCCTTCTTCCTCAAAATCTTCAAGTACTAATTTTATTGAAAAGGAACTAGTCAACGATTGTGTTTTAGTTCCCGTATAAGAATATTGTATTTGTCCTAAAACACTTGATCGGAAAGACACTCCTTCTCTGTTAACAATTTCGCCGGTTGCAGAAACAAAATCTTGACTTGGTTCTAGAACATTTACAAGCATATCTCCACTATTAATAAGTTTATATGGTTGATATTTAGGCATTATATATACATCAAAATAGTCTTCATAATTTGTTGTAAATGTTCCTGATAATTTATAACCGATATCTAATGTATATTCTGGGTTATTTAATAAAGTGGTTTGTTGTGGTAATAAAGTTTTTTCTAATTCAAGGAGAAATTCGCCTGATACTACATTCCCCTGTTCTATATCATTTATATCTTGTTGTAAATTAGTTATGTCTTGACTATGACTTGCAATATTAGTAGTATTAGTTTCAACTGATAAATGTAATCCAGTTGCTGGGTCAGTTTCGGTTGATGCTGATCCAAGATTTTGTTGTAAATTAGTTATGTCTTGACTATAATCAATAATATCGGGTGTTTCTTCAATATGACTATATTTTAAATTAACCCCACCAATTTTATATTTACTACCTGATGCTATATTAATATCTCCATTTACATCTAATTTATATGATGCTGATGGTGTTGTTGTATTTATACCTACACTACCATTTGGTGATGTATATATTAATTTATCATAATTGGTTAATTGAAGATTACCACTATTATCATACTCAAATTGTGATGTATCTAATTTTAATGATATATCTAGTTGTGTTAAATTTTCGCCTGATTCTTCGGTTGTTGTTGTTTCGTTAACATTTAAACCATTTCCAAAATCATTTTTATCAGGTATAAATTGTCTTCGTCGGTTTCTATTTAATAAATTATTTCTTTCAATATTAATTTTATCTAATTCAAATGATATTATTTGAAGTTCGCTGTATAATTGCTCTACTATTATATCTAAATTACCTGTTGTTCCACCTATGCTACTTTTTGGTATTTGTATAATATCATTAACAGCATAACCTGCACTTGTTTCTTTAACTTCATCTATTACTGCTTTTAATGTTCCTGAAACATCTTTAATAGTTATAGTTAATGTATTATTATGACTTATACTCACATCATAAGTCCCAGCATTTATAAAATTATTATTTGTTGATTCAACAATATTTAATCCTGTTTTATATAATAAATTTTCTACACTTGCTATCGGTTGATCTTTTGCTTTTTCGTATGCTGTTATATACGCTGATTCGCTTTTATCTAATTCATTTGTTTTTAATCTATCATACAATTGAAAAGCAATTCCTGCTACAAATGATAAACCACCTATTGCTGTAAACATTCCTGTTAAAAAATTAAAAATTAATTGCCTTCTACTTTCTGTGAATGCTCTTGTTACATTTATCGCTACTCCATTTTGGTATGCTGAATTACGGGTAAGATTTACAAATTCTTCTCCTCTTTGTCCTAAATCTCTTCTCAAATCATCTAAACCACTATCTAATGCATTTTCAAATTCTTCTTGTGATTGTTCCCAACCATCTACCACTTCCATCGTATTTAATCTTGCTTCAATATCTATAATTTTAGCACTATTTAATCCTACTATTGGTTCTATTATAGTTAATCTTGGTAGCAGACCTGTTGGAGGAGTATAAATTGTAGCATCTAGTGCTAATACATTTGTTGCTAACCCGAGTATTTGTTGTCTATTTGATACCGAATAATTTACTATATCAGTCCAACCTGAAAGTATTGTAGGTGAATTAAAAAAATCATAATCATACCATAAATATAATTTCCCATTTTCTATTTTTACTTTATTTTCATTATCTTTTGTTCTAAAATAAATTAGACCATTATCATTTTTATTAGTTATATATAAGTTAAAATAAGGATCATCAAATCTTAAACTAATTAGATCACTTGTGGTGGTATCATATCCAGTATTAACATCTGTTGAACCTCCATTTTGTATTATTGTTGTAGTTCCACCACCACCACCACCTGAACCTCCCAGTTGGATTTGTGTTGAGTCCTGAAAACTACTTTCATTGTTATTATTATACCAACTCATTTGTTTTCTCTTCTATTATAACAAAATAATTATTTTCTCATCATTATATTAGAAAGAATATAATGTACGAATCAATACCATCAAGCTACCCTGCGACCTTCTTCTACAATCTAAGCAAACTATCAGGATCTCTATCTAAAAATTTAATCAAAGTAACTGCGGATAGAACAGATGCTTCACCAAGCACTATAACCAATATCCGCTTACCAATCGGTGCTTTACTAAACCTTGACTCATTTGCTTTATTCTTTAAAGTATCAATGAGTGGGTCAAATCCTACTATCCCTGCGAGATATGCTTCATCATTCGTTAAAAGATTGTCATTATCTATCAACAATACTAATGTAGCTATAATAAACGATTATAATCTGGTTTATAACATTTATGCTGATTGTAATAACAAACATTATTCAAAAGGTATACACGGAGAATTCTTGGATAATAGCATCTTATGGAGTGAAGCGGTAGGAGCATCGGATCAAACTGCAATTACAGGTGCTTCATCTTTATTAGCATCTACAACTAACCAAACTAATATGCAATTCTGTATTAACAACTGGTTAGGTGTATTAGGATCTGCTTCCACAAAAATCTTACCAACTTCTTTAACTGGCGAATGTGTTTTATCTATTGAATGGTGTCCCAATTATGAAGTTCTCGGTGGAACTGCCGAAGGTACATCTACAACATACACCGCTAGTGATACCTATTCTATCAGCGATATCTACTGCAATGTTGAAGCATTATCATTCAGTGATGATATGTATTACAATAGCATAATGGATAAAGAACTTAAAATCGGTTTCAATGATTATGTTGTAACTAAATTTGCTTCCGTTCAAAAGAAAGCAGGTATTAATGTTACTACCTACATATCGGCAAATTCCGTAGATCATGTATTAGGAACAGCAATTATCCCTCAAACTCTACCAAAACCTATGGTTGCTTATGGTTCTCTTGGAACTGGTGCAGGTGAAACAAATGTTGCGAATATGTTTAAATACCTATCTGATCCTGTTGCATATGATGGTAATGCCTCTGCAACAGCGAGTGAAAATGTATATGGTGATGGTTTCTTCTCAACTATTGCTTTACAAAGATGTTTACAACACATCAGCGATTCTCAATTTAGCATCAACAACAAAGCACTCAACTATGCTCCATTAAATAAATATGAAATCTTCCAAAATAACTTAAATGCGTTAGGATATGAAGGAGTAGATGCTTCTGCTAATGGTATGCATTCCGGTGTAGTATCACTTTTACATTTCTACAAATATTATGGTTTCTGTATGCAATCCCTTGAATTAATTGATAAAGACCAATTCTACATTTCAGGTCTATCTTCTGCTGGTTCTTCTTGTGCTATCAACTGGGTAGCAAATTTTGAAGGTGCTAACAATACCCTAT
>Ga0208161_1001952_pt1 | contig 10674 bp, 14 predicted proteins | sample CB_VirMetaG_3_FD_184538 | JGI IMG/M metagenome (GOLD analysis project Ga0208161, IMG submission 184538) | Freshwater to marine saline gradient viral communities from Chesapeake Bay - CB_1508_1S Viral MetaG (SPAdes) (version 4) | ecosystem: Environmental > Aquatic > Marine > Coastal | place: USA... | reverse complement strand
AGGTTGCAGGGATTGCCTCGCCCACCAGAGTGATGATAGTGTTTGCAGGGATGTCTGCTGTGGTCACCCACATACCAGTCTCCATGGTCACGGATACATCAACCCCAAAAGCATCGTTGTTAGTCCAGTTAGCAATCTTAAGTTCAGGTGTAAAGTCTTCAGCGCAATCGAAGTAGTTATCAACAGACAAAAGAGCAACGTCAAACGAGTTAGGGTCAGCACATGCACCAGATTGCCACACAATGCTTCTTCCACCGCTGACAAGGGCTGCGTGCATTCTTTCAATCTGGCCAGCAGTAAAGTGATCTCTGCAGTCGGCAGTGTAATCCATGTAGTTAGTGATGTCAGCATCAGGACAGAATGGCTCCACAGAACAAGATATGTTTGTATATGTAGGTGGGGTATCACATACCCTATCCCCTTCAGCAGTACAATCATCTTCGCTGCATCCCCCGCCGTCAAACGTGTGGTACAACCCGTAGTAGTGCCCAATCTCATGAAGCATAGTACTACCTGCAACTACCTGACCAAGGACATACACCCCATCATGAGGAACAAGTGCATTCTGATTAACCCAGCTGAACCCAGCGATATTAGGGCCTAAGTAGTCCATTACGAACACATTACAAGCCTCACCTAAAGTGTTGCTTGAAGCAATGGCAGCCATACCGTAATGGAGATTCGGTCCCTGCCACGTGCTGTACGCAACTGAATCAGGATCGATCTCCCACTCTTGGTAGAAGAACTCATCGTGCTTACATGGGATGATGCCTGTACCCTCAAAGCCTTGTTCGATTGTCTCCCACATACCTTCTAACTGTGAAGCATCCATAGCACCATTAATGTTATGAATAGCAAATGGGACGAACTTAGTAAATACATCTTGATTTCGTGATGCTCTACGCATCTCAAGCTCGCGCTCAAAGTCGTGATCTACATGCGAGCATTCAATCCCGCATATGTGAGTTGTTTGCGCTGCAGACACCAGATGAAGTGCTGCAAATAGAGATAAGAATAGAAAGTTTTTCATAGGTAAATGAGATAATTTGCTATGCAAAAATACGTATAAAAAAGGAGGGGCGGTTATGTAAACCACCCCCCCTCAGGTTGCGAAAGTCCACAGCAATTATCCCTGTGTAACTTATCAAAGATAATACAATCTCACTACTTAATGCTATTTAAATAGTACAGTTGACTTATCCAGCATTGATCGAGCCGCTTCATCGTACAGGGCATGCTCCAGTGTCACAATCCATGATCTCGATGTCATCCATGTTTAGCTGGCTGAGACTAGCGATTGGAGTTACGTTCTTGGACATCTCCATCCACTGCTCCTTAGTGATCTCCTCCATAGGTGCTTGATCAAATCCGTGCTCGTTGTGAAGCAAGAAGCTGACACTCTTTACGTTATGGTAGTTCTCATCAAGCCATGCTTTAATTTCATCGAGCTCTTCCTTTCTGTAGTAGATAGTTACAGACACAGAGTTGTCGCTCCATTCAGCCTGCAACCTCTTGATTACTTCGAGCTGATCTACGGCAGTCATGTCGTCTGCAAACGTAGTGTGCTCTGGGAAGGAGCATGGGAAGCTTACAACTACAGTAGAGTGATCCTCTGTTCCGTCGAAGTTCCTAACGTACTCTACGTGATACCCATTGTTTCTGCACACTTTGACCAGCTCGCTATCCGCAGCCATTCTAATTCGTCGAATGTAGTACTGTGAGTACCCTGGATGTGCTCCTGGTGTAACGCCAGCAAGTAGAGACAACGTTCCACTGGGTTTAACCGTTGTAAGTTTAATAGATGTCGGGAATCCGCAAATTCTAGAGTATTCTTGGTCATACGCTCTTAGGTAGTTGTACACTGCTGGCAGCCAACTTCTTTGTTCTTCTGTCGCCTGCAGGTATCCAGTGACACCGATACCCATTCGCATGTTCTTGTGAACGATATCTTCCGTTTCGGGGACCGCGCACTTGATCGCCAGACTGTGTTTATTGATACGGTATAGCAGCTTAGCCACATCCTTGAGCTCCCTCTCTGTCTCAATGTTCGGGAGGTAAATCTCAGCAAGACAGCAGGTCTCAAACGGAGCAAGACTTTGCTCTGCACACGGATTGTACCCCATGACGTGGGGGTCTGGGTAATTTGTTTCACCCGTCCTTCCCATGCGACGAGACGACTCAAGATTGATAAGCCCATATGGTTCTCCATTTCCCTTGTACCCCTCCCAGAATTCTTCGGGGAGAAGCGAGATGTCATCACACGATACTGAGTTGTTTGACATTGCTCTCCAGTTGGGGATGTTTCCGAGGTCCCACCTCTTCGCTCGTAGGTATTCGATGTCGTCATGATCTCCAATTGCAATTTGAGCAGACCGCCTCACATTACCTGCCACGACAATCTTGCCGATGATGTTCATAATGTCCAAGCAGTCTACTGGCTTGAGTCTGTTTCCGCTTCTCTCGTTGAGGATGCGGTTAATCTCTTGCATACCCCAGATCAAATCTTTAGGTCCAGAGGCGGTTCCTCCAAATCCTTTGATAGGGGATCCTGCTGGACGTACGAGAGAGGTGTCATATGTGAAACCTTTGCCAGTAAAGAAGCTAGCCTCAAGCACGCGCTCAAGAAGCTCTGTCCAACCCTCACGTGAATCTGGAACGATGAAGTCTGCCCCGTGATCGTTTACGTGCTTGATGTTTACTTTCTTCTTGATCTTCGGGAGCTGGTATACGTGCTCTCTTTGGATGTTGTAACCGACTCCGCTACCAAGCATAAGCATCTCGAATGCCCATGTGAAAGGACGTACTGGCTCGTCTACCACAACGAACGCACAGTTCTGCAGAGACGGAAGGCCTAGCTTGTCTACTGTCTTAGTACCCAGCTGCCACAAGAAGCGACCAGCTACGGTTCCTTTCAGCTGCATCATCATCCGCTTGATGTCGCGCTGATCGTGTTCATTAAAGTCGCACTTGAGCTGCTTGTTGCAAGCCTCTACAATGCGGTCGACCGTCTCCTCCCATTCTTCGGTTCGGTCTTTAACTGGGCGAGCGTAGGTTCGCTTATAGGTGGCATATCCCACCTCACCCCAAGGGATAAGTTCTGGATTGTAGTCCATAAAAAGTGTTTTAAAAATTTAAAAAGCGGACGACTAAGATAGTCAATATCTGTCGTCATACAACCACACTCTGTAAGAATTTAAAGACTTGAGATCGTGTAGTTTAAGGATTGTGATCACGTCTTGCCTGTCCTTGCGAGTGTATTTTTTGAGGTATGCATCATCTTTGCTCGATACAAATTCATCGCTGACATTTGTCTCACAGAAAGATGCGAGCTCCTCACGGCTCACGATAGAAAACCCTCCCTCTTCTGGCATGTCGAATGCAATGATCGCAGATCCTCCATACATCCAGCCAGGGTTTCCCGACACGTTCTTAAACTCACACCAGATCTCGTCTGGTAGATTGTTTCCCTTGACATCCACACCCCACTCCTTTGTTTCGCTTAAAGCAACCCAGTAGTCTACGTGCTTGTGCATGTCATCGTTTCGGCTAGACTTGCTCACTGTAAGGCCTTTCTTTTTCGCAGCCCTTATGAACCTAACTTCAGCCACACGTCCAGTGGCGTTGCTGTAGTTACGCCTCTTGCCGCTGATCTTCATGCTCGTGGACAGCTGTCTTAATAAGGTCAAGCTCTTGATAAATCGCAAGCTTTACGCCGTCCATTGCCTCTTCCACTTCCTTCCACTCACCAAGCGGTCCCCCTAATTCTTCATGTAGATCCTCATACAGGTCGTCTACTATCTGATGCATCCTATCGCAAGCGATAAAATACATCATGCTTAGTTTAGATATCTCCATTTTCGATTGATTTTAGGATTTCTTGAATAGCCTCATCTACCTGAGAACTGTTCTTTGCCAAAAATACAACCGTCTTTGCGTTATTTCCAACTAAATGCTGAAGAAAAAGTTTCCACCTCATGGGGAAGTCGTGGTGAGACGGTAGATACCCTTTGGTTTCTATGATCCAATCATGATCTCTACCCACGAAATCAGGCTTGTAGGTGATGGGAAGGACGACGGACCCAGTTCGGTCCGTCATCTCTTTCCCTTTAGCAGTCATCTTGAAGTACTTGTTTGGGAATCTGAATCGGTCCATCAACACAAACGTATGTTCTTCATAGTCAAAAGCTAGCCCGTATTCTTTCAATTGGTCTGCACAGTACTTTTCTATAGAAGAAGCATATCGTCCCAGCTGCTTTTTACGAGCGCTGGTCCTCTTCTTCGTTGTCTTCCTCGTTCGCTTCATTTAACGAAGTTACCAAAGAAATTTTGAAAAGTCAAGACAGGAATGAAAAGTTCATAGGTATCGTTGTCTCCTTCAAGAAGCTAATCGGTTTAAACAGAGCACGTTGACCGATTCTTGTGGTGAATCCAGTGTGAGAAAGATTCATCATGATGCAGTAAGGATCATCCAATGGAGTCGGTTTACCGCCTGTTTCCACATCACGCACCTTCCGAACATGTAACTCGCTCATTTTCCGTATCTCAGGGTCCATTGCTTGAACCTTTCGGTGAATCGTCATGAAGCAATCTGCTCTGTTTACGAACTTTCCGCCACCCTCTGTGTCTTCAGCATAAGGAGCAACAGGCAAACCGTCTGGTCCCTTGCGCCTCTGCGCTTCTGTCACAGCGTGTGCATTCACCCATACAGCAATGTTATTCGTCTTGCTGAACGTCAGGAACTCGCTCGCTGCTTCGTAGTGGTAATCGTGCGTTGAGATCCCCGTGTTCCGCATATCCAGTTTGAGACTGTTGTACGGATCCAGAAACACACCGTCGATTGGTTGCTGCTTCATAATCTTTTCGAAAAAAAGAATTAAATCCGCGTAACCGTATATCTGATTGTTGCTGATGATTATAAAGTGTTCTCCTACCCATTTGTATGCTTGTTTACGTTCTAAAAAAGTCATGTCAGCCACCTTCTTGTCCATGGCGAACTGCATGAGAGACATTTTGACAGAAGAAGTGCGATTCTCCGAGGAGTAAATCACCCACTTCCAGTCGTGGCGCACTGCAGAGTTTGCAATCATGTACAGCATCGTAGTGGTCTTACCCACATTCGAGTGTCCGTTGACGACAACAAACTCCTTCTTGTATCTGAAGAACTCGTCGAGACGAGGATCCCCAGTATCAAGTCCTATTTCAATCTTACCCTGTGCATAATCGTCAATCCACCTGAAGTCTTCATCGTCAGATGATATGAACGACATGTCACCATCGTTGAGCAGCATCTCTCTTTGCGCTGTCTTCTCCTCGTTGATGATGTCTCTGATCGGCATGTTCTTACCGATCTCGATACCATCGAGAATTGTGTTCAGCGCATGATCCTCAGACTCAACCTCTCGCTTGCATATCTCCCTATGAAGGACACGAACAACTTCATCCTGCTCCATCTTACCTGCTGCGATGTATCCACCACACAGGCGAGATGCATTAACAAGGACTCGGTGCTTCTCTCCGTCCTCTGCCTGACGAATCATACGACAGGCTAGGTTGAGCTTCATGTAGTCCGTGTAGTTGTGCGCAGAGTTTGTAGGTACCTGCGCTTCTGCGAACTCAGTTGTGAAGTGACCGAATCGTTTGTACTCATCCTTGATGATGATGTCTGGGTCATACGACTCAAAGCATGCCCTAGATTCGTTTGCACCAGACTCATCTACCTCAAGTCCGTGTGTGCGTTCGAAGTACTTTACGAGCGCTCTGAAGTGGTCTCTGTGCCTTTCTGGGTTAGTGATTTTAACCAGAGCCTTGACGCCTTCACCAGACGGGGAGGTCCAACATGAATAAATAAAATCATCCGTGGCAAGAGCCCTTTTGGTCGCGTCAACATCAACGTGGTCAAAATCCAGAACAATGAATCCTGAATGCTCGAACAGCGCATCATCCTTGCGAGACGAAAACTCCCCGCTGAAACATACAACGGGGAGCTCTTGCTTTTTGACTTTGTTTCCTTCACGAATTTCAGATACCAGAGTACTCGACTTCCCATTCTGAATCCTCTGCAGAGCTAACTGTAGTGGTATGTGATGTGGGTTTGTCTGATCGTATACGTTTTTGAATATCGTGACTTTCATTGTCTTTCGCAATCATTAGGAGGATAAGGTAACCAGCTAGGTCTTGCAGCGTATCCTCCGTTGAATCTACTAGACCTGCGTTTTGAATTCTCTTGAGTTTGTCGTCGATTCGAATCTTAATGCCTTCTGAAGTCCCTGCTTTAGAAAAGACTCTCATTGGGTTAAGTGCCGCATCTCCGTACTTAGAGTTCTTGTCAAGCAACAGCTCTTCGAGCTGTCTACATTTTGACACTATCTTGTTTCTTGTGTTCATCTATCGTTAGAATTGAATTTGATATGAACTTCTTATCTATGATATCCCTGATGACAATCTGCTTTTCCGACTTTGTATTCTTTCCGTATAACTCGATGCCGAGTCGGTGCATTGTGTGCGTGTCGTAGTTGCATATGTCGTTTGGGGTGTCAAAGACAGATACTACCCACACGACACGCTCGTGTACAACCTTCGCTTTCTTGAAGGCGACACGAGCGGTCATGTAGTAGATGGGGGCTTTAGAATGGGATGTCATCCACAGCTACCTCTGCTTGCTTCGCAGCGCGTCGCTCTTTGGCAGCTGCGCTGTTTGGATCGAAGACAGAACAGCATGGCTTGCCATTCTTGCTGAAGAACAGCTTGACGTAGACGTTACCGCCCTGACCCTGTTCGTTAACAGAGGTGGCAAACTTGTCAATCATTTCTTGCAGTTCTGCAACTTTGAATTTGACAGACCAACTAGAGAGTTGTTCCTCGTAGTAACGAGGTTCTTCGCAGTACCCTACGAGTACTGAATCATATTGCTTATCGCTCATGATAAAAAAATTTAATTAGGAAAAAGGTTAACGATTGTATAGTGGATGCAGAATACCACGATGGCATACCACAGGATTTTTGTTGATTTATACAATAAACTCCGCATAATGTGTATCTGTTTTACGGCCACCACTGAGCCAGTTATTAATGTTCTCGACAGCTTCATGGAACTTCATCTCACCCTTGAACAAGGTTTCTTCTGAACACTTTACATCTGCAGGGAAGTACGGATAGGCCTTCTCTTGGACAACCCAGTAGAAGTCTGGAATGTCGAACACCTTGGTGTAGATGTAAGCTTGGATGTCGTAGCTAAAGCTGCTGACGTCATACCTGAACTTGTTTATAGACCTTGATGACTTCGAGTCGATGATGCAATCATCTTGCAAGCAGTCTAGAAACCCCTTAAGCGGTACTCCTTGGTGGTCTACATTGAACTCCACTTGATACTTGCCTCCAGAGAATCGCTTGTCGTACAATCCGCAATCCTTAAGGCGCTGGATCATATCCTCTGCTTTCTTCCAGTCATCCCCAGACACAACCATCTGGTTTTTCTCTTTGATTTCTTCAATCATCTGAGACTCGATGGTCTTATACTCTGTGGTCATCTGAGGCTTCTTCATGGACTGAGTCTTCTCAGAACACCATCCAAGAATTTTCTCGTCATCGAGTATGACATATGTGGAGTGAGCTTTCTCTGGCTCAAACAACAGCATATCATACATAGTTCCGAAGGTGAGAGCATCGGATTCTTTCTTGAGCTGTCCTCGCATATACATCTCCCACAGCTTCATGTCACCGAGGGCGTACTTGAGAGAGGAGTAAGAGAGGTGGGGTTTACCCACGCTCTCCTGAAGTTTATCTCGCATACTCATTTCTTCCTACGTTGTTGCCATTCAACATAATAAGCAGATGCTACAACAAGCATAGATAGAGAGATAGTTAAGAATATTGCCTCTTTCATCGTACAAACTTTCTGAGTCCTTCAACTTGCTTCTCTGTCAGCTGGCTTCCGTACTTCTTAGTAATTGCATCGAATGCCTTGCGCTTGTCTGACTGCCCCTTGATATAAGCAACCGCTTTGTCCATGATATTCTCTACTGGCGCATCCAACGCCTTGGAGAGAGTCTGAACGTGCTGGTTGTCAACGATGGCTTGTTGCTTTGCGATTGCTTCTTCAACTTCATTAGCTGACGCAATTGAAGTGTCGATTCCGATTCCGAGAAATGCAAGAGCACGTCCGACGGCTGATGTTTCGCAATTTTCGACATAGCTTGTCTTGTTAATGTTTGACGATGACTTCTCTTCGTGAGCGTGACCCTGAGCTACGATTTGCCCATCTGGAGTGGTGATTGTACACAGGCATAGGCACTGCTCCGAATCAATGATGGGGAACTCTGTGCGTACACCCCAGTTTTTATACTGCTCTTCTTGACGGAAGAACTTGATGCGTTCGTTGACTTCAACGTACTGCTTACCACGGATGTTCGTGGTTTTGAACTTGTAGTTCGACATGATGATAGTGAATTAAATTATATTGTTAGATGACATTGACATCTGTCTGACTCGATAAGGTTCCCACACCTAAGACACCTACCTTCTTTAAGGTATCTGTCTATCCGACGTGGCCAAAGGAATTGATTCTCAATCCAATACAGGATATCTTCGTACCAGATTACCTTCAACAACTGTGTAAATTTACGTACTTTCTTCATTGATTCCAAGCTTTATCTGAATTTTTGTCTTCATTTGTTGCAGATTTTTAATCGTGTTCTCGATAATCATCAGCTCCTGATGCAGGTTTCTCTGGCTTCCGAACTTGATTCTTGGCGCAATCGAGATGCTCTCGGCAGCCTCGTGTGTAGCTCTCATTGCGTCTGAAAACTTCATCGAATAGCTTGGACATGAGTTAATCATTCGGTCGTGTTGTTTGCAGTAATGCACGATGGAGCTGTGGTCCATGCCGAACACCTCACCGATTTCTCGATAAGATGTGTATGGTCTCCACGAATTGGCCAGCGCGATACGATCCTGAACGAAGTGTATCAGCCTAGACTTGTTGTCTATTTTGTAACCGATTTTGGATTCGTACTCAGCTAATGAGTTGAGCATCATGTGTTTAACTTGTTGGCTCATAATTAATTTTTGCAAATTCTTGTGTGTTTAGGTACAATAGCATAGCCTTCATGACACCCATCAATCCCTCTTTTAATCCTTCGGCTACATTAAGGGTGTCGATGCGCATGGTTTGACCCACGCCTAAGCTTTCTATTTCTGATTCCTGATTTATCAATGCTTCTAGGTCTTCGAGCATATCTTCTGCAACAGCCTCTGTTGCCTCGATGTGACTCTGTACAACCTTGATGGCTGGCATATCTAGCCATGCCTCGAAACCGAACTCTTCGATGTCAGCGCATATCATGCCTAAGGCGGTCAGCTCTTCGTTTGTCCCACCATCGATGGGGTCGTCGAGCATGACGTGGATTGATTCAATTACTTCTCGTTGCGTCATCTGATTCATTTAATTTTTTGTACTCTCTTTCCATCTTACGCCTTCGGGCGCGTGCTGTGTGTGTATTCTTGTTGTCAGCAAGATTACGTAGAAACCTTAGATACTTGTCCATATAGTGCTCGATTATTTGTAAACATTTTGTGCAGGTCTTTATCGTCTGCATTACGATTTCTCTTGGTGAACCAATGAAAGTGCTTGCGTGGATTGTACTTGTACTTATCCATGTTCTTGATATTCGGTTGTGTAAAGTTGGGGTCACGCTTGTAATGCACGTCGATCATGTCGCACTCCACCCATGCACAGACCGTCTTGTTCTGCCCGTTGAATATCTTCATTGCTGTGGGGACGCTGTTGCGTAGCGTACACTTCGTAAGCTCAAGTGATACTATCGATGGTGGATAATAGTCCACATAGCTGTTGGCTCTGTCAGTCACTTGCCAACACATGAAGTTAGGCCCCTTCCCTAGATGAAACCTCACCTGAAATCTTTTTCTTTTTGCCATTGCGATTGATGTTAACTTGTTTTGTTTGTTGTTTGAACGATGCCCAACTTCTTTTGTTGGTTTGGTTGGCTAACCAAGAGTGTTTGGCCGCCTTCCATCTGGTTGTATGTGCCATGTTACATTTTTGAATTTTGTTTAAGCATGATTGCTTGCTTTGCTTCGTAGTCCTTGACCATGCACTCAAGAATCATCTTGTCTTGTGGTCTGCGGTAGAGTTCATACGCCTGCATCTTGTTGTCGATGCGACGCTCAAGCTCTTGCATATACTCATCAGTCATTGTCGTCAATTCCGTGGATTCTACATTCGAATTCTTTGTCTGCACACAACCCCTTGAGGGCTTCAACGACAGATGCTTCATCGTAGTCGCCAACCTTGTCGCGCATCCAGTCAAGGTCGATGTGTTCAGATAGGTCGATGTACTTGCTGAACGATACCTCGAAGTCACCGCAGTACTCGGACTCATTGATTTCGATGTCGTCGCTGTTGTCAATCTCATCGCAAGCGTTGGACACACCATGTGCCACACCCTCACGGAAGATGGCGATGGCTACGTCCTTGGGGATGACTGGCATAGTAGGTTTACCCTCTTTGAGTTCGCGAATCTTATCTCGGAGCTGAATCTCCAAACCAGTCAGTCGCTCTTTGTCTTCACGTAGCTTAGCATTCTCTGCTTCGAGAGCTTGCTCACGCCCTGTCTTTTCCATGTAGTCTTTCTTTGCCATTTCTTGCCTGAAGTCAAT
>Ga0208161_1001951_pt1 | contig 10680 bp, 11 predicted proteins | sample CB_VirMetaG_3_FD_184538 | JGI IMG/M metagenome (GOLD analysis project Ga0208161, IMG submission 184538) | Freshwater to marine saline gradient viral communities from Chesapeake Bay - CB_1508_1S Viral MetaG (SPAdes) (version 4) | ecosystem: Environmental > Aquatic > Marine > Coastal | place: USA... | reverse complement strand
TGGAAAGGATAGTTTTGGTTTAAAAAACTTGTCTCAAACTTTGCAACCACAACACCTGATAAATCGTGTGTGAGGCTGTAATCCACACCTACTTTGTAAATATTATAATTACCTGATGTTTCAAAACGACTTGGATGTGTAATAAATTCTATCAAACCATCTTTGACTTGATATTTAAACACGCCATTAAAGTCATTCCAAGCACCATATTTATCTTGAACCCACGCTTTTTTGTCTGTGTACCACCGTAATGTTATTCCGTAATTTGGAAAATTTAACCAGTATTGATTGTCAAATTGTATCCCAACAGCGTCTTTATCTTGTGGTACAATGTTACGAATATTTCTATCCATAAAATCAATGTTATAAGATTCGTCTACCGCATACAAACTATTGAGTGCCACTACACCTTGTTTTGATAAAAAGAACAATTTATTTCGAATTGGTCGCACAGATTTTGGTGCGATGGTACCTACGGTTGAATTGATTGAAAACGGTGCATAAGGGTTGGTTGCGGTTAGAAGTCCTGAAGTTCCTTTAATACCCCAAGTAGATTCTTCTGTTTGAACGACGAGAATGTTCATATAAGGCGTTACAGAAACAATCGGGTCATTGTTATCATTTGTAAAATCTAAATAGAATTTAGAGGGAAAATAGAACGGTTTATCAGGGAATGAATAAAACACCGAGTTTGGCATTTCTTCACTTCCATACACCATCAATTTATTAAAGTGTTCAATGACTTGATTACACGACCATATTGGATGTGCACGGTCTCCTTGAAAAAATGTATAATCTGTAAGTTTTTCTTCAGTAATGGTGATATCTTTTGCGATATAATCAAACCTAATAATGTCTTGGTTTACTTTATTATAATTAGCATCTAAAGTGTCAATCTCAAGTTTGTAATTAAATCTAAAATCATAATTACCAGATAAGAGACCTTTTAATATTTTGACATTTAAAAGATTAACACCAAGTTGATTTTTAACTTCAAGTGTTGTAGATAAATTATCTACCTCAAATAATGTATAATTATAATTTGGAAAAGCTTGTTCTAATGCAACAATTTTATCTGTTGTTGAATTAAAAATATATCTTGAGTTATAAAATGATTTTTCTTCATCTTCTTTATCTGAACGAGTAATATCTGTCGGTTGATAGAAAATGCTACTAGTGTTACTTGCACTAATATAACTTGTTTGTGATTGTGCATTTGTCACATCAATACCTAATAATGTTGTCTTAAACTCAACTGCATAGTGATTTCCTGTTTCAACATCGTCAGGCACATCAATATAATATCGGCTACCTTTTACAATTAAGTCCTTTCCTAACACATATGTTTTAATTTTATTATCTGTTGTATGAGAACTTTGACTGTCGTGTCTGTAAAGAGTCATTGTAGTTTGTGGTTTATTGATAACGGCTAATACATTATCTCGTTGTGTACGAGACATTGGAAATGCGTTTTGTAATTCTGTATAATTTAAAGTTTTCCAAATAGAAGATTCTGTATCATAATATTCTAAAATTTTTGAATATGTTGTAAAATAATTATCATTTTCTTTTTTATATCTAATAACTATTTGTATTGCGTTTAGTGGTTGTGTTAAAATTTCATAGCTAAGGTCAATACTTCCAATATCTTCGGTTTCAATTGGATAGGTAATTAAAGGAATACGGCCCTGTTTATCAGAAATTTCATCTAAAGGACTCGCACCTTGGAAAATATTACCTGCCTTATACATTAAAGAAACAATATAAGTTTTATTACCTGTAACAGTGCCAAGATAATCTATTTTCCATTCGAAAGTTTTATTTCTTGGGTCTTTTTGTATGTAATTATTTAAAACTGTACGAACTTCTCTATTTCTAGTTTCAATATCAATTTCTTCACCTAAGTCGTCTTTTAATACAAACCCAAGACGCTTTCCTACAGGTGTTTCTATAACATTAAGGTCACTAATGTCCACATCAATGTGTACATCTCTAGATTGAATATCAATATAACTAGCATCTGTATCAACAAGTTGTGTTTCTCGACCGTAGTCTGGTTTCCAATCTATAAGAGAATCTTTGTTTAAAGTACGCTGTTTAGGACGCCAGTCATATCTTGTTAAAGGAAGTGTCGTTACAGCACCTAATGTGCCAACTGTCAGTGTTTGTTCCGCCAAACTTTGTGCAGTAAAAGCATCTAAATCATCTGCATTAATAGACGCATCAATTTCATCTAAGACATTGTTTAAACTACTAAAAGTAATATCTTTTGAATCAATGGTAGTAAATGAAAACTCTGTTGCACCAGGTCCTGAAGGACGGTATTGAATACTTTCTAAATTGACATCATAAATAAGACTGTCGTTTAAATCAAAATTAAAAGGTGTTTTTAATTCATTTTTTACATTATACGCTAAATTAAATTCTAAAGTTCCATCTTTTGCATATGGTAATTTTGGAACATTATTATGTGAAAGTATGGTAATTAACGATTCACTTTCTTCTGGCAATACTTCCGTTGGCATTTCAACATTATCAAGTCTTTCGTAATACAAGAAGTCGTAATCGTCTTCCATTAAGTTGTGACCAGTCACAATAAGTTCTGAATAATTTGGGTCGTCTTTTGCAAACAAATATGCTTTTAAAACATTTTCTTCTTCCACAATATAAATTGGGTATTTTCCTGTAAAGATATACAATACATTCGCAATGTTTGCTGCACCCATTAGTCGTGTGTTTTGGAATCCTGTAAAGCCGGAACCAACGCTAAAATCTTCTTCTAAACCTAAATAACCCGCAAGTGTTTCAGGATAACTTAAACCACTTACTGTGTTAAATTGTGTAAATTCTGTAAATGTACTTTCTGGCGCATTAAGTAATTGGTAATAAATTTTACCATCTACTGCTGTAATAATATATTTATCTAAAAACTCCCAGTATCCTTGTAGCTTACTTTGTGCAGTAACGGAAAGTCCTGCGCGAAACTTTTCATAAGTTCCGTAACGCTTTTCAATAAAACCAAACTCAGACAAGGATACATTTTCTGCATCACGCAAAAAGACGGCTCCTAAAGAATCGTCTGTGTCGACTGTTTTAAGTCCACCTTGAAATTGTTTGTGAACATCAATATAGCGTTGTGTTGTGTTAACATCGTAAGCATATCTAGCCATTAGTATTTATCCTCTTCTTCCATTGTCTCAACATTTTCATCAACAAGTGAATTGTCAACATACTTAACAACTGTTCCATCATTTTTACGCGTTACAACATATTCTTTATAAACAGTGGCCTTATTCCATTCTCCAGCAAAAGGTGCTTGAGTAAAATCTGTTAAGTACACATTTTCACCTAATCTATATTGAGAAAGCTCTGGGTTGTTTTCTCCATCTACAAGGTATCCAGTTTTGATATTTAAAGAAGATTTAAATTGTCTTGCGTTAATTAAAAACTCTTGAAGTATGAGTTGTTTTTCTGTAATAGAAGATTCCTGACCCTTGACTGCAGAAACGACATAAGGAAGCATTACCCCAATCATAAATGTTTTAGATAAAGGGTAGTCGGTATATGCACCAATTTCATCGTCTGCTAAATTTTGTGCATTTGTTTTTGATGGGTCAGCGTTTCCATAATAAAAACTGTCGGTATTATAACTTGCCGCACCACTAAATTGGTCAGACGGTGTAACACCAATATTTTCAACAACATCCATTGTAATATATGGAAACTTAGTAACAGGAGGAATTAAGTTGAAGTTTGCAATTGCTTTATTAAACCAGCGTGCGATTTCTTCAACGGTAAATGTATCGTCAACATCTTGGTTGACATAATTTGAAAAATCGTATATGTTCATATATACCTCCTTAAAAAATAAAGGGGCACCTTCATCGGCACCCCTTCAGGTTAGTCCTTGTAAATCTCCTCAGGCGTAGGGAGTTTTTGGTTTTTTGATAAAACCGCACCCTTCATTAAGCGTTGTGCGTGTTCAGCAAACGGTTTTGGTACTTTTACTTTTTGTCCAATCGGTATCATAATTGATACTGCATTTACAGAAAAGTGAAGTGGGTCTCCAAATGCCGCACGATAAACTTCTGGAATAAAAATTTCTACTTTTTCTTCGTTCGCAAACGCTTCAAATGCAGCTTTCCAAGATTTTTCGATTGCGGTTTGTGGAGAAGCTTGTTCTCTTAACACACTTTCGTCGTTAATGATTGTTTCTTTTTTTGCCATATAGGAATTCCTCCTTTATTTTTTATTTATATTAAGCAGCGACAGTAATTGTTACTTGGTAACCTTCAGGAACGAAGATTTGTTTGTCAGCAAGTACTACACGAGCTTCTTTTTGAGTTTTGTTGAAAATCCAGTTTCCAATATCAGCAACTGCAATTGATTGTCCTAAAATTGTGTAAGTTGCAACAGTACCACTAGCTTCAGCAGGAGCGAGCGCTTCTACTTGAGTAAGTGTTGAACCGAATGCAGCTTGTACAATTAAGTCAGCACCTTGAGAATAAGTAATACCTGAACCAGCAACGAATCGTGCTTCTAATAGAGGTACAGTAGCAGCAGGACTTAAAACAGTAGCACGAACACCAGCAACTTGGTTAAGTGAACTTAAGTTGACAGTACCTGTGTTAGTTGGGTTAGACCAGTAGTTGACAACTGATTCTGCGCGCAATACTTTTGCAGCAAAACCTGTAATTTTATAACCAATAGATTGTCTTTGGTCAAGTGGGTCATCCACACCAGCAGAACCTAAACCTTTAGTAATGACGCGGACATTGCCTTCGCCAGCTAATTTAGTAATTGCATAAGCTTCGTCAGCAAGAATAATGGAGTCGTGTGCTTCCCCAATAACTGGAGCGTTTAACACTTCTTCAAAACGAATACCGAATAAGTCAATGACCATACCATCCATTAAAGGTTGGTTAGTTTGACCAAAGCTCATATATTGCATCATTCTTTCATCATCAAATAACGCAAACATAACATCTGGAGAAACAAGTGCAACATAACGGTTAGCAGCACCTCTTACCCCTGTAACAAAGTCTTTCTTGAATCCAAGAACGATTTTGCGGAAATCGTCAATTTTTGGACGAGCGTTTGCAGTAGCTTCTGAAACTTCAGCAACTGAACCTAATGAGTTAGCATAGAATACAGAACCTTCTGCAACAAGTACATTTCGTACAATTGTATCTAGAGTTTCTTGAGCAATGTAACCGAGTTCAATTGTGTACTCGCGTCTTACATCGTCTAATTGTTGTAAATCAACCAAGTCAGTGAAGTACATTACTTCCCCGTATTGTTTGATAGTAGCAGTAATTTCAATACCGCTGATACCTTCTTTACCTGCAGGAGTTTGACCTTCAACAAGTTCGCCTAAGTTAGCAGCTAAGTCTAATCTTTTAAAGCGTCTCCAGTTAATGGTATCACCATAATTTTTTGGTAAAGTTTTTTGAATTGCATACTTCGCATAGTGGAATTCCATTTGACGAAGCATTTTAAGTAACATCATATCATAATATTGTTCTGGTTTAATTTTTACACCTGTTTGGGTGTTATAGTTAGCTTGGCCAGAAGGCGCGTAAGCAACTAATTTGTCTTGACCTTGGTCACCGTATGTAGCAGCCATAGTTTATCATATCTCCTATTTAATAATTTTCTGCGAACGAAGATACTCATCAATCTCTGCTTCCATTTGTTGAAATTCATCAATAGGAGGTGCAGATTTTTGTGTGCCAGTTTGACCCACAGAGGTTTGTCTTCGTTTCTTTGTTGTTTCGAGCTGTTTTTGTCTGCCTTGCTCGAGGGCATTATCGTAATTTTTTGCACGATAAGCAAATTCAAGTAATACTGGATTTTCTAAAATCGCAATACCATTTGTTTGTGCGTAATCGAATAACTCGACCATTTGTTTTTCTGAAAGGTTATATTTATCGGACACTTTTTGAGCTTCGTAGTTAAAGACTTCTTTTCTACGGTTAAGTTTAATTTCTTCGACTTCTTTTTGAAGTTCTTGCATTTTTTGGAATTGCTCAGGTGTCATTCCTTCTTTATCTGCTTGTTTTTTTACAGATTCTTCGCGAGAACGCTCAATCAATTGTTCCTTCGTTAGGCCATACTGCGCAGCTAGGTCTGAAAGAAATTTATCGGATTCAGCGAGTTTATCGCGTTCTTCCCTGAGTTTCTTGAACGCTTCATTGCGTTTGTGTTCGTCAGGGTCGTTGACTGGTTTTTCTTGCTCTTCGTAGACTTCGTCTTCTTCGACTTGTTCTTCGTCGTATTCGTCGACTTGTTCGACGGGTTCTTGTTCCTGTGTTTCAGAAACTTCTTCGGTAACTTCCTCTACTGGAGCTGTTTCCCCAGAAAACTCAGCGTCTAGTTCTTTTTCTAGCGCTTCAAAATCTATTCCTTGTCTTTGCATTTTTTCTCCTCCGTCTTGAGAACTTTAGGGTGACGACTTCCTAAAGGTTTGGGAAATATCTACTCGATTTTACGCTGGTTGGACCCAACACTTCCCGTCATCACCCTTATTATTCTAGACTTTTACTTTTTTTACTAATATTTTATAAACCTTGTTGGCGTTTTTGTACATCGCCGAGTTTTTCTTGTTGTGGATTTAAGACATTGTACACAATTTCAGCGACCATCTGTGGGTCATACCCGTTATCGAGTGCTTGTACAACTTCTTGTACCACTTGTGCTGCAGTGTCATAAGATTTTTGTTTCTTATCTTGTTCAATTCTAGCAAGAATCACATCTCTATTTGGTGGGTTAAACGCTTTGACCATATCCTCTGCAGATACAATTTGAATATCTGGAGAATATTGTAGTTGCCATTCAGAAAGCATTTGCATTGTGTCTCGACGAGATTGTTCTGTATGACGAATCTTTTTCACAATATTTAAACTGAAGTCCCACGCTAAGTCTTGGAATTCTTCTGATTTAAAAGGTACATATTCAAACTCTGCATCACTATTTGGGTTTGTATCTTTCATTCTCATTACACGATTATCTGTGTAATATTCAATCGCATTCAACAATAAAAGATAACTAAGTTTTTCAATAAACTGTTCAAATAGTGTATATTCGTCTTGGTCTCCTACAAGCGCGCGCTCAATCATTGAGTTCACACCGCCAGTTGTCTGAACTGAGCGTGAACTTTGGCCGGTTGCGAAGTCTGTCATTCCTGTAAAGTCTTCAATGTCTGCTTTTAAGAATTCAATGTAAGCAAGCAGTGTTTGTGGAATATCTGCAACATCCACATTACGGATGACATTGGCTAGGTCTGGTGATTTGGATAAATACACAAGACCAAACGCGTTACCATATTTAGAAATGATACGCGGGTCAATCCCTGCGCCTTCAAAAACAATCTTTTGTGGGTTTTGGTATAGAGTTGCAAGGGTTCCGATGATGGATTGCACTTTATTTATCATCTTGACATTTGGTAAGATGAGTTGTGCATCACTGATTCCCCAGAAATCTTGGCGTTGTTTGTGTTGTCTAAGGATGACAAAAGGAAATAAGTTAGGTTTTATCCCTTCAACTTTTTTAATGACAACACCGTCTGCAACCGTTGTCACATCAATACGAAATCCACCATCATCTTCAACAATTTTCTCATAAAAAGTAATTAAATCGACAATGTGGTCTTGATAACTTGAATAATCACGGTTTTGAAAGATTTCACCGCGGTCTTGCTCACTTTGCATACCGTATGCGGTGACTTTTCTGTCTTCTTGAAACTTTTTCTTGTATTTTTTATCAATAGAAGGGTCCGCAAGGAGTTGTTCTTTCGTTGTTCTAACAAAAGTACCACAATACATTGCTTCTTCTAAGTCAAAAGCCGACGGGTCAACGAAAAATGTGGAAGGTTCTATCTCTTTGACAAGCACTTCCCCTTGAAAAAGGTGTCCTCTTGTTCCACCAATGTAGTTTTCATCCCATCCGACATACAAAATACCTGTACCTAAGAGTCTAGAGGTACGAATTGCGTCTAACATATGGTATTTGACATTCAATTTGTCCCACAATTGCTCATAAAAGCGTTGAAGCATCCAAATTTGAGCTTCATTTTCTGGTGCAAGAGGTTTAAGCTCCCCTAAATACTCTTCTAACATCAACGCACCGGTCTTATAACGCTTGACTTTACTAATATAGTTAGAACTTGGGCGTGGAATCCACGAAGGCATTACACCTTTTTGTGTCCACTGCTCGCCTCTATCAAAAGCATCAAGCTCTATCCAAAGTGAATCTTTGCGTTGGCGTCTAAAATCAATGGCATCTCTGGATTTCTGCCAAATATCTTTAGCGTCCATTCATACCACCCCCTGGTGGCATCATTGAAGCAAAGTCAGTTGGTGCTGCTTGTTGTTGAGGTGCTGCTTGTTGTTGAGGTGCTGCTTGTTGTTGTCCTTGACCCATATTTTTTTCAAGAAGTTGTGTATATAACTTAAATAATGGAATTTGTTGTAATGTTTGCATATCTTTAGCAAGTATTCCTTCTATAATCTGATTAAGTTCCATTGCAAATTGTTGTTTTTTATCAGGCGTGTCATACATTTCAAGCAAACCAATTTTATCAAACACCATTAAAAGTCTTTGTTTCATTTCTTCTTTTGAATCACCTGTTGGCATTCCTAATTCTTGTCTTGATTCATCAGACATAGAAAAAAGTTCTTGCAACCCTTCAGCTGGTACATTCATATCTTCTTGTTGTTGAGGCGCAGTTTGTCCCTGCGCCATTCCCATAAAATCTTTTTGCATTATTTACCTCCTCTTCCCTTCTTAGTTGCTTTGTCATACATTGTAGTATAACCTTCTCCTTTTTTAGAACCTTTAGCGCCTGTTGGCATTTTTGCTAAAGATTTACCTTTTTTATATCCTACTTTTTGTGGCATCTATTTCACCTTCTTCGCGGTTTTCGCGGAATTTTTAAAATCCTTTGCTGTTGGCGCACCTTTACTTCCAGGTGTACGCATTTTCTCTCCGCTTCCTGCGGCAATGCGTTTTCTCTTTGCGTGTATGTTCGCGTATAGTCCTTCTTTTGCCATTACCATTTCACCTTATCTGCCCAGTAAGCTGCACTCATTTTACCTTTTGCGATATTTTTCGCGTGGCGTGCCTTAAATGATTTTTGTCTTGGTGTTGGGCTTTTATCACCGCTCACACCTTGCTGTCCAAAACGGATGGTCTTGGTTTGTTCGCCACTCTTTGCCACGACGATGTGTGACTTCGTTGGGTGACTTGGTGTTTTCTTTGGTTTGTTGTAACCTGATACACCGGCTGCTTTTAATTTTGCGTCTGCCATTATTGTCTCTTGCCTCCTTGCTTACTTGTCTTTGGTTTACTCATCGCCCTTTGTTGTGGTTTTTTCTTTTTCTTCTTCAACTACTTAAGCTCCCGGGGTAGACCAAAATCCCTGTTTAAATCTTCTGGGAAAAGCTCGACGGTCTTAATTTTTTGCTTTGGCTCTTCCGAAGTCTCCACTTCATTGATTTTTTCATTCCACTCGGCCATCATTCGGTCAAGTTCTTGTATCTTCGCTTCGTAGTCTTCTTTCTTGGATATCTTGGTGTAAACACTAAATCTTGTGGCAACAAAAAATCCGAGTAAGAAACTAAAGAAACTTAGAACGGATGCACTTGATATAATAAATATGAGTTCCCAGTTCATTCGAATAACTCCCTAATCTTTTGTGCAATCTCGTGGTCGTCTGTCTCTACTGAGACGCCATCAAAATAGATTAAAGACATTACGCCTAGAATCGACTTTGCGTCAACTGTGATTTTACCTCTGTGTAAATAGACATCGCTTCTTGATTGGTGTGCAATGTTGACAAGTTCACTTGCAATGCCTGCGTGTAAATATTTCATAACTCTCCTCCGTAATCTTGATACCAATCCATCTCAACTTCAACATTATCTCTGAGTTCCCAAGGCAGGTGGTCCTGACGGGAAACCGAAAATTTTTCGCCCTCAGTGAAGTAGACTTCATTGACAACTTTGTCCGGGTCGTCTGGAAGTTCTTGAATGATGTAACGCATTGCGTCCATCGCGTGGTTATTGGCATCGACTGGCTTTTCGCCTCTATTTTTATCTTGGTCAAGTTCAGTTGGTTTGTACTTGTATTCTCGTAACTCCCTAATGACATTGACACAGTTTGAGTGTATTTTTAATTTATTTAAACTAAAGTAGGTAAATACTTTCATCAAACCTGACTCTAGTTTGTTGTTACCTGGTTTAAAAAAGATGCCGTACTCTTGGTAGTGCCCGAAGTACGACCTAAAGTCCGCCCCTCTGTTTTGCCCCTTCGGGTCAGCCACGGGCATTCCGCGAATCATTCCGTGTGGTACTTTTTGCATCATCGCTAACATTTTTTTCGCGTGGTGGTGAACAGGTTTCTCTGATTCAAAGTGCTCGTCGTAGATATGCACCACCCCTTCGACTGGGTCGACCGCGGCTGCGAGCATTACTGTTGCGTCACGCAAACCAAAGTCCACACCAAAGATGCGTTTCCAGTTTGGCGGGATGATAAACGGGTCTACAATGTGGTCAGTTCCCATTGGATAGACTAAACCTTCTGCGTAGTCGAAACTTCCGTAGAGGTAACGCTGTACCCACCAGTCTGGTTTGCCTCGTCCGATTCGCGCCTGGAAGTCCTTATCTAAATAAGTATTCTGAA
>Ga0208161_1001950_pt1 | contig 10688 bp, 12 predicted proteins | sample CB_VirMetaG_3_FD_184538 | JGI IMG/M metagenome (GOLD analysis project Ga0208161, IMG submission 184538) | Freshwater to marine saline gradient viral communities from Chesapeake Bay - CB_1508_1S Viral MetaG (SPAdes) (version 4) | ecosystem: Environmental > Aquatic > Marine > Coastal | place: USA... | reverse complement strand
AAATTTAGACAGTGTTAGACAATTAGTGTTAATGGATATGGCATTTAATATGGGTGTACCTAGACTGTGTAAGTTTGTAAAAATGTGGAATGCTATACATGAAGAAAAGTGGGAAGCCGCATCAAGAGAAATGTTAGATTCAAGATGGGCTAGGCAGGTAGGACGCAGAGCCAAAATTTTGTCAGACGCTATGGCGAGTGGAGAGTTTTAATGTTGCCTTATAATGAGGAAGAATGGGAGTGGTTAAATGGGTACGCCTAGTTCAATGACACGCACTGGTAAGCATGAGCCTTGGGAACTGCAGGTTTCTAGGGAACAGATAGCTTTCCACAAATCAATATATAAGTTTGGGTACAATCCTGATGTAAACGGAACAGAAGAAACTATTTGGTCACAAGGTGGTATCTATTCCTACCCTACTACTGCGGCTCAGTTATATGTAAGTTCTAGCAGTGGTGATGATACAAATGGTGGAACAGGTGCTAACTCTGTAAAGATTATTGGTCTTGATGCTGACTATAATGAAGTAGAAGAAGACATTACTCTTACAGGACAGACACAAAAGATTACACAGACATCTTGGATTCGTGTGTACCGTATGTATATTACTCTTGCTGGTTCAGGTGGGGCAGCAGCGGGAACTATTTATCTTGCCAACACAGGAGCAACTGCAGGTGTGCCTACTGGTACTGTCTATGCTTCTATTCTTTTGGGAGCAGGACAAACAGAGATGGCTGTATATACAGTACCTGCAGGATATACTCTTTACTTAGATGATATTAACTTTACTACGGCTATTTCACTGGCAAACTCATACTGTCAGATTAGGTTTGTATTACGTGACTTTGGAACAAATGTATTTCGTGAACAAATTAGAATTGTATTACAGTCTAATACCTTTATTGATAAGTTTAATTATCCTTTAGCTATTCCAGAAAAAACTGATATTGAGGCTCGTGGTATTAGTGAAGGAAGTTCTAACAATCCTATATCTGCATCATGGCAGGGCTTATTAATTAAGAATGAAATACCTACAACATAATGTTTGCACAAATATTAAACGTAACAGGAGAGGCTTATGTTAAACCTTCTGATAGGACCCATTGCCGAATTAGCAGGTACTTGGCTAAAAGGTTCAGTAGAAACATCAAAGGCAAAGACAGATGCAAAGGTAGCCCAAGCCAAAGCTGAAGCTATTGTCATGCAGAAGAAGGCCACAGGTGAAATAGACTGGGACTTAAAGATGGCTGATGCTTCTGCGTCAAGTTGGAAAGACGAGTGGCTTACTATTATTTTTTCAGTGCCGCTTGTGCTTTCGTTTTGTGGTGAGTGGGGTAGACAAATAGTTGATGATGGGTTTGCTGCACTGTCTACTATGCCTGATTGGTATCAGTACACACTAGGTGTCATTGTCGCTGCCAGCTTCGGTGTCCGTAGTGCTAGTAAGTTCTTCAGTAAGAAGTAAAGTCTCATCTTCACTTTCTTCTTCATCTTCAAACTGTTCAGGAAACGCTTCGGCAAGAAGCTGGAACACCTTTTCAAAACCTAGTATCTGCATAGTTCCTATAATCTCTGCCTCAAGAGATTCAGGTGTGGCATCATTGTCTTCTGTATTATTACCACGAACACGAGACAATAACTCTAGGGCTTTCAGGGCTACTGCCCCATGACCAGCATTCCTTGCTTGCTCATACTGCTTTTCAATTTCAGAAATAACATCTACATCTGTACTAATTTCATTGGTTAGTTCTTCAATTCGTTCTTGTATCTTGTCATCTTGAAGAAGTCTATACCCCTGATTATGTGCAGATGCCTCACTATACCCGGCCGCAATAGCTGCTCTTGTAGCATTGCGATGCAGGATATAAGCTTGGCAAAATTTTTCTTGCTTTTCTTTAAGCTGCAGCATCTAATAACTCTGAATAGTATTTTTCTTTACCACGCTTTGACTGTTTCCATACCTCAGAGCAGAGTGTATTTTCACCATGGAATGTAATACCCATATCCATATTAGTATTATCAAATAACTTTTCACAGTCTTGTGCCATAGCAAGTAGTTCACCTGTAGTCCAAAATTTAGAACCATTAGTTTCTACCTGCATATATTTAGGTTTATTATTTTCTGTGTCTGTAACTTCTTTTTTCATTTCTTCTGTTAAATTATCAACCGAACAATCAAATCCAAACAGTTCAAAGTTTCTAAATCCTAACGTATGAGCAATAGAAATTGTACGCATTGCTGCACAAGTACCACCAGTAATAAGGGTAGAACCTTCACTAATACCTGTAGACTTATCTACTACAATCTTATCCTTTACATTCATATCACGAATAGCATCTGAATAGGCTTGCCATCCTTTTATGTTAACACCTTTCTCAAGTAAGTATTTGGTAACAGATGGGTCAGTCATAGAAGCAACTAAGAATAGTGTTTCATTGTCTACCTTTTTAAATAAATCTTTTCGTACTACACCATGAGTACTAGTACCTGTAATAGGGCGAGGGTCTAAGATAATACAAGCGAAAGGTTTAATACCTGCCTTTAATAGTTTTGGATAACTATGCTTAACACAAAATACTTTTCCTTTTGTTTCCTTGATACGCTTCTTTAATAGTTTGAAGTCAGTGCTAGAACCTCCCGACACAATAAAGGCAGTTTCATTATTAATTTTACTTGTCTTAATCCAATCAAAATCTTTGATAAGTTTTTTGTTAGCTAAAACATTATCAATAATCTCTTGTTTTGGTCTTGAATCTTTAGGCGTAACAACAATAGGTACTCTAGTAAGTTCTTCTGGTAAAGCCTTAATACCTTTTTTATTTGCTACAAAAGTAAGATGAGTAATACCACCACCTAATACAGGGTCACTAGAAGGCAAGACAACTTTACCATATGCAGTTAACTCTTTCATTAGTTTATTAACACCAAGATTATCTTTGTGAGGTAGCTTTCCTGCTTTATCTTTAGTAAAGTAATCATCGAATACAAGAATAGGAATATGCTTTAGGTTTTCATAATCTTGCTTAACAGTTTCATATGAATGACCACCATCAATGTAAGCAAAGTCAGCATCTTTAATTGCTTTACAAGCAGGCACAGTTACCTTACTGTCTCCCTTATGTAATTCAAAAGTAAATGTTTTATTGCTTTGCTCTTTAATCTTAGCAGCAAACTCTTCTAGCCTAGCAGACACAGCTTCAACTGTGTTATGTGGCTTACTATTCATTTCATACTTATCTAGTTCAGCCGTAGCTTCTTCAAATAAATCAAAGCCAATATAATGTACATGGTCATGTGTCTGTAACGCAGCCACCGCCATTTGAATAGCACGACCTCCATTCCAAGTACCTGTTTCTACAATGGTCTTTGGTTGATAGAAGTTTACAATCTTAATAAGCTGCTTATAACGACCAGCGTTTACATCCGGTGCTACTTTTGTATTGCTAAGATTTTTCTTTAGGTTGCCTTTGAAATGAGTAAAGTATTCAGACAAGGGAGACTGTTCAAAAGCCGACAACCCTTTGACATTAGGCGACAGATTATGTACTACCATTCCATGTGCTTTATAAATATTAAGTAATCTTTCAAAGATAAAACCATCGTGCCATTCACGATAAGCAATTACCTCACCAATAGTGTAAGCACCTCTAAGGTCAGCAAGGAGACTACAAGTATTATGACAGTCCAAATTAAAGCCCATGAAACTTGTTTCGCTGTAGTCAACATCTATTCTTCCTAAATGAACAAGGTCTGATTTGTTAGGTAACCATTTTTTAACTTGAGTAATATCAAGTCTTTTAGTAGCTACTGTATCTGCATCAATCCAAATAAGCCAATTATTTTCAGGCGGCTCTACACCTGCTGTTATAAACTTTTCTTCTTGCTCTATCATTTCAAAAGCAAGGTCAGTCATTGCATAAACTTTATGACACCATTTGATTGCGTCTAGTCGCCAGTTGTATTCTATCTTTCCACCATGCGTACCATCATATTGTTTCATACGCTCACGGTATTCAAGCATTTCTTCTATATCATTTAGATTACGGTAGCTAATAGTATCACAAACAGGATGAGGTACATCTCCAATATCGAAATCATGGTAGTACGCAATGAGTTTAAACTGACTAGGATTCCACTTTTCTTTAATGCTTTCAAGCATATGTTTAGCATAGCTTTCATATCCTTCCTTACTAAAAGATGTTACAAATGTATACATTAACCTACCTCTCCTAATGCTTCCTTAAATATAATATCATTTTTTAATTGTTTCCATTCTGCAGCATACTCCGCATCAGATGTACGCTTTGGTTCCCACTCTGGTTCAAACCAGGGACCACCTGTAGTAAAGTGTACATTCTTAGGTTCTATAATATCAGAAGACCAGCCATCAAGCCAGTTCCATTCTTCGTTAATAGAACCAATCTCATCGTCATCTAGCCATTGAAAACCATGCAGCCACCCGCCTGTCTTTAAGTTAACATCATCAACTGTAAGATTAAGGTTTGATTTATGTGAACAATTCCACAACACAAAGCTTGACCAATTCTTCCTGTTATAATTCTGCTGTGCTTGTCCATCCATCTTAATAGTAGAGGTTGGATTATAGTTATGATGTACACACTGAACAGCATACTGTGTATTCTTTGTATACTCCTCAAAGAACTCTTCAATGTTTGTACGCAAGAACATATCGGCATCCATAAACAAAGCCCATCCGCTATACTGGTTAAGCGCAGGAACTAAGAAGCGAGTAAATGTAAAGTCTGTACTAAAAGGACGACAATCAAACTCATCGACACGAGATATCTTCTGTCCTCCATCAAGGTCAAGGCGCACTGTACGGCGATATAATCCTGCTCTTCTTAGGGATGTCTGAACAAGGGGAATGATGTCATACTTATTTGTATATTTAAGAATAGACTCTCGCAGAACTTCATATGCTAAGTTCTCACGGCTATCATATCCTATATAAATAACAGGATTTTTCTTATTAAGCATGATACAAACTCCTTTTATAGCTAAGGTATTCTGTATTGTAATTTATTTTTTATTATAAGTCAAGCATTATTGTTCATAGCTTTCAATCTTTTTACGCAAAGAACGCATATCAAAGTACAGTAAAGTTTGCATAGCCCATATAGCTGTTAATAGTAGTATAGTATTATCCATCTTTTTCTTTCTCCTTTTCCTTTAGTTTCTGCCACTCCTCATAACTTGGATGGCTGCGGGGTGGATTGTATTGAACCCAACCATCACCCCGCTTCCACACTAACTTTGGATTAGGCTGCTGCGATGTCAACTATTTCACAGACACCCGCTGTACAGGCTAACTCACGTCCACCTGATGTTGTGTCTTCCTTTTCAAACTCTTGCAGCTTAGACCAGTCCACACTCTTAGGCATTTTCTGAACCCATTCTTTATACTGAGCCTCATCAATGTCCTGATAAGGTGCTTGCTGATATGTATGCTCACTGAATGGTAGGAAGCTGATACCACTGACCTCATCAAAGTGTTCGTATACCCAAGCACCAACTGCCATCCACTCATTCTCTTTGACTGAGATGGTAACAGAGGGTTTGTGTTCACACCAATGACGCTGGTATGTAAGCCACAACTCTAGCTGCTCAATAGCGGTCATAGTTGTACGTGTCACAGCATTCTTGGGTGACTTCATCGGGAAACTAAACACAGTAGTGCTATCAGGTTTCATTACGTCAGGCTCTGCAGGGATACCCTGTGAGATTAAGAACTGTGTCAGTGGGTCTTTGTTATCACCACGCACTGTACGAATATAGTATGGATTGTGACGTGCATGAATACCACTAGCTGCATCAGTAAGCTGAGATACAGTACCACTAGGTTTTACACAGGTAACCGCTGTAGACTGTGGGATGCCTAACTGCTTTGCCATATCTGCATTAATCATTACTGCTTCTGCACGTAGGATTTCAAGGGCAGTCTCTAGCTTACCACCATTGGTAGCTGTCAATGTATTGTCCATGATGCCTGTCAAGGACACACCAAGCAAACGCTCTTCCTCTGTATTCTTCTGCCAAATCTTACGAATGTATTTGAAATTAGTAAGGGTGGCTTGAAAGGTTCCAAGAATGGTAGCAAGGCGCACCTTATTCTTTAATGTCTCAAGTGTATCAGACTCACGCACTACCACCTCTGACAAGTTACAGAACTGGTAAGGGCGTAGGATAATCTCACTGCAAGGATTGCAACCAAAGTCCTGTTCAGCATCACGCCGCCCATTCTTAGCTGCTTGCTTTTTGGCAGACTGGCGATTAAAGATACCACGCTCACCTGACTTGCTGTCATACAGAGACATCCACTCACGCATGAACGTACCCATCTCAGGCTTCTGCTTATAGGCCACAGAGTTATTAGCCAGCGCACGTTGCCCTTCATTCTCCCACCACTTACCTGACTTAGCGTGAGCCATCTGGTCATCGTTAAGGTTAGACAAAGAGATGAGGGCTGAACGGCGTACACCACCCACCACTACAACCTCACCAATCTTACACATGATATCGTGACATTCAATAGGGTATAGTCTACGTCCTGCTGCACCCTTAAACTTCTCAATACAGAAGTCAAACAATTCAATAAGAGGCTGTGGACCTGATGCACGTCCACCAAAAGTCTTCAGCCTCGCACCTGCAGGACGCACTTCGCTGACATCGAACTCTGGAATCTGACCTGAGTACAGCATGAAGATAAGTTCTTTCAATGACTTCGCCCATCCCGGACGTGAATCACCCACCTTAATTACTGTATCTGTCTGATGAAAATCTTCATTAACCTGTGGCAGCTTCTCAATGTGGTGTCGCTCAACGCTAAAGCCTACACCTGTGCCACACATAAGGATATACATTGTCTCGTCAAAGGCACGTGGGTTATCCACTGGTACATATGAACAGTTGTATCCACCTACATGGCAGCGGTCAAGCGCAGGGCCAGAGGTCATCAAGGCTCTCATGCTTGGCATGATTGACTGATTAAGAACGGCCTCTTCTAGTTCTGTCCTTAGTGTATCAGAAAGCTGATACCCATGCTTATCAGACAGATGTTTAGCCATATAATTAAAGTATCTGGATACAGTTTCATCCCATGTCTCCCGCCGTTGTTCGTCCTCTTTCCATCGTGCGTAACGAGAAAGAGCAATAAAATTCTGGTAGTCAGTAGGTAAATGATTGTTCATAAAAATCCCCTTTCAATTTTCAAGCGTAAGAGAACCAGTGTATCACAATCAGGGTGAAAGTACAATACATCAGTGTCCTAATACTGCATTAATTCTTTTCCTAACATAGTCAACCTCGCCTGACTTTAATACCTTGAATGCAAAGTCTCTCATATATGCTGGGTCTATTCCTGCATAATCACAGACAGTATTAAAGTCTTCCGAAGTAACACCTACAGACGCAAAGAACCAAGCCACTGCCCTATCTCTTTCAAGTATAGCAGTGTCTGGTTCTCCATCATAAGAAGGCTTTGTTGCGTCCAGTAATGCTTGTAATATTACTGTCATAAACAAAGCCCTCTCCGCTGTCTTAGGCTCATTTAGTTCTATATCAAGTAGAACTATGTCGTCTTTTTGCATTCTTCTTAAACCATCCTAGTGGTATACCTTCACCACCTTTACAATACATAAATTTATATTTATCACACCAATCTGCATAAGTCATTTTACCACCCTTATATAACTTGCGATAAGGATTATCAAAGACAAACCTGATATCTATATCAGGATGTTGGTCTCTAATAAACAAATGTTTCTTTCTGTCTTCCAACATGAATCTTCCTTTTACCTCAAGGATAATACCATTCGGTAGAATGAAGTCAGGAATATAATTCTTATCTTCTCTCCACTCAAATGGTATCTTTTCGGATTCATATTTAAACTCAATGTTATGCTTAGTTAATACAAAAGCAGTATTCAGTTCTGAGTTAGAACGATATAGATGCTGCTTTTGTATTCTTTTTTTTGTAGGTCTACGCGGCATTACTAATCTCTGGGACATCTGGAATTTTAGATACCTGTGTAAGGTATCGTACACCATTAGAGTATTGGAACTTACGTAATCCCATACCTCCATTAGCATCCTTCCAACATTCCTCATTGAATGGGCAGAAGATACATCCTACTGCAAGCTTTCTGTTACCAGACTTGCCATCAGGCTCATCAGGGTAGCATCGTTGCGGTGGGATATCAGACTTTAAGAAAGACTTTACCTTTTCAATCCTAGAAGAAGCATTAATCATATGGACAGACTCAACTTCCATCAAGGCTAGTTCACCTGATGATTTATCCACAGCAAAGAACGCTGCGCTGTCTTTGTTGTTTGCTTCTGCATAGCCAGAGATTTGTGCAATGTATCCGAATGGGTCATCAGTATGTAATGTACCTTCTTTAAATTTTTTGAAGGCATAAGGTGAGGCTGATTTAATATCAGTAAGTACACCATCAATAATACAATCCTGATGTCCTTTGACACCTTTAATTTCTACTTCACCTTGTTCACCTGTCACCTTGTGACCAGACAACTCAGTAAGCAATACGAGAAGAGCCTCTAGGATATCTCCAAACATAAACTTTAGTTTAGTCTGTCCATCAATTGGACGCGGCTCTGTTTCTCCACGATAGGAGTACCACAGTTGTCTATCAGGTTTACCAATCTGAGACATACGAAGACCACCACCTTCTTCACGCTGTTGTGTGCCTTCCTTTAATTGTCTAGACAAAGAATACCAAATACTCTTGGAAAACTTTTCCATACTGTCACGGTTCTTCATAGTGCCAGTGTCTACACCATCCTCTAACATCTTATAGATATCAGTAATTAGTGTTTCTATTTTAGCCATTATGTTACTCCTTTCTATGGACAGTATGTACTGTCAATTAGTTTTTCTAAGTACCACTTAGCTTTCTGTAAATCTTCTACGCCATTCTTATAACGATAACGCCAAAGATATTTCATTACATTTCCTTGTAAGTAAAACTCAAAGTTCTCAGCACCAAGTGCTGCCTCTATTGCATCAATGCATTCTATACCTGCTTGATTGTAATGAGGTGGATGGTCTACCATATCGTCTAGTAATGACATAACATACCCCTTTCTTTATTGAAGTTAATGCTGACGTACCCAACCCTACGCTAGTCAGCCCACAGCCATATATCTGATACTGCTGCACCCTTGTTGATGTTTACCTTATGAAGCTACCGAAGTTCCGAAGGGGATATCATCGTCAAAAGAATCTTCAGTTGCGCTATACCCACTAGGTACAACATCAAAGTCTTCATCCATTCCATAAGGAACAAGATTAATAACTTGTACCGCTTGTAGGTCAGCACCTATACCTGACTTACCTGCGTATTCCCACTCGTATGTTTTGAACAGGACATTGACATCTGAGCCGTTGCCAACAAGGGTCTTGCCCATGTCTCTCTTCTGTGCATCTTTCAGTGCAGGTGGTGTGTTGTCACCATTCTTACCTTTTACTTTACGTTTGAATGATACAAAGTCACCACGCTCATCACCTTTATTCTTAATGTTAAGTCCAAGGTTCTGTGCTTTGGCAAGCATATCACCACTAACAGCAAGGTCAATTGACCATACTGGCTCGAAGGTTGTGTTAGGGTTGGCGATTGCTGCCCAATAAGATTTTCCTGATAGTACTGGCATAGTAATGCTCCTTTCTTTCTGTGCGGTCTTAGCCGCTTTTGTTAATATGTGTGTATTATGACACCACTAAGCAGCAGTGTCAACAACTTTTTTGTATGCTTTAATCACATCAGATGAAAAAAGTTTCTGTAAGTTTAGAAGGTACATCTTAGATGCATTATGGTCACCACCAGAGACAGACCTTTTGTAATCTAGGTTGTCAATGATTCGGCGTAGACTGTCTGTGTCAAAGACAAGAGTAGCAAAGATGTCGTCACCTATACATAGGTTATGGAACCAGTAGTCTGCTTCCGTTGCAGCAATGCCACTAGGTTTGCCATAGGATTCGTATTCAATCGCTATGTTACCAGTGTGCTGCCAGACATCACGCTCAGATTTAACTTCAATCTTTTTGTCCTGAAGCATATCTGCTATGGCTTGCTCACGCACTTTACCATACTCTAAATCTAAATCAAACTTCTTACGATTTTCTTTTGATGGTTCTAGGTTATTCATGTTGTCTCCTTTCTAGTGTGTTTCAGACCAGTTGTTACCTATCTTATATTCACTGTCAAGTGGACACTGAACATTTAGTTCTTTCTCTACACGTTTCATAGCTGCCTGAGTTAGCTTACCAAACTCTTCTGCTTGGTCAGCTTGAACCTCAAACTGATACTCATCGTGTATGCTGGCGACAAGATTGTAATTGTAATCCTGTCGCGCAGCCAATGTTATTTGGCGCAGCCATTCTTTACATATGATTGCGCCTGCTCCTTGAAGCAATAAGTTAGCTGCAGCGTGTTGCTGTCTAACCTTTAGTAATCTACCATCGAGACCGCGAATATATCCTGTACCTGCAGCCCTATCAATCTTATCACGCAAAGATTTAAGAGCAGGTAGGTTAGACATAAACTTGTCCATGATAATCTTACCTTCTTTAGCACCACCACCTACGATAGTGCCAATCTTAGCAGGACCTGCACCATATATGAGAGCATATATGAATGTCTTAGCAGCA
>Ga0208161_1001949_pt1 | contig 10694 bp, 12 predicted proteins | sample CB_VirMetaG_3_FD_184538 | JGI IMG/M metagenome (GOLD analysis project Ga0208161, IMG submission 184538) | Freshwater to marine saline gradient viral communities from Chesapeake Bay - CB_1508_1S Viral MetaG (SPAdes) (version 4) | ecosystem: Environmental > Aquatic > Marine > Coastal | place: USA... | reverse complement strand
CAGCGTGGCAAACAGGTATGCCTGCCACGCTGACAGTGCCTAACAGCATCCAGCTTACGCTTGTCTCAACATCGGCAAGTGACGTCGGCAATATCGTCATTAAGTATCTCGATGGAAACCTGCTTGAGCAATACGAGGTTGTCGCGCTGAACGGCACAACGCCCGTTGTGACTGTCGCAACGGACATTCGCGCAATCAACAACGCCTATTCAACCTTTGGGCCTGTTAATGGAACAATCACCTTAACGAATGGCGGCGTTACCTATGGACGCATGACTGCGGGAGACCTTCAGTTCCACACATCAATGATCCGCGTTCCGTCTAACAAGCGCCTAATGCTGACAGGCGTCTATGCTGGTTCCGCTTCAGGGAGTTCGGCCAGTCGTGTTGTTATTAGTCTTGTGACATCCTTCATCAACGGCGACAGCTTTGCTGAGGAGGGCTATCTGCATCCACTTGCTGCGGTTGCGTTTCAGGATAACTCAGCAACATTCCCGAACTTCGGGCCGTTCCCCATTCCGTCTGGCGAATGGGTTGGCTTCAAGGCAAAATGGGACAAGGATGCAGACATTACGGCAGGTATGTTTGGCTATATGGAGGATGCTTGAACCCCTAGCTAATCCGTGGCATCGTGGTCTTGTCACCGCAAGGAGGACCGCATGTCTAATTGGGTTTGGGAGTTTCGATGTATCACCTTTTTCCGTCTCTTAATCCCACCCTGAAGTGACACCAACCCCACCCAACTTGTAGAATGATAGGACGCTGTGGTATAAACGCCACAGCGTCTTTCTTTTTGCAGGTAGCTATATGCCCTACGACCGACTTCCAGCCCGACTGCGCCAACTGATTCCGTCCGAACACGGACAGGGCATCTTTCGTGGTGCGTTCAACGCTCAACTGAAAGCAGGTCGTTCCGAGTCCGTAGCCTTTGCCTCGGCTTGGGGTGCATTGGACCGCGCAGGCTATAAGAAGGGCGCAGACGGTAAATACGAGAAGGTCGAGAAGTCCAACCCCTCCGCAGAGGTGGAAAAGGCCGATACGTTCAAGCCACCAGCGGGAGCAAGGGCTGCTGCGCGTCGTGCTATTCGTTGGAAAGAGAAATACGGCGACAAGGTTAAGGGTGGAACACAGGTTGGCTGGACCCGCGCAGGGCAGTTGGCGCGTGGTGAAAGCCTAAGCCGCGAGACCGTAGCGCGTATGGTGTCCTTCTTTGCACGACACAAAGGCAATGAGACTGTTGACTCGAAGTTCAAGGGTGAGCCTTGGATGGACAATGGTCATGTGGCGTGGCTTATTTGGGGCGGTGATGCCGCTGCCTCTTGGTCGCGCAACATCATGGACCGCCTTGAGAAGCGCCAAATTGACGATGACCAATTCACCACACAATCAGAAGCTATGGTGCGGAGTATGGACCTTGGGCTTGAAGGCGAAACCCATGTGCATGAGCGCGATGGGCAGGCTGTCTATATGCCAGGTGAAAACCACGAGCAATACATCGAGCGTATCCGCGAAATCGCTGGAATCGAATCAGATGAAGAGCCTGTCAAGGAGGGGTTGCTAGAGCGAGCGATTTCGGCCATTATTGGGGCCATTATGCCACAGGTAGATGTAAATAAGTCGGTTGTCGAAACCCAAGTCCTTAAAATGGACGATGAACAGCGTATTGTTTACGGCTGGGCGTCAGTTGTTACCGAAGACGGCGAACCTGTTGTTGATACCCAAGGCGATGTCATCACTCCTGAGGAAATGGAGAAGATGGCCAACGACTTTATGTTGGACGTGCGTAAAGCAAAAGCCATGCACACGGGTGGTCAGGTTGGTGAAGTGATTCACTCAATGCCACTCACGAACGAACTGATGAAGGCGTTTGACATCTACAGCGACCGTGAAGGTTGGTTGGTGGCCTTCAAGATTTACGATGATGATGCATGGGAAAAGGTTCGTAGTGGAGAGTTCCAAGCCCTGTCCATCGGTGGCAAGGCTGGTTCAAGGGAAGAATTGGAGTAAGCCTTGAAAACTTGCTCCGTTGATATGTGTTGCAATAAGGCGGTTAGCCTTGGGTATTGCGACAAGCATTACACTAGGTTCAGGAAATATGGTGACCCTGAGCGCACCATTACCGCTGATGAGCGCAGCGCCAAGGCCGTGGAAGCATCAAAGAAAAGGATTGCGAACACTACGCCGGAAATGATGGCTGAGCGTTCAAGGAAATACAAGGCCACATTTATATCGAAGAGAAAAGATGTGATCTGCCAGAATTGCGGCGGATTGACGGTATCCAAAGATTCCCCTGACTACGAAACTAAAAGAAAAAACAAGACCTGCTCCAAAGAGTGCTTTGGTCAGATCACATCAAAGCGGATACGGAAAAACAAAATGAAGCGAATGTTAGCTGCGGGCGCTGTAGTGGAGGGGTTTGATGAGTATTTCTCACCTCGCCCGTGCGAGGAGTGCGATGGTCAGGTGCGTGTGCATAAGCAAAGGGATTTACAGAAAAAAAGGTTTTGCTCTGACAGGTGTAGAGCCAGATGGCAAGCGAAACTCCCATACGAAGAATGGCGCGGCAAAATAGGCGGTAAAAATAAAGGGAAACTCGTAGGGCGGAAAAACCCCATGTGGGGCGCTAGTCCTCCCCACGGAAAATGGACTTCTTACGAGGCTTCAAGCGGAAAGCAGTATAAGTTCAGAAGCACATGGGAAGCAAATGTGGCTTTGTATTTTGACTTGATCGGAGAGCCTTGGGAATATGAGTCAAGGAGGTTCGTTTTCTCAGATTGCACATACACACCTGACTTTTACTTACCGCGAAGAGAGCAGTATGTTGAAGTGAAAGGCTGGATGTCGGACAGATCAAAAAAGCAGATAGAGGCTTTTCGTCGGGAATCTGTAGACACACTAGTAGTTTGGGGGACGAATGTGTATAATGGCGTTATGAAGAACATCGGAGTTGTGACGTGAAGCCTCATATGCTGAAAAACATAAAGCTAGATGAGATTAGTCTCGTTGATCGGGGGGCTAATCAACATGCTGCAATCACACTCTTCAAACGGGGAGAACCTATGAACGACGACGAAATGTCTGAGGCTCAAAAGGCCAAGATGAAAGAGTACATGGATAAGGGTTACTCGAAAGAGGACGCCGTTAAAATGTGCATGGGCGAGAAAACAGAGAAAGGAGGTCACAACATGGACCCTCAAGAACTCGCAGACAAGCTGGAGGCTCTGGAGGGCCAGGTTAATGACCTGACCAAACGAGCCGAGGCTGCTGAAGCGGCGAAAGCCGAACTGGAAAAAGCCGCTGATGAGGCTGGTTTTGACATTGAGGAAGGTAAGCTGGCCAAGCGAGCCGACCCTGAGTATGTCGAAATCGAAGGTGAGCGTTTTGAGAAAGCCGCTGTTCCAGCCGCTATCCTCAAGGCACTTAAAACCAAGGAAGCTGAACTTGCAAAAGCCAAGGCCGAGCAAGAAGAAGTCACTTTGGCAAAGCGTGGCGCTGAAGAATTGCCGAACCTTGCTGGCACTAACATTGCTAAGGGCAAACTGCTCGCGGCTGTTGGTGGCGATGAGGAGGTGCTGAAAGCACTCAAGGCCGCTGACGCTGCCCTGAAAAAGCAGATGGAAGAAATCGGTGTAAACCCGATGCAAGACGAGGCTTCGGCCACGTTCCGTCTGAACAAGATGGCAACCGATTACGCAAAGGAAAACAATGTGACCTTTGAAATCGGTTTCTCGGAAGTAACCAAATCTGCCGAAGGCCGCGAACTCATCGCTGCTGCTCGCGCAGAGGCCAACTAAGGAGGACCACTGATGGCCTATGAAAGCAACCTTGACACTCGGTCCTTTGAGGCTGGTGTTGACCTGAGCGCAAAGCAATATCACTTTGTCTCGATTTCGTCTGACGGTCAGATTGACCCGACTGGCGATGGCGCAGCCGCCGTTGGCGTTCTGCAAAACGCTCCCGCAACCGTTGGTGACGCAGCAGCCGTTGCGACCGCAGGCACGACCAAAATCGCTTTCGGTGGCACTGTCGCCGCTGGTGCTGCGGTTGCCTCGGACGCGGCTGGTAAAGCCGTTGTTGCCGCTACCGGAGACCAAATTCTCGGTATCGCCGCTATCGGTGGTGCATCCGGCGAGATCGGCTCCATTGTCTTTGAACCTCGCGGCACGGCTGCTTAATAAGGAGACCTAGAGATGTCTAACCCTACCCAAACTGGCGTTCACGTCGATAGCGCGCTTACGAACCTTTCGGTTGCGTATCGTCAATCGGCCAGCGCCTTCATTGCGGACCGCGTGTTTCCGAACGTGCCTGTCCGCTTTAAGTCGGACGAATACTACATCTACAATCGCGCCGACTGGAACCGCGATGAGGTGCAGGTTCGTGCGCCAGCAACTGAATCGGCTGGTGGCGGCTACCGTCTTTCGACGGAAACCTACACCGCGAAGGTTCACGGCTTCCACAAGGATGTTGCAGATCCGGACCGCGCAAACGCTGACCCTGCAATCGACCTAGACCGCGATGCGGTTGAGTATGTCATGCACAAGATGATGCTTGGCAAGGAAGTTGATTGGGCGAACCGCTTCTTCACTTCGGGCGTTTGGTCGTCTGAGAAAACTGGTGTTGCCTCCAACCCAACTGGCAATCAGGTGGTTAAGTGGTCGGACACGACTTCGGGCGACCCGATTGGTGACATTGAAGCGGCCATCATCGACATGGAATCGCAAACGGGCTACGCGCCTAACAAGCTGGTTCTGAACCGTCGTTCGATGAGCGCCTTGAAGAACCACCCTGATGTTGTGGACCGCGTGAAGTATGCGACTTCCACGAGCGACAACCCTGCTCGCGTGACGCCGCAGACCCTCGCTGCTCTGTTCGGTCTGGATGAAATCCTGATGTCCACCGCAGTTGTGAACTCGGCGGCTGAAGGTGCAACAGAGTCCTCGGACTATGTGACTGGCACCAACGCCCTGTTGGTTTACGCGCCGCGCACTGCCTCGCTGATGACGCCTTCGGCTGGTCTGACCTTCTCGTGGTCGGGCTACCTCGGCAACGGCAACGCAATGGGTATCGCAACCAGCCGCTTCCGCATGGACAACCTGAAGGCAGAACGCATTGAGGCTGAAATGGCATATGACCAAAAGGTTGTTGCTGCTGACCTTGGCTACGCCTTCATCGACATCGCCTAATCGCGGTTGAAAGCAGAATGAGGATGGGGCGGCTTTATTGCCGCCCTTTTCTATAGTATGATACTCAAAACCAAGGAGATCACCGATGAGCATCATTCCCGATATTACCTTTTCACCGTCTCGCGCTGCGTATGCGCGTAAGCCTTTTGCGGCATCTGGCCGTCGCTTCTCGGCTGGCGACCTGTTTGATTGGCGCAAGATGGCTGTTGCCCAACGTCGTGTCTTGCAGATGTTTGAGGCTGGGCTTCTTACCCATAAAGGTAATGAAGCACCCAAAGAGGTGGTAAAGGCAGCAGAAGTTATCGTTGAAGATAAGGCGCTTGAGTCGCTGGACTACTATGGTGCTGGCGAAAAGACTATTGAGGAAGAATTGGCTGATGAGGATATTCACCACATTGCGACTTCTGACGACCTCGACACGATTGAGGACATGAAGGAACTGCGCCGCATTGCCGATGAGATTGGTGCGCCATACAAAGTCAGCAAGGCAGACCAGCGCAAAGCCATTCGTGAGGCTCGTGACTAATGGCAAACACCATCACCGCCACAAGCGGCTCAGACATATCGCTTGGTCTGACATGGAAGCAGCCTAGCGGCAGTCCTGTTGACATCAGCGACTACACTGCGACCATGCTTTTTGGCGGTGATGAACTCACGTCTCGCTTCACCTATGATATGACGGACCCTACCAATGGGGTTATGCGTGTTCTGATTGAGGGGACGACTCCAATCGACATTGGCGTTTATAGGTTCCGCATACAGATAACAAACAGCGTTGGCTCAAGTATCGCCTCGCAAGAGATTGTATTGAGGGTTATCTGATGGCTGACTTGGGAACCATAGAAATCGTTGTCCAAGCGCCTGTTGAGGTTAGCGTTGAGACATCTGGCGCTCAAGGTAAGGATGGTGCATCAGCGTATGAGGTAGCTGTTGCTAACGGCTTTGTCGGGACTGAACAAGACTGGTTGGATAGCTTAAAGCAAATCAGCGCGGACGCAGGTAACACACTGGTAATTGGAACGGATAGCGGGCTTTACGCTAAACCACCGCAACTCGCTTCGGCACAATGGTAAAGGAGCCTCAAAATGGCTGAATATAAAATCTGGAAAGAGACGGCCCTGCCGGGAACACTTGATGCGCACTCGATCTACCTGATCGCACCTGCCGCCAAGCCAGACTATGTGGAGGTCTACGTCACTGGCGCAGCGGGAACGACCGTCAAGCGTGTGATTGGTCAGGACGATGTGCAATCGTTGATTGACGCATCCATTTCGTCGCTGGGTGCGATTGAGGTTGTGGCGGACATTGCCGCACGCGATGCTCTTTCGCCCACGGCCAACATTCAGGTGCTTGTTCTGGATGCGTCCGCCGATGCAACGGTCACGTCTGGTGCGGCAACCTACATCTACAATAGCAACGCATCCGCTTGGATTAAGATTGCCGAACATGAGAGCATGGATGTTGCGCTTAACTGGTCAGACATTGTTGGTCGCCCCACATCTTCGGTGGCAGAAATTGATGATGCTGTTACCAAGCGTCACACACATGCGAACAAAACCGAATTGGATAAGATCGGCGAAGATGCCAACGGCAAGCTGACCTACAACGGTGCGCTGCCTGTCATCGCATGGAATAGCACGGGTTGGTGATCTAAATGGCTGTATTTCAGGCTCACAAGGTTGTATCGGCTCTTCCAGACCCGCTTGAGCCTGATGCTGTTTACTATGTTCGGACGGGCGCAGGCTTTGACGTTTACGTCACTGACACGACAGGCTCGATAGCATACGCACAGAACGCCGAGAACCTTACTTGGACCGATTACGCAACGAGATGGGACGATGCACCGACGCTGAACGCAGCGATAACTGGCGGCACGGTGTATAACTACACGTTGGATGGCGTGACCCGCTATCGCTTCGTGCCAACGGCTTATGACGCAGCTGGCGATGCGTTTTATGCGACTTTTGACGGTACGACGTTGAGTGAGTTTATCGCTAGCAGGGGCTTGATTACTCACCTCCCCGTAACCACCGCGCAACTTCGCGCTGCGGGGTCTAGTTTTGCTGGTGGCGATGAGAGTTTTGCCGTCACATCGGGCGGCGTGACCTACACGTTCGAAGACAGCGACTTCAACCTCAACACCAGCGCCGTGACGGATATGAGCCAGTTGTTCAGATCGACCGCGTTCGACGGCGACATTGAGTATTGGAATACGTCAAACGTGACGACTATGCTCTTCATGTTCTATCAGGCAACCAGCTTCAATCAACCGCTAGATAACTGGGATGTGAGCAGCGTGACGAGTATGGATAACATGTTCCGTGACGCAACCAGCTTCAATCAACCGCTAGACAACTGGGACGTGAGCGGTGTGGCCCGTATGAATAGCGTGTTCTACGGTGCAACCAACTTCAATCAACCACTTGATAACTGGGATGTGAGCAGCGTGACGAGTATGTATGGCATGTTCTCTTCATCAGGTCTCAGCACCGAAAACTACAGCCGTACCCTTATCGGCTGGGCCAACCGCGCATACAACGGCGGAGCAAACAACGGCGTTCAATCAAACGTGCCGCTCGGCGCAAGCGGCGTCCAATACAACAACACCACCTATGCAGACGCATGGCCCAACCAACCCGGCCAGCAGTTTACCGACGCAGCCTTGGCGCGCGCATATCTAGTTGGCATAATGGGCTGGACAATCAGCGACGGGGGGCAGGTCTGATGGACCACATCTTCGCAAGCGACACCATCGTCTGCATCAACATCGCGGGCAAACCCACGGTGCAGGAGATCGCGGCAGGAACACACCTCGCCACGATCCACCCGTGGACGCAACACGACACGCTTGAAGCGGCTATCGCAGCGGCGCAGGGCATCGACCCGGCGTATGAACATGACAGCGGCCTGATTGCCGCAAGGGGGGCATAATGGCGACTATCACCAGCACAAGCGAACGCATAACCGTCAGCGGCACCTATAAGGCGTTTACAGGAGGCTCAGGTAACACCACCACGGTAATCCAGTTTTCTTCTGGCGATGCTCCTGCGACGGGTGACGCTGGGCGTTTTTTGCTATGGAAGAACGGCGCAAACACTGGCGATTGGGAAGTGCGTTTTATTGAAAGTGCCACAGCCTCGACTGTCACAGTGACAGATGGGGGCTTTAGTTCTGCGCCGGGTGCGGGCGAGGATTTTGTCATTTCCACCAGTCTTGCGGATATTGACGGCGCTACAGATGAATCGGTTATGCGCAGTCAAGGCAACAGTTACCAAATGCGTGATCGTGATTTTGAATTGGCGTCTGGTGCGTTTCTTGCTGATGTAAACGCGTCACTTAGCACAAAATCAACGCAAACAGGCTCTGGTTTTATTGCAACCTACCCAGTCGCAAACGGTTGTGTCTTACAGTTCGGAAGGTTGATCGGGGGGGAAGCAAATGACAGCACCGAAACGATTGGCGGCTGTCAAATCATCTTTGAAGTTTCAAACGACACGCTGATTTTCACAGACCAAGGCTCTGCTAACACTGCTGGCCCTGTTTTGAATTTCTACGGTTGCTTAATCGAAAGTGTTGGGAATGGGTTTGGCCCTTTTATACGCTCGCCCGGGGCCATGAGAATTATCGGTTGCGTTGCTGACGGTCCAATGGGCGGGCGTCTGTATTCTGCAAATTCTGAGCTTGTTGATACGCGATTTAGTGGCAACCTGTCGGGCGGCGTTGCTTGGTCGCTTGGTGGCTCTTTTACGCGACCCATTGCCAATGCGTTTTTCTTCCAAGGAAACACAGCGGTTAAGGCTTTTTCATCGGCTTCAGGCACATTCAGCAACACAACATTTGCAAGTTCTTTGACCAACATTATTGACGCGGGTTCTGCATCCGCAGGCTTGCTGTTTTCCTTCATTGACTGCACCACGTTCGCAGATGGCGACATAACCGCAAGCAAAGGGCAGTATGAGCAGCTAAAATCTATCAACTACACTGTGACGGATGCCAGTGGAACAGGGTTGTCGGGTGTCAAAGTGGCCGTGTATGATACAGTCGGAGACGTGCAAGGCGGGGGCGTCCAGACAAGTTCAAGCGGTGCGGTTCCACAGATCAATGCGAGGTTCTTTCGCAAGGACCACGGAGCAACAGCGGTTATCAAAGCACCGTTTGACATTCGCATTCGCAAGTATGGTTACGTTTATCAAGGCTTTCAAAGTTCTGTTGGCGAGCCGATCAAACAGGAAGTGCGCCTTGTAGACAATCTAAACGTTGTGTCAACAGAGGCGCAAGCGGCTGCAATCACTGGCATTGCATTGAACTTTGCCACCAGCACGGCGACAATCACATCAGATCACAACACACAAAACCTCTACGACTATTATCAATATCAGCTAGGTCAAACGGCAAGCATGGTTTACAGCGAGGACCTAATCTTGTCAGGCACCGTGTTTGACATGGCAGATTGGGATGTTATTATTGATGACTGCACCTTCACGGGCAATATCACCACAACAGGAACGGTGACACTGCTGAACGGCGCAACCGTCACTGGCACAATCACCGATGCAAACGGCATCACCGTCAAGATTACGTCCAACACTGCTGAATTCGGCTTCTATGGCGAGATCGACGGAATCCCTGTTGGAACGTATGAGTTTGACCTGACTTCAAAATCGGTGCAGTTGCAGGACGGGCAGACCTTGCGCTTCATGGTCGGTGCGCACGGCTACAAGACCAAGTATTTGGAATTGACCACGACGACCCTTGATAACGCCCGCGTTGTTCTTGATCGGGATGGTGCGATTGATATTAGTCTCCCGCAGGCGACGAAAGACAGCGTTATAGCGTTGCTGGGTGTCGAGGTCGAGGGGTCTGGGCTTACCGCGCAGATCGCAATTACTGTATCGGGCGATGGCAAGGGGTTCACCTCAACCGAGTTTTTATCGGGGTTTGATTTATTCCTCTACGAAAACAGTCAGGCAATTGCGCCCTTCATCGTGTTGGCGCAAACGGCGGACCTCTACAACTTCTTTGAGGGCGGCGTCACCAACTTTGCCCCCAACTTCTATGCCCGCTTGGACAACAGCATCACAACGCAGATCGACCGTGGCTACTACGTTCCGCTGGTGTTCGAGGATGGTGCGCCGGGAGTTGTGTCGATCAGGCCCAACACGTCTGGCCTGCTCTTGGGCGCTGCACTCTGGACGAAATCCACGGCGCTGATCTCGACGCTGGACGTTCTGCGTATCCAAGACCCGCTGGCGAAAGAGACTACTGCGTCCTCAATCAAAGCCAAGACGGACAACCTACCCGCTGACCCTGCGGGCGTGTCTGACCTGCCGGATGTGTCGGGCATCGCCACCACGACACAACTCACTGTCGTAAACGAGGGTGTGAAGAAGGCGTCTTTGGGTATCCCGCATAGCACTGACCTATGATGTCATTGGCAAAAAGCCTCAGCTTGCTGTATTGTAACCTCAAAGGCACCTTCAACGAGGATTAAAGGATGACGGTAACATACAC
>Ga0208161_1001948_pt1 | contig 10696 bp, 25 predicted proteins | sample CB_VirMetaG_3_FD_184538 | JGI IMG/M metagenome (GOLD analysis project Ga0208161, IMG submission 184538) | Freshwater to marine saline gradient viral communities from Chesapeake Bay - CB_1508_1S Viral MetaG (SPAdes) (version 4) | ecosystem: Environmental > Aquatic > Marine > Coastal | place: USA... | reverse complement strand
CCGGCGCAGAGCCGTACACGATTGGTTACGGCACAACTCGCTATCCCGGCGGACGGAGCGTTCAACGCGGCGACAAGATCACCGTGATCGAAGCCGATATGTTCATGCGGACTGAGGTCGATCAGATTGCAGAAAAAGTTGGCAAGACAGTGCCGTTTTGGTCGGAGATGACGGATGGGCAGCAGTCTGCCTTAATCGATTTTGCGTATAACCTCGGCAGTGGCTTCTACGGCGCCACCGGCTTCGAAACCATAAGCAAGCGCCTGCGCGAACGCGATTGGAATGCAGTGCCGGCTGCATTTGAGCTCTACCGAAATCCGGGAACAAACGTCGAAGCTGGCTTGTTACGTCGGCGTCGCGCTGAGGGAGCGTTATGGCGTGAAAGCCTGCCGAAGCAGCCCGAGATTCAGCAGGATCCCGCCAAGCTGACACCGCAATCGCCGTTCAGCGCACGCCTGACACCTCACATTCGACTGGGAGAATTTGCACTGGATCGGGAAGAGCGGCGATTTGTGGCGCAGCATCAGGTAGATACAGCAGCAGAGCTGGCGGCTTTTCTTGAGCGCGCTCGTTCGGCGTTCGGCAATAAACCAGTGATTATCACCTCAGGTTTCAGGCCGCCTGCAATCAATAAATCGGTTGGCGGTGCCTCTGGCAGCGAGCACCTGTTCAATGCGCCTGGTGTTGGTGCGGTCGATTGGTACCTAGAAGGAGTAGATATTTACAAATTGCAAGAATGGTGCGTGCGTGAATGGCCCTATAGCACGGGGCTAGGAGCGCCAAAAGGATTTATTCACACGGGAATTCGTGCAGGGCGTCCTAGGCTAACTTGGCCCTACTGAACCTGAATGATCCTCCACGACACCGAAATCCTGCGCCTCATCAAGGAGGGGCGGATGATCGAGCCGTTCGAGCCTGAACTGCTGAACCCGGCGTCGCTTGACCTCAGGCTTGGCGACAACATCATGGTGGAAGTGGAGCACGCGCCAGAGCTGCAACTTCAATCGATTGCTCACTGCAGCGCTGAGAATCCCTATTGGCTGGCGCCGGGCGAGTTCGTGTTAGCGGAAACTCGCGAAACATTCAACATGCCTAATGACGTATGCGGAATGTTTTGTCTTAAATCTAGTCGTGCGCGCGAAGGCTATGAACACAGCCATGCTGGCTATGCAGATTGTAATTGGGCCGGAAGTAAGCTAACTTTGGAGCTAACTAATGCTCGCCGTTTGCATTCTCTTCCGCTATATCCTGGCTTAAAAATTGGTCAAATGGTTTTTGTCATAACCGCCGGGATCCCTCATATTGACTATGGAGAAGTGGGACATTACAACAATCAAGCTCAGGTGATGCCAAGCTGGGAGCAGGCGGTCTAGCTACCCTGTAACTGAGCCTGGACTCGCCCCATGATGCACCAGATCGATGGCGTCGAACTGGTTAGCAAAAAGGTCACAAAACAACGATTTCGCGCTTCTATATTCGACGCTTGGCATGATTGCTGCGCATATTGCGGTCGTCATGCCACTACAATTGATCACGTCAAGCCAAAAGCGAGAGGCGGGCTCACGGTTCCTGAGAACTGCGTGCCTGCCTGTCTTTCTTGTAATGCCTCCAAAGGCCACATGTCACTGTGGACCTGGTGGACAATGCAGCACCATTGGAGCTGGCATCGCGCGCAACAGGTTTACGAGTGGATCACTGGAATCGGTTGCCCTTTAAGTGTTCAATATAAATTTGCGCCTGCCATAGATCATTGGCATAGCGACAGATAGCGCCACCAGGCATGCAAGCTGCATAGCGCACCTCGCCAATACCGGGCTCTTCGCCAATCTCAATGTAAAAGCCTTCGCCGCAATCAATTGCCCCTGTAGGCACTGCAGTCTCTTGCGAATCGGCCACCGGATGCCCTCCCTTCTGGAAAACCTAAATCACATTTTGCCGCAACTGCCTTCCAGTGAATGCACTGCTGACAATACGGATGGCTGTCGTCGATCGCACGAGCATCAGCGTAAAGTTGCTCGGCTTCTGGTACGGCGAGTTCGAGTGCGGTGGCGCTGAGCGGTAAGTCAAGCTTGCCCGTTTTGGTTTTGATACGCACCCGCCAGCCGGGTGGCGCTTCGTAAAGCACCATCCGACCAGCGTGGTAACGCAAACTTGCCATTCCTACACGGGCATTTCCCGGAGTTTAGAGATCAAGTCATCAATTGTCCCATCATTTGTGATAAAGCGATCAAAGCCGTCGTAGCCATCAAGACTGCCCTCGCTTGCGTGGCCATGCTCGCGTTGCACGCCAGGGCGTTCGATGTGCCATATTTCACCGCCAAGCAGCTTGACGATTGCTGCTTCGTTAGGGAAGCGCACGTCATCAGCAACTACGGCGTCGTAACGCTGAGCGCGACCTTTCCAGCAGCGCACCCAGATTTCGGGATGGATGCACTGCCGACCCCACTCGGTGCCGAGCGTTTGCAGCATGTGCCGCACGCTGACGCCAGCATCACCGACAACGACCTGCTTAGCTTGATGAACAAGATAATTCGCACCATGCTTGTCGTAGCCAAGCGATTCCAGCATGGGAATCAGCATCAGCTTGAGAGTCTCAGCGAATGGCACGATCACGTAACCACGCTGCTCAAGCTCAAGCGCAACAGTTGATTTACCCGACTGTGGTGCCGGGCTGTAAAGGCCAATGATTTTTTGCATTAAAGAGTACCGGTTGAAATGTAGCCGGCGCGCATGATCTCAGCGGTATCGTTTTTGAACCGCTCCCACAGGCCGGTGTAGGTGCCGCGCAGGCCAGGCTCTTCGTTGTCGCGATCGTACAAGTCGTACAGATAATCCATGAAATTAGTTTTGCCGTTCTCGATTTGCCATGGCTTCAGCTCGTCGCAAAGCATCTCGGCGGTCAGGGGACGGCTCGCCCCAATGAACGATTCTTCCATCGAAAAACCAAGGTTTGAAATACGTGTCGACACCCCAGGTCACGGCGTGGACACCAAAAGAGCCCACGCCTGCACTCGGCAGGTACACCTATCGTTGGGCGTCAGGTGCATGGTAAAGGCGCTCAAGCTGCATCGACGCAGGCTCGGGGAAGTCTTCATCTTCCACCTCGACCGCCCAAGAATCAGAGGGATCGGAAATCGTCCAAGTAACAGGCGAGCCGTGTTGCTTGACGATGATTGCACCAATCCGAGGCGAACGGACAATCCAACGGATAATGGCCGCCTCGATGGGATTTAGGAAGGGGTGGCCTCGCATAATTCGTTTTGAAGTAACAGTACGGAGCAGTCACGGGCATATTCTGACCCACCCTCAGGCAGGCCGAGACCACAGCGACCGATCCAGTGCAAGCATGACGCACATGGACCGCCATTGTGCGCAGGCTTATATTTCTGTAACCGAGACTTAAGAGTCCGTTCGGCTTTGCCCGCATCGGTCTGCTTGTAACAAGCCGGGCACTGGAGAAGACTGGTGGTCATGCGACCGCAGCTTATGCAGGGTCGCGCATTCTTAGAGACTGCCATCGGGGAAGGTGACGCGACGATAAGAGGGTAAACGCATAATTTTGGGTTCGCCTCGCTTATGCTGTGCAGCACCGCGTGGCAATTCAATTTCTACGGTAAATGTTTTATAGCCGCAGTTAGAGCATTTGCGGTGCCTTGCAATAGATTCTGCAGTATCTCTAGCGGTATGCGTTACACGCATTTCATAGTGATCGCAGCTAGGGCATCTCACCGAAAGCTGCCTCCGCGATAATTGGAAACTGTTCGGTGAAGATGTCGCGGCAGGCGATGGCGATCTCTTGGTGCTCGAGTTGGGTGCCATTCGAGCTGCGGAGCTGTATGTAATGAATCCACGATCTCAATGTGGAATGCATGTACAGCGTCGTCGGGGTACAAAGCGGCAAAATCCGGCGTGCTGTTTCCTTGGCGATACCTTCCTTAAGCATTTGCTCGTACAGGGTGAATGAACGCGCAATTACATCGCTGGTGCGCTCTGCCCAGTACTCCTGCATCTGAGGCTCAAGCTCATCGATGCTGTTTTGCCGATTCTTGTGGTCTTGCAGTCGCTGGTGCGGTGCGTCCGCGATGTCAGTTTTGGCGTAGCGGGTGCTGAACTCTTGAAACGCAAACGAAGAATGCCTCAGAATTTGCGCTGCAATATCGCGTTCAGTGTCAATCTGCACGCACATGGTCGCCATTTGAAAGGGGCTCCAGTGGCTGTGCTTAATCAAATAACGCAGCAATCGAGGCGCGGTCTCGTCATTATCCTGATTCGCTGGATTGGATACGCGCGCCATCCGCACGATCAGCTTCTCCGCATCCGGCGTGCAATGCACCAGAGTCACGCGGCTCATTTCACCACCTCCACCTCAGCCATCGGCCAACGCGCAGCAGCATATTGTTTCGCCTTTGCAGCCGATTCTGCGGGAATGCTGAATTTCATCGGCCTTGAGCCCGGTTGCTTTACGATTAAATTGAACAATTTCGTTTTGGCACCTGCTGGCGCTCTGCTGATCCCTTCTCCATGCTGTGTCTTGCCAGCATCTTCCTCGACCCAGTGCATGATGAAAAATGGAATGGATTAGAAGTAACATTTCGCCCGAGCAGGAGCTGCAGCATGAACTCGCTGCTCGTTCGATGACGGAGCGCGAGGCTAGCCTCTACCGCTCTTGTGTGATGTACCAAGACCTGCTACAGCAAGCGGTCTGGGAAATCATGCGCCTTGAGCTGGCACTTGAAGATCTGCAAGGGCCAGATCCCTGGCTTCAGCCTTGATCTCATCAAGGATGGTCTGACCAAGCTCTTCAAGCAGAAGCTCATCCAGCCGTTGCTGATAAACGGTCACAAAGCTGGTCGGTTGCTGCGGCGTGGACGTCGAAGACTCCATCACCTGCTTCACCTGCGTGGCAAATGCAACGCAGATGCGACGCTTTTTCTTGACGCGATGAATCCAGTCCTTATCGGCTGGAATTCCTGATGCTTGCGCCATCGTCTGCGCTTCGTTGACCTTATCGTCCATTGCTTGGACGGCGATCACTAGTTCTGCATGCAGCTTGCGCGCATCAGCAACTAATAGCTCGTGGATTTCATGTAGCGCAACTTGACGCTCTAGAGATTTGCTGTTGAAGGTAAATTCCATAATTTTGCGAAGTAAGGGGCGGCCGGAGCCGCCCCAGGTTGATCAAAACGGCAGTTCGTCCTCGATGGTTGATACTGCACCGTTAAATGCAGTCGCAACCTGTTGTGCAGCTTGTTGTACAACCGGGGGCGGAGCTGCCATTGCGAGTGCGGGTGCAGGCGGTGCCACCGGAGCGGGGGCTGCCTGCTGCACACGCGAATCAGGCTTGAAGCTCAAACTCAGATACGGTTTGCCTGCTTGCGATTGCTTCTTCCAGCCTGAGATCCGAATCGGAATCTCCTGCCGTTCACCAATCGGTTGCCCATTCATCAGATACTGAGCAAGCGCATAGGCTTGATCAGCCGGGATGTTCATAATCCCGTCATATTGCGGGTAATTCTTGGATGCATCGTAACGATCACCAAGACGCTGTTGAAGTTGCTCTGCGGTCTGTTGAAACAGCGCGCCACTAGCGGTAAAAGTCAAGAGACTGTCTCCTGGATTTTGGGCTTCCGACCACGCTTCGGACGCAATGCATCCTCAGGGGTTTTTGCAATGCACATCACGAAACAGCCATCGCCATCCGTGTTTTTGCGCATTGAATATCGCAGCTCACCGTCTTTCGACATCTGGCTGACGACCTGGGCGATCGTGGTCGGCTTGTACCCGTCGCCCGTTTCCGAATTATAGAACGAAACGGAGATCGCGTCACCCACCTGCATGGCAAGGATTTCGTCACGCAAGGGGCTGGTCTTGCTGCGACGAACAGTGCGACTGCGCACCTCGTCAACAGACATCTTCTCAAACTCCGACATAACGCAAAATAAAACGAACTCGATAAACAGACTACACTCTGGCTTCAATTGCAGCAACCAATTGCGCTGCCTCTTCAGCCGTCAGCTCACCTGCACTGGCGAGTTGATCTACCCGCTTGCGCATCGCTGGCATCTGATCTGGTGTGGCTTGTTGGATCGCATTCCACGCCGTCACGTAATAACCAGTCGGCTGCAGCGTTTGCACCAGCTTTCGACGTTTTGGTGGCTGCCATTCACACACCACCTGCTCGCGAATATCAGGGCTGCCGAACACACGGATGCACGGTTCATTGCGCCGTTTTGGGAACGGCATGATGTCCGTCGTCGCATACAGCGTCACGCGCTTGCCAATCCAAGCCTGAACATCGCTGCCAAACATGGCGCGGATTGCAACGGCATTGACCTTCGGCAGCACAAGCTGCATTGCAGTCTCGGAGAAGGTCATTAAAACCTTGTCCTCAACTCCGTTCTCACCTTCAATCTGCTCCCTGGCAACTGAAGCAATCGTGTAAGTTGCCTTACCGTTTGGGATCAATCCAGCCTTCAAGAAGCGGCCGGGATACAGCTCGTCGAAGTTCACGAAAAATCCTCCTCGCAAAAAATTCCGCAATCAAAATTAAATTTTTTCATAGGTCTGCCTTTTTGGCGTGGATGAAGTTCATCTAAAAAAATGCGTTCATTGTTCACTCGAACTAGCTTTGCGCCAATTCCTCTTGATTGCACAGCTCTTGCTTCAAAAACATCAGGATGATGTTTGCGCACATGGTTCCAGTACGTTGGCGAATTAGCTTTTACGCAGCCGATGCAGTTCGCATTTGGATAGCCAAGCCGATAAACGCGAGGCAGTTCTATGTTCGCTGCAGCAAGAATTTCAAAGCATCTTTGCTTGGTTATTTTTTGATCAATAAGCACTGGCAGCACATTGGTTCGTTCTGTCAGAACGAATCGCTCATGGCGATTGATCTCGTCATAAGTAAAACCAAGGACGTGCCAGTCAGGTCTATGCTTTTCTTCCCATTGCTGTCTAGCGTGTTTTTTTAGCTCCATAGTGCATGGAGCGCCTTGTGGGCTAGACATAAACTTTCGATCTGTCCATACTTCCACCGCAGAGCAGGATGGATACTTCTCGTTAATTGCGGTTTCAATTTTACATCCCAGCCAGCTTTCGATATCTTTTAGAAAACGGCGATTGTCGTCGTCTTCTTCAGAGACAGGATTATTAACTATTTTGATTTGATTTGTTTTTGAGTATTTTTCAATAGTTTTTTTTGCTGCAACTGCACTAGCAGCACCACAAGAAAACCAAACGACAATCAACTCTTCAGGTGCTGGCGTGTTCATTCGAGGCCCTCCAGTTCAAGGTCATCAGCATCAGTAGCGTTCGCAGGATCATCTGCATGCGCCCAGCGCGGTGCATCCATCTCAACCGTGCCCCACGATGGCCACAGCTCAGATTCCATGCAGCGCTTCACCAGTGTGATGGCTTCTTCGCGGCGAAGGTGACCCTCCTCGATCAGATCAGCCGACAGCACATTGACGCTGATGTTATGAGGCCACTGCCACTCATACGCAATGAGAATGCACTGCTCTGGTGGCGCGCCGTAACGATCAGCCCAGCCGGCGCTGTAATGCGCCATCTGCAGGTCATATGCCAGCGAGTACGACTGCGCGGCAAACATCCTTGGGTTGGCTGATCTGGATTTCTTCAGGTCCACAAGGATCCCACGATCAGGATGCTCGATGTCCGGCTTGTACCGACAATCAGCATCCATGGTCGCGTCATGCCAGAAATGCGGCTCTTGTCCTTGGCCATCGCGCAGAAGTGGAGCGGCATCGGGATCACGCATCAGCGCTTCCACGATGCGCAAGGCGTTGTCCTCCCAATCGCGCGTGATCACCTCACGCCCCTCAGCCTCGGCCTGGAACTCGGACCAGATCGCTTTTCCCTCCTTGGTGCGGCGATCACACTGAGGCGCAACCAGATACCGGGTTGAGTACTCGTGGGGTTCAGTAATCAAGCAATCGACCAAGCTGCCCTGGCGCATTGCATCTGTGGGCTTGAATTCAGCACGATCTGGATCGACGTGCTTTGCCCAGTAGTCACGCGGTGTGCCGCTGATGATCGTCTTGAGTTTCGACGCTGACAGCGCCGGATGTGAGTGGTAATCAGACACGATGAGATAAGTCGCGAGCGAGCTTTAGGTTTTCAAGAGAATGACGAAGCGCGAGGAATGGCTCCGCCATGCCGTCTTGCCAGTAAATCTTGCCGAGCACCTGATCAAGCTGGTCTCGAATTGGGACCAATGCGTCCCGAAATTCCTCTGGGGTCATAAGTGGATAAAGGTACCTATAAAGGCTACCATAGCCCTAGACGAATTGTCCAGCTCCATGGCCGAGACCTTCGACCGCGAACTGATCTTCTTTATGCACCGTGGTGGCATGAAGGCTGCTGCGATCGCTAGAGCACTGCAGGTGCCGTACGGCCGGGTACTCCGGACGCTTCGGCCCCCAATGTCGAACGACGCCCGCAACGATGAAACAATTCGTGATCAGGTAACTGGTAAGGATCGCAAGCCGGATCAAAGCAACCCGATCTGACTCACGATCACATCGGCTGGCGCGTTCACCCAGCGCTTTTGCGAGCAGCCTCCACACGGCGAATTCCAGTAATCAGGTAAGCGTAGTCGCGCGTTTCCGTGACATAGGTCTCGGCATCACACACGTCACACTTGCCGATCCAGCTACTGCTGCAGCCGACGCTATAAACGCCATATTTGGTGCCGCACGATTTGCAGCACTTGTAGGCGTTGCGGAGGCGTGCCAGGAGATCGTCGTAATTGCTCACGGTTTAAGGAAGCGGCGGTGAACTATCTGGAGATTCCGAAGGGTTGACTAGACAGCATCGGCCCCAGTAACCGCGTTGCGCTTGCGGATCCTGCCAGCGCCTGTCGGATGCGGGATATCGCGTATCAGCATTAACCCAGCGGAAATTGCCGATCTTGCCAGCGTGGCTGCAGACGTAGATGAATGGGAACTCAGTCATAGAAGTGGGATGAAATAGTCATCGAGCCTTCACGCAATACCCCGCAGAGCTATACCACCCAAGCGGACAGTATTTGCCCTCCTTTTCAATCGCGCGTCGACTGCTGCCGCTAGCAGGAACGCAATAACTACCAGACGAGTAATACCCAAGCGGACAACTCCCAACACGAGGCAGCGGATCAGCAATCGCAAAAAGTAAAATCGCAAGCATAGTCAACGATCCCAGTAGTGGTAAGCAGAATCAAGCAGCCAGCAATACTCCAAATAAGCAACCTGCCATTCGAGTTCGCTGTCGAACATATATCTCCATTTCATGCCGCCACCTCCCTTACGCCAAACGCCAGCTCACGCACCTGCGTATCACGCATCTTCCGTAGCCACCTTCGTTGCTCACCATCCCACCGGAACCCAGCATCCTTAGCCTTCTGCCGGTCGTCATAGCTCACCATCGCCATATACAACCGCTTTGGTTCCAACGCCTGCGTCAGCAATAGCCCCAAATCAGGCTCACGTTCCATCACCTGCGCCAGATAAATGCAATCGGTCAATGCACGGTGCGCTGCCCATACCGGTACGCCATACGCAAGCGCAAGGTGCGTCACAGCAGGCCGCGATCGAGTGACACGCGGCCACTCAACATCCTCCATCGTGCAAATCCACTGCTGTTCCAGCGCCGGCAATGAACCATGGCCGAACCACTGCCGATCAAACTCAGCATTGTGCGCCACCACATAATCAGCCTGCTTAGCCATCGCATAGAAATACTCCATGCCGGCCCTGGCAGCCTGCGGTCTGTGCGTCAGCTCTGCGCGGATGCCATTGATGTGCGCAACCGGGTTTTCACTGGTCGGCAATAAAAACGAACACTGCCCCAACACAGCGCGTTCATCCACGCTAAATAAAATCCCGCCAACCTCAATGCAACGCGCATCAGCAGGCGTCAGACCTGTCGTCTCAGTGTCAACAATTAGTAAATTCATGGATTAAGTAACACGGCTTGGCCGTAATAAGGGGCAAGATTTGAATTCATCAGCTTGTGCCTAGCCTCAACAGCCGACACCGCTTTGATCACCTCGTAAAGGTTCAGCGCTGGAAAGGCGAATACGAAACGGCGGTCACTCATTTGCTGACCCACTCCCCGCACCAGTCAGTGGCTTCTGTGGGCGGCCAGCAGCCTTGCTCCCAGTCGAGATCAATCAAAGGTCCATAACGCCTGCATTCCTGCTCCCGCCAATACCGACACGTTGCGCAGAACTGCTCGCTAATCGGAGTGTCAGTCATGTCGTGCCACCTCCTGCGTTCCGCTGTGGGTGGGGGCGTGATGCGCACCAACCTCAAGACCGATCATCGCGAATGCCCACGCTGCAATCACAAACGCGCAAACATCACCAATCCGCTTCGGTGTCATGATCAATCCTCCGCCAAACGCACCAACGTGTGCCCAGCAAGCATGCCGCGCACCTTGATCAACGCATGCGAATAATCACGCGCCTCCAGTTTCAGCGTCTTCACAAGCTGCGTTGACCGGCTCCTCACAGTCGCCACAAACGACCGCTCCTCCTTCAGCCGTCGCAGTGCTTCTGCGCGGCCAGGGGACTCCGGCACCCCGCCGCGCTCCAAAATCTCAGTCCAATCCATAACCGGTAAACCTCTAGGGCTCGCCCACCCTACCGCAAATCTGGCTTGGGCGCAATGTCGCGCATAATCCGTAACGCATCCTCCTC
>Ga0208161_1001946_pt1 | contig 10704 bp, 16 predicted proteins | sample CB_VirMetaG_3_FD_184538 | JGI IMG/M metagenome (GOLD analysis project Ga0208161, IMG submission 184538) | Freshwater to marine saline gradient viral communities from Chesapeake Bay - CB_1508_1S Viral MetaG (SPAdes) (version 4) | ecosystem: Environmental > Aquatic > Marine > Coastal | place: USA... | reverse complement strand
TTCAACTGTCATGATGTCTTTATCAGTAACAATCTCGTCAGTCCAAACGAAGTGTTCAATGTAACCATCAAAGGCTTCATTACCCGGCATCGGAGTTTCAGGATACTTCGCAGCGATCGCCCTTAAGTGAATGTCAGTCATTCGCTGAATTGAGTAATTAGAGTTTGTAGCGACGTAACACATGTTTCGATCGGTCTTACGCATACGACGAATAACGTCGCTCGTTCCATAACACCACATCAAATCGATTACATCGTGAATCACGAACATGATTCGCTTGTTCTTCACTAAGCTATTCACTAGTGTAATCATTGAAACACTGTGACAGTGAGCAATAATATAGTCTGCGTCTTTTAATACGTCTTGAACTTTTTCAAGATAAGCTTTGATGTAGTAGCGCGAAACTCGAGAAGGATTCTTACCCTCAGCCATCGCTCGATCTTTTGATCCGAGTTCATCGACTACGTGGTGTTTATACTTGTATTCGTCTTTACACTCGCCAGCATAAATGAAATGAGTATTGTAACCCATCTTAGCGAAAGCTCGAGCATCAAGCTTGGAACTTTTCTGAAGTCCAGAACGAACAATTGAACCCTTGAAGGTTTCTGTAAGATTGTCGATCACTACAACTTTTTTCATCATCTATCCATTATATCAAATAATCTATTTATTGTCAACTGTCGTCTTCATCTTCATCAACTTTAATAAAATCCCAATCGACCAAAGCTTCAGAAAACAGTTCTCGCGTTTTTCTGAAAGATTCTACCCAGCGCTCAGGAAAATCAAGCTTAGGCATTACGATTCTTTTGATACCTACTTGAATAACTCCCTTAGCACACTCAGAACATACGGGTAATCCCCAAACATAGAGAGTAGAATTATTAAGAGAGATACCATTGTAAGTAGCGTTATAGATCGCGTTCATTTCTGCATGAACAACAAACTTATATTTTTGTTCACGATCTTGATAGCGCCAGTCATTGTCAGTAATTCCTCGAGGGAATCCATTATAACCAGTCGCAAGAATGCGCCGCTCATCATTCACGATTACGGCGCCTACTTGTGTACTTGGATCTTTACTCCACGTCGAGATTTCTCGAGCGAGATTAATAAATCTTTTGTCCCATTTCATCGATTAGCTTCTCAATAAACTTGAAGTGTCGCTCATAAACATGGAAGTTAGTAGCAGTCCAAATCAGATCACCTACTTCGACTTCGAGTTCGCTAGCGAGTAGTTGTTGGACGTGCTTAGCCCAAGCGACATCATTGTTGTAACCAAATACTGCATCATTACTACGCATTAGATAGTGTGAGATCAACTTACCGTCACGAATCATAAAAGCATTTGAGTAAGTACACATGAAATCATTCATGCCATTAGCACAAAAATCAACATGCATGCTAGGACGATTATAGATCATGACTGCACGACGGCTGTTAGGATTAGCACGAAGTTCAGCTTTCACGTTCTCATATTGACGACCGTTTTCTTCTGACCAGATACACCAACCATAGTTTGAGTTGATCATGCCATCACGGTCAGCGATGTCTTTCCAGATCTGAGGAGTTTCACCAGGAATGTCGTCAACTAGACGAGACATTGAACGATACCATTCGAGTTCACGTTCAATATACTCTTTATTAGGTTTACGAATTACCCAATCATCGTCAGCGATGAAAGACTCACCAATAATCTCGATGGTCTTAGCACCAGTACGATCAACGACGAAATCTTCAGCAAGATATCGTTCGATGATACTTTGACGGATACCACTTACATTATTCATTAGATTGACTCCAGGAGAGCCTCAATATCTTCAACCTCAGATACTACGGCTGCCATGTTTTGCTTATGATAAATTCTAGCCATTTTACGAAGAATATTCTTAGGAATATCTACATCGTCTGCTAGAGAATTAATTGCTTCTTTTACGAAGTCACGTTCGGCTTCGGTACGAGTGTAAGAGTTACTAATCTCTTCCATCGCAGCTTTGATGCGCTTACGATCTTCTTCACTACTTGGGATAATCACATTACTCATTTTATATAGTCCTCACTTTTTTAGATTGTTGATGGCGTGAGTTAGTCCGCCAAAAGTTACAGTTGATAACCAAACTACAGCTAACCAAGCTTCAACGGTGTAGCCGATTCCTAATTGAAATAGCGTGTTGATAGACCAGATCGTAGCAAGAGGAGCTAAGATAACCAAGCCGAGCATCACAGCTATTAATAAACTCTTCGTCATTACTTGTTCCTGTTGAACGCGTTCTTATCAGGATCTTGGCCGTTGATACCGCCGCGACAATAAGAAACAAAGAAGCTTGCATAGTTGATAAGATCTTTAGCTGAATCTTCGAGAGATTCAAAGTTAGGATCATAGTCAGAAGCTTGCATTGCTTCCATTACTGATTTCATGCGAAGCATCTTAGCGTGCATGATGTCGTGAATGGTGACAATACCATTAGGATAGTAGTCGGCCTGTTTTACAGTCGAGTTCGGATTCTGATAATCACGAGACTTTTTAAGTTGAAGTTCTACACATTCTTGTAGAACATTGACTGATTCAGGTTGTGTTTGTTGTTTACTCATACATTTTTCTCCATAGCTAAATCTCTGAAGTTTGAATGTTCTATTATACCATACTTTTTCAGAGTTGTAAACTGTTTTTTTGCTTTATTATAACGCAACCAAAGAGAACGACTTACAGTAGGGGTTCCCTTTCGAGTATGCATGCATTTTTGTACAGCTTCTTTTGGAATGAAAAAGAAATGAAGTTTTTCTAAGATAGGATTGAGCACTACAGCTCGAATCGCTCCTCGCTTGAGTACTCCGTCTTGAGATCGAACGTTCGTAATTTCTGCTGCAGCCATTGTTCCATTCGCGTGGAGTGTTCCAGTCTTACATTCAGACTCATCAGTAAAGTCTTCATGAACTCCATCATTGAACTCATATAGACCACCAGAGTTAGCAGCCATCATTTGTTCTACGAGATGTTCGAGATTAAAGTCAGCCGGCCTTTCGAGAATCGCTTCTCGAAAAGGACTCGACTTGTAAATCGGATGGTTGTTCACTACGAGCTCAGCATAAAGAGACTGCTTGAGCTCGCTATTCACTCTATCATAATATGCCATAATAAACTTATTGTGGACCGTCGGGTAGTTCTTCGAACCTCTTTAGCACGACCATCTCTTGAAGAATCTCAATCTTCATAGGCGGTTCAGTCTTTAACATACCTAGTTCAGATAGAAGTTCATCAGTAGTAAGTTCACTTACTTCGTCCATTAATCTTTCTAAGATCGCTTCATTAACACTATTACTCATTATGCTGCCTCCTTAGGTGCGAACAGTTTAGACATACCTTCATAAACGACGTTATAAGCATTAAGCTCGTAACACCACTTGTCGTAAAACATATCATCGTCTTGCTCATCACCAGGTAGGCTTACGTAGTCAGACCATAATTGATCCATCCACTTCATACCCTCTAAGAGGTCACCTTTTGCTTTATTGCTGATGGTACGAGCTGCGTCTTCAAATGACATTTCCATTTCGTAAAATTCTGGTATTCTAAACATTTTTCTTTCCTTTTTCCAATTTATGATACCATTATATACAATTTGAAAGCAAATGTCAACTGTTTTTTTCAACTTTTTTTGCTATAAGAATCAATAACTTATGCTAAATTGGCTCTGAGAAGAACAAACCTATGACCAAGAACACTACTGTAACCCAGAATATGCCCTTCAGGTAATATAAGAATCCTTCTCCGTTTGACGACGAGTAGTAACTTATACAATCGTTGCACAACCAAACTTGTCTGTTCCTTGTATATTGTCTAGAAGTATTACCAGAAAACCAGTTTTGTACTTGTTTAGTACCTGATTTGCTTCCTAATAAACTAGTAGCAACAGTTCGTTTAGATAATTTAGGACTAGAAGATCCAACATTAATCTTAACAGTTTGCTTGTGCATATGTGGTTGAGGTGCTCGATAACCACAGTGATGGCATGTTCTATTCGTGTAAGCCATTAGAAATACTTAAGCGTGGTTGAAGTATTTTTCTAGTACTTCTAATTGGTCGTGATACTCAGCAATCACTTTAAGCTCTTTTTCTACAGCTTCGAGAACGTCAGGATGATCGCCGATTCCTGCTGGATTGGCGAAGTATACTTCAACGTTCATTCGATGCTTCTCAATGTGCCCTTTGGCATGAGCGATTAGAGCTGCTTTCATTGCTTCTTTCATCATTATTCTCCTAGTTCGTTATATTCCGGAAACACTGCTCCTGGAGTATTGTTTGGACCTGGTAGTGGTAGCCTTCCATGATTACCAGCGTGGCTAGGTGGTTGCCAACCTTCTGGCTTCATGAGATCTGGTAGACCGAGTGGGTTTGGTCGACCTTCTTTGATACCAACTCGTTTGTTCATGTTAGCAGTTAGAACTTCATCCCACGCTTTATGAGCATCGATACCGTAGGTGTCTAGTGTACCAATAGCCACAACACAAAGATCAATCAGAGCATCTACGACTTCTTCTGGGTTGTCCATATTAGCCTTGAGCTCGTCAAGTTCTTCTTGTAAAAAGTTAGCACGGAATTGGAGAAACAAGCGCTTCTCTTCTTCTGTAAAATTTTTAAAACGTTCTAACATACCATAATGTTCATGCATGTTATGAATGTCTGCTACCCAATCTTTAGGCATTTTCAAAATATTCCCGTAGTTCGTTAAACCCACCGATTGCTTCTTCACCTACAGTAATCTGAGGAAAAGTTCTAGCAGTCGGAAACTTCTCGCTGAACGCATCAGCGTCATAATCATCACCTAGCGACAAGTAAGTGTATTCAACGCCTTTCTGTTCGCATAGTGATTTAGCCATGTTGCAATAGCCGCATGACGGTTTTCCATATATTGTTATCATACTTTTAAGTCACTCCACTTTTTTAGTTTCTCACGCTTAGCCTCACGGTGTTCACTCACCGCTTGAAGATCGATGATACCATACTCTTCGAGTAAGTCAATCATACATAAAAGATCTCCAACCTCTACTTCCATTTTATGAACTTCTCCGAATGTTTCTGATCCGAATCGAATAAGCTTAGACGCTTCAACGGTTGCTTCAGCGCATTCTTCCATAAAGATCGTAAGTAGTTCGGTTTTTTCATTCTTGGTAATCATGAGATTACTCCTTCATAAAGTTAAGCTAAAGTTAAGCCTGATGTCGGAACTTCTAATCCTGTCGTAATTCTCAAAACTTGTCTACGCAAATCATCATTTGGATTAGTCATAAACATAATGCATGCTTTACTAATCTCGATAGGGCTACCATCAGAGTAAGGAATAAATGATGCCATTCCTAGCTTACCTTCTCCTGCTGGTAGTAAGATAATCGAGTCTTCAACAGTAACTGAAGTTTCGGTTTCTTTAGTAATACTAGCGATAATTTCTTCACCAGTCGTTAATCTAATTAATTTCATAATTTTTCTCCATTATACCATAGTTTTTTGTAAATGTCAACTGTTCTTTAAGCGAAAAAGTCTTCAATGGTATTTACCTTTTCAGAGGACCAGCCGAGAGCTTCGAGGATGTTTTCAATAGGACTTAGGAAAACCTTTTCGAATTGTGTATCATAATCTATATAGTCATTTAGCCCGAGTTCTTTAGGAAGAACACCTGGAAATGAAATCATATTTTCACGAAGAGGATTAGGGATTTTCAAGTACAGAAACTTGATCTTATCGCCGGATTGAACCTTGACGTACTTCTTAGTGAGCTTCTTCTCATCAAGAAAATAATTGTAGAGAATACATCCTCGGACGTGCATTGGGCAACCTTTCTTGTAGAGAGTTTGCTTGTTGCGGTACTTATCTATATTGTCAGTGCCTGAAGTTTTTGCGATCGCTTCAGCTGGTAGATTGCGAAACTCTTTACGAAAATCTGCGATGAATTTTTGAGTTTCAGTCTCACCTTCGTTCATGATTACTTTGAAGATGTCTTTCATCTTTTCACGACATACTTCAGGTGTAGATGAACGAACAGATTCAAGACCTGTAACACTAATCTTAGGTGTGTCATAGTGTACACCTTCTGAGTTGAGTGTATTCATAATGTATCGCTTTTTAGCGATGAAGATCGAGCGATCAGTAATCTTTTCTCGTTTCATTACCATCGCGTTTCGATAAGCACCCATCTTACTCGCTAGATTCTCGTAGCCTTTCTCAATAACTTTTTCGATCTTCGTAGAACAAATTTGATCTAGGAACTTCTCACCTTCGGCTCGATCGATACTAGTAGTACCATATACTTCTTTAATGAGAGGACCAAAGTTTACGTAAATAGAATCAGTATCGATGTAGACGATATAGTCTTTGTTTTCTGTTTTAAGAACTTTGTTCAAGTAATCGTTTACAGATTTTTGAGCATATCGAATACTGAGCTGACCTGATGTGGTGATTGCTTCAGCCATTTCGTTAATATAGTATAAGAAGTAGATGTTAGCAGTAGCACCATACAGCGAGTTCATAGCAATCTTAATACTCATCTGAGAGTTGTGTAGTTGATTGATTTCTCGCTTTAGTCGATCACGTTCTCGAGGATCTTTCTCAATCTCGTATTGTTGTTCAGCTGCAAGCATTTGCTTTTTGATCTGAGAACGATTGTTGTAGTACTCATCAATGATTTCTGGAATGATACCAAGTTTTTCATTGCTGAAACATACACCATTAGCTGCAACTGACATGCGAGGATTGTTGTTTTGATAGTCATCACCGAGTACTATTTCTTGTGTTACGACTTCTCGTTCATTCGGAAGATAAGTTTCTGGTGACATGTTATATTGCAACATGAGGTGAGGATACAGTGAGTTCAAGTCAAAAGATACAACCCAAGGATATATGCCCGGCCGCGGATCTTTTACATAACCACCTACGAGTTCACCTGCTCGTTGACCAGGACTTGTTTTAATGGGAGGAACGATCTTATCTTTCATGAGTCTTCGATAGATTGTGCTTTCCCAGATTCCCACTGTACCAAAAGCGTCAGAGTAGTTTACACCACCACCATAAGCAACTGTCATTACCAAAGCCAGGAGTGATGTTTCATCTTCCATCTTTTGAATGAGCAGTGTATCTTTAAGGTTATAGTCAAGATAGAGTTGAGGATTCTCGTCATATAGAGCAGTAAGGTTACCGTACTCAGAGTAGTCTAACTTTTTCTCACCAAGAACAACATGAGCGATATGATCGAGTTTGTATGATTCTTGTGGACCGTACTTATAACCAAACTTCTTGAAAGCGTCCATGTAATCAACAACAGTCATACCTGAGATCTTGTAAGTTGATTGAACTTTGCCGAAGAACTCACGAGTAGTCTTATTAAGAGACTTCCAAGGAGAAAGGCGCTTAGCAGATTCTTCACCTAGTAGTCGAAGAATACGTGTCACAATATATTGAATATCGAAGTATTCGACGTTCCAACCTGTCACAATATCTGGATAATCGTGACACCAGATCTTGATGAATGCTTGAAGCATTTGCACTTCAGTATCGAACTTGATGAACTCAATATCATCAGGCTCGATACCAGTGATCGTCTTGGTCTTATCGTAGTCTTTACGACCGAGGAGATAGTATTTTGTAGACTTAGAAGACTTATAAGCGATTGAAGTGATTTCTTTATCTGCTTGTTCAACATCAGCGTAACCGTCTCGAATATCGACCTCGATATCGAATGATACGATGTTTACTTGATTGATGTCAAAGCGAATTTCGTTGGGATAGTGTTCTTGAATGAACTGAGTGATGAAGTTAGTTGTACCATAAACTTCAAAGTTTTGTACGCCCTTGTACTCTTCGATAAAGTCTTTTGCTTCTCGCATCTCACCGAATTGTTGAGGATGTAAAGACTTTCTACCGACTAGTGATTGATAGTCACCACCTTTCTTAGGTGTGTGAAGAAAGAGTGTAGGACGAAATGGAACACGATACGAGAATCTTTTACCATTCTCATATCCGCGCCACAAAATGTTTTTACCATATCTTTCGACAGAGGTGTAAAACGAAGTCATCATATATTCCTAAGGTGTTCCATGTATGAGCTCTATTATAACACAAGAGCTCACTAATGTACATAGTTAAGCAGCAATTTCACTAAAGTTTTTCACCTTATCAAATCGAATTGCTGTATCGAATTTCTCAGCAAATTGATCGCCTCGGTGAGAGATAACAAAAATGTTATCATCGCTATTCAAGCTGTGTAGAGTCTCGATTAGGCTCTCGATACCTACGCTATCAAGCGCACCATCAAGTGTTTCATCGAGAATGAGTAAGTTTGTTGATACGGAGTTACGTAGTTTAGCTACAGATCTCCATGCTAGCATAATAGAAAGTGTGATACGTAGTTTCTCACCTTCAGAGAATGAAGCGTATGAGAAGCTATCACGGAATCGAGATTTGATAACCTCATTAAAGTTCTCGTCAAGTTGGAAGTCAACGAACAGATCGAAAGCAGCTAAGTACTTGTTGATGAGCTTATTCATAACTGGAATATATTGACTGATGATTCGAGCTTTGATACCACCGTCTTTTAAGATTGTACTAACGATCGAGAGAACTTCTCGTTCTTCAAGTAACTCAACTCGTTTCGTTTTGAGATCCTCAAAGTCTTCTTCGAGTTTTTGAAGTTTGCTGGTATCAACCTCTTCAACTTCTCGTTCCGCCGACTCCAATTCGGACTTGAGACCGAGTAGCGCATTCTTCGAACTACGAATCTCCGCTTTGATCTCCGAAACTTTAAAGTTCTTTTCTTGGATTTCGTCTTCAACTTCACTAATGGCGTCAATTCTTTCCTGATAGCTGTTGATTTGTTCGGCAATATCACGTAGCCTGTTCTCAATTTCATCCCGGCGCTTAGTCTTTTCTTCCACAACATTATTCTTGAAGTCATGATCGATCCCCTGTTTACAAGTTGGGCAGTTATCATTGTCGTGATAGAAACTCAGTTCCTTTTCGAAATTACGACGATTTGTTTCCATTTCTTGTCTAAGAGAAACAGATTTATCAAACTTAGCTTTCACTTCTTTCTTATCAACGATTGTTTGATATAGATCTTGAATTTCTTGTTCTACAGCTTCAATGTCAGATTTCTTAGCTTCAACTTCGTCGATATAAGTCTTCATCTTTTCACGAATCTTTTCAACTTCGGTTTCTTTAATCTTACGAATAGTGTCATTATTCTCTTGTACTAGCTTAATACTACTTTCTACGCTATCGCTTTTAAAACCATTTTCACTGATGAGTTGTTTATTGTTATTGATTTGATCCTTAGCGAGTAATCCCATCGTACTAAAGACTTGAATATCGAGTAAGTCTTCAATGATTTCTCGACGCTGTTGTGCAGGTAGCTCCATAAAAGGAACATACGTTGCACTCCCAAGTACGACGATCTGGTTGAAGGACTTATAATTGATACCTAAGATATTAGATTCTAGATAGGACTGGTAATCTCTAGCTGCAGCATCTTGGTTGATCATCTCACCATCTTTGTAAATCTCAAAGACGTTCGGCTTCATACCACGACGAACCATGTAGTTAACTGCACCTACTGAAAAGTAGATCTCTACCAACATTGCTTTCTGATTGATAGAGTTAATTAGCTGAATCTTATTAATTTTACGAAATGGCTTACCGTATAAACCAAATACAATAGCATCTAGAAGAGTACTCTTACCTGAGCCATTGCTACCAGTAATTAGACAAGTAGGCGAACCATCTAGTTCGATTGTCGTAAAGTTATTACCAGTAGATAGAATGTTTTTATATTTTACCTTTTTAAAATGAATCCTCATTACAAACTTAAAGCCTCACTATATAATTCATCTACTACTCTCTTGATCTTCGATTTTTCAACTGAAGTATCAAGTGAGTCGATGTAGTTGTGTAAAATTTCAGTAGTGTCTTTTGTTTCATCGAGAATCTCATCAACACCGGCTGATTCAAGATTGAGGTTATCATCGATAGCTTTCACGTCAACAGCTCCACACTCAGACAACCTATTCATAAACATGTCATAAAGATAAGCATTAGTTCGATTCTTAACGATTACTTTAACGAACGTGTCTTTATATCTATCTACATCGAACGAAGCGACATCATCGATCGTCCAGCTCTCATCGTCATAATCTACTTTAAAGAAAACACGATAAGGATTTAGAATTTTTTTCATCTCACGGGTTTCAGTATCAAACACGTGGAAACCTCTAGCACCATTATAATCTGACCAAGTCATTTCATAAGGTGCACCTAAGTACTCAACGTTTCCGTATCGTGATGGGTGGTGAAAGTGACCAGAATAAACAGACTCAAAGTTCTTAAATACACTCATGTCTAGACCGTGAGTACAAAGCGAACCTTTCATCATCTCGAAACCTTTTACTTCAAGGTGGCCCATAATAATGTTAGCGTCCGATTCCTGTACCATTTTCATATTGTACTCAGCGTTCTCTTTACTAATCCAAGGAAGCATTAAAAACTTTGTTGAACCTAGTGTAAGATGTTCAGCTTTATCTTGATAGAGTTTGAAACTAGGATATTCTTTTAAGAGCAAGTCCATGCTGTTAACATCATTCATGTTACTGTAGTAAGTATCATGGTTACCAATCAAAGCATGAAAGTCAATATTTCGCTTAGCTAACTCGTCGAATAGAAACTCT
>Ga0208161_1001944_pt1 | contig 10715 bp, 12 predicted proteins | sample CB_VirMetaG_3_FD_184538 | JGI IMG/M metagenome (GOLD analysis project Ga0208161, IMG submission 184538) | Freshwater to marine saline gradient viral communities from Chesapeake Bay - CB_1508_1S Viral MetaG (SPAdes) (version 4) | ecosystem: Environmental > Aquatic > Marine > Coastal | place: USA... | reverse complement strand
AAGACTATATTGACGCTTTCTTTAATGTAATTAACTGGAATAAAGTAAGTGAGCTCTATTCTATTGGAAGTATGGTCATCTAACGAGTTTAACTTCGATTTCTGGCCTAATCTTTTTCTCCATCCTAAAGGTAGACGACAGCACGTGAGCATTAATTCGATTGATTGTATCCGGTCCCGGCAGACCACTAATCTTTCGGTCTGCCAGGGACTCAGAGCTAAAATCTGATGCAGGTTTGCCATCAATGCCGACGGTAGATATTTGATCCAACTCCTTGGAGTATCCGACCTTCATTCTGTCCAGGATAGAATTCTGACGAGTCAATTGAAATCTTTCCATATTCCATCCACTTGACTCTATTAGATGCATGAGTTCATCTCCCAGGACTCCTGTGAATACTATCTGATCTGGCCACTTTCCAGTCTGTGAACCCAGCTGATTGACGCAGTCTGAGATGAGATTAAAAAATTCGATTGAAAATCCTGATCCCTTATTTATGGGCACTTGAAATTCCACCTGTCTTTTCTAACTCCTCCTCTATGATTTTTTTAATAATGGTATTTACAAAATCCTCCCTAGGTCCGGAATACTTAAATCCTCCGTCGACTCTCATAAAGTATCGTGAACGGTCGTCCATACACCTTAGCCTGTATCTTCTAGGGCCGTATCTAATTACTCCAAATAGATATGCAAAAAGTTCTTTACTGTAGTGCTTTGGGCTTGCTTCAGCATATCTGGTTAAGACGCGGTATATTCTATCCGCAGACTCGCCTGGTAATCTATTCATTTTAGTTAATCCTTAGATAGATTATTTTACAATTCCCATGATCGGGGATTCAGATACGCTAATAACTGAAAACTCTGCCATGCTGTCCTCAAACATCTTGTTTAACTTAGCCTCAGCATCAGAAACATTAAATGCTTCAACTAGATATTGCTCTTTTGTTTTCTTAGTTCTACCACTCTTGTCGTCGATAGTTTCAAATTGAATTTTTCCTAAATAGTATCTCATAACGTTTTAAATTTGATTAGATTATACACTCGAATCACGAAAGGGTTTTAGCAGCGGACTCAATCTCAATAATTTTTTCAAGAGAGTCAGCTTCATGCTTATCGTCCCGAATTGACTTGAAAACCGGATGAAGAGTCGAATAATTGCCTTCGTTGTCATGCGACAGTCCACAACACTTCATAGTTACAATTGATCCCATTAGGTCAGATCGATTCTGGGTGATCCAGGTCATCGTAGATTCATCTATTCCGCCTGGACGTGTTACTACTCTACCGCAGGAAGATTGTACCGTGAGTGATGAAATTACGTGCTCGTTCTTGGTTCCCGGGGTTCCATAATTAAATCCGATTATCTGCATGTCAAGATCTATTTCGAGCTTCATCTTAATTTGCCACTTAGGCTTACCGTCCTTCCATGGAGCGGTCATAGATTTTAAGATGGTTCCCTCTAGGCCTCTACCTAATGTCGACACGAAATGATTCATTGCCTCTTCATAGGTTGATACCATCTTGCCTTCAACTAGACTGATCACCGAGCAATTGTAGAGATCTATTCTGTTCTTAAGCTGGTCGAATCGATCTGAGTATGCGGTCTTTGATTCTCCATCGAAATATTCATCGATCGAAATTCGATCCCACACTGTGAATCTAATCCGATCTAGAGCCTCTTCATATGACATTCCGTGTCGATCTTCGATGTTTTTTATATCAGAACCTGGATCCTCTCCTTCCTGAATCTTTCTGCTAATTGAAATAATTGAATTTATGATTCCATTACCTGAATTTCGATCGACGCCATCAATAGTAAGCTCTCCATTTAGAACACCATCATCCCATTTAGAAAGCTCTGCTATAATGGCTGCTCCCAAAATATTGGTAGGTTCGCCGGATCTGCTCTCTAGAAATACTGATCCTTCCTGAATAATCGCATTGCAGTATCTGCCATCCATCTTGATTTGGCTCAATGCTGGACCCTCTGCTAATATATCTCTAGCTCGTCTCTCACTGAAGGGTTGAGCACCCTGATATGGAGTGGTTTCAATTAGATCTGGAAATACTTTATTGATATTCTTTTTAGCCATTCCGATCTTAGCATCTTTTTCTATAATTCTTTCGATTACGTGAGCGTCTTCTGGGCTAACGGATTCTAGAATATGTCTTAATAGATCGATTGCTGAATTTCCAGTAACCTCTCTGTTTTTTATGTCTTCAAGATGTTCAAGCGCCCATTCCAGGGGAAGATCTCCGCTCCTAGAATAATCAGGAATTTGCTTGATATGATATTTAACTCGACCTGAATACGTGTTATATAGAACCTTCTTTAGAATTTCGTTATCCGAATACTTCTTTAGTATTTCTATCTTTCTATTTGTTCCGGAATCCAGCCTGATTTCGTCGAAAATATTCTTGATTAACATCAATTAAAGTTTTAATGACTGTTTATGATACATATATTATACTAATTCAGTCGATCAAATATAATGATATTCAGATCATTTACTGTAAAAGATATTATGTTTTAACTATTCTGGCTTTTATATGCTTCAATTGCCTGTTCTAGGGTCATTCCACTCTCTATGGCTTGTTTTATAAAACCAATCTTTTGGAATGTTTTCTTCATCTTTTCAAATAATGTGCTATTCATATCTTTTCTTTTTATATTTAAAGTTTTATTATGGACACGTTCCCCAAACTGGTTTTGGTAATATCCAATCTATTGTATTATCAGCAAATCCAGTAGGTTCAGAAGGTATGAGAGAAACGCACCAACCACTAAGGTCTTGATTGAATGATGTTGCACTAGAGAACATATAATCCATATCTGTAACATTACTTACATCCCAATTGCTAAGGTCTTGATTAAATGAACTTGCTAATTCAAACATACCCCTCATATTAGTAGCACCACTTACATCCCAATCGTTAATATTCCCATTAAATAAACTTGCATATCCAAACATATAATACATATCTGTAACACTGTTTAAATTAGGTGTGTCAGTTGCCGAATAGTTACTTAGGTTACTACAACCAATAAAAGCATTTCTCATAGATTGCCATTGATTAGGTCCCCATTGAATAATATCAATTAATTTTTCTCTATCACCCGAGAAGTTGGTATAAATCGCAGGAAACAGACCTGAGATTGATATATCATATTGACCAGATGAAGGAAAGTTAATCTTTACATCACCAGTAAATCCAGCTGCAGTTCCACTATTACCTGGATTTCCTACTTCTGACCAAGTGACATCATAGTTATATGTATATGTTCCTGAATTTGTTGGTACGGTATAACTATCTGAACCATTACCCAATGAGGTATCAATTCGGATAATAAAATCTGTAGATCCTGGTGTAGGTTCAGGTAAAGGTTCTACTGCACAAATACCCGAATTAATGGCAAGTGTTTGACCTTCACCTAAGTCAAATGTACCCGTAGGCAAAGTAGTTATAGTTCCACCGATTGGAACTGGTTCTGGACCTATGTCGACTAGCCAACTAGAATCTTCAGGACTCCAAAAGATACTATTTCCTCCTCCAAATGTAAGATATGCATTAGGAGATTCATTTAAAGGTACTTGAAACCAAGTTGGGACAAAGGATCCATTATTGAAATAATTATCTCCGTTAAATGTTACACAATATCTCCAATCACAACTAAATTCTGAACCTGGTGATGTTCCAATAGGTGGGAAAAATTCAGTAAGCATAGTCCATTCGCTATTATAGAGGTCAGCGGATGTCGCTACTGTTTGTTGGTTTGCTATTTCACCATTTTCAGCATAATACTGTATAAATTCCCAAAGTTCAGTATCGCTGTTCCATGAAACTTTACTCCAAGACTCAAATTCGTCTCCGGCATCAATTTCCTTATCATAGCTAAGATAGAAAACTTTGTCATTTTCAACGCCTTGTGCCCCTATAAAATAACGTCCTGAAACTCCTTCAGTAATAACTCCGCTTAAATCTAGATTTATAATTAAACCTCCCGTAGGCTGGCATGCAATGCTGGAGCATGCTCCTTCAGAAACTGTTACATAGTTTCCACCGCTTAATGCAACTTCCCCTAGTGGTAATTCATTTATTGAACCACCTTCGACAACACCTTGTTCTTCACCTGCAAATAAATACCAACCATCTTCACCACCAAGTGCTGGAGCCCATATGAAAGTTAAAGCAAACCCAGACCATATTGGTGGAACTTCAGTATTTTCATCCTGGGATTCAAACCAAGTAGGGGCAGGTTGAACTAATCCTGTTTCACCAGCATCTATACAATACACTGGTAATTCACGATAACCGCAAGTTGTAAATCCGGCGGTTGGGCTTCCTGGTGATGGAGTTCCATCCCAATTTGAACTGATTAGAGTATCTGAATAATATACATCAGTAATATCGGCAATTAAAGTAAATTTCCACTTACCCATCTCATAATCATAATTTAATGTAGCCCCTGCTCCAGTAGAAGTAAGAGTATATCCGTATGTAGGTTGTCCAACTTCATCATCACCTTGATACTCCATTCTAATTAATACTTTTATAACACCTAATGGGCTTTCAGTATCAACAGATAAATACATTCCAATTCCCTTTGCTGGATCGCATTCTAATCGATCTCCAGAAGGGGCTCCTCCGCCTCCGGCCGCACCACCTGTCATTACGATCATATTAAATCTCTTTCGGGCCTGCTCAAGCAGGAGCTCATGCTCCCATTGCAATCTGGCATGTCTCTGTTCTGGAGTCTCTTCTCCCCAATTAAATAGTTCATTCATATTAAAACGGTTCTTATTCTAGTTTATTTATCGTTTGATCTAATTTCAGCAAGTGCCTGTTCATAGGTTACACCAGTTGCTTTAGATACCTTATAAGCTTTAATTCTTTCTAACTGTTCTCTTAGGTTTTCAATAAATGTTTTTCGTTTCATGATTTTTTATATTTTTAAAGGTTTAATTTTGACTTATGGACAAGTTCCCCAAACCGGTTTTGGTTGAACCCAAGCGGTTGCTTTATCAGCAAATGCAAATGGTTCAACTGGTATTAAGGAAACACACCAGCCGCTAAGGTCTTGGTTAAATGAAGATGCACTTTGAAACATGCCTTCCATAAAATTAACATTGCTTACATTCCAACCGCTAAGGTCTTGGTTAAATGAGTTTGCATCGTAGAACATGTAATTCATAACGGTAACGTTACTTACATTCCAACCGCTTATATCTCCATTAAATTGGATTGCTTGGCTGAACATAGCGCTCATACTTTGAACGTTACTTACATTCCAACCACTAATGTCTCCATTAAATTGGGATGCGTTTGCGAACATATACTCCATACTAGTAACGCTACTTACGTCCCAACCGCTAATGTCCTGATTAAATGAAGTTGCCAAGTAGAACATTTGAGTCATATACGTAACGTTACTTACATCCCAACCACTTATATCTCCATTAAATTGGGTTGCATTCCTGAACATAGCGCTCATACTTTGAACGTTACTTACATTCCAACCGCTAATGTTTTGATTAAATGAATCCGCATTGTTGAACATATTATCCATACTAGTAACGCTACTTACATCCCAAAGGCTAAGGTCTCCATTAAATTGGGTTGCACCTTGGAACATGCCACCCATACTTTGAACGCTACTTACATTCCAACCGCTAATGTCTCCATTAAATTGGGTTGCACTAGAGAACATACTCTGCATATTCGTAACGCTACTTACATCCCAACCACTAATGTCTTGGTTAAATGCTTGTGCACCAGAGAGCATACCATCCATATCTGTAACATTACTTACATCCCAATCACTTATATCTCCATTAAATTGGGTTGCTTGGCCGAACATATAACTCAAATCAGTAACACTGCTTAAATCAGGAGTATCACTCGCTGAATATAAATTTAAATTACTACAACCGGCGAAAGCATAATCCATAGATTGCCATTGAACATCACCCCATTGAATGATATCAGTTAATTTTTGGCAATCTCCTGAAAAATCACTAAAAATTGCAGGAAATACACCTATGATTGATAAATCATACTCACCTGATGAAGGAAAGTTAATTGTTGCTTCACCAGTTTGACCAGTTACCGTACCACTATTACCTGGATTTCCTACTTCTGACCAAGTGACATCATAATTGTATGTAAGTCCACTCTTTGTTGGAACTGTATAATAATCATTGCCATCTCCTGATGTAGTATCAACTCTGATTATAAATGGTACCGTTGATGGCGGTATCGGTGGAGCTGGTACAGGAAGTGGTTCTACTTCACAAACTCCAGAGTTAATGGTAATAGTAAGCACTTCGCCTTCAATCTCTAAGTTAAAGGTACCAGTTGGAAGAGCATCTCTGGTTCCGCCTAAAGATCCAAGATTCGATCTGCCTGGAAATCCAACTACCCAGATGGACGAATCGGTATCCCAAAAGAAAGGAATTGAGCCTGACGCGCCTTCAAAGCCACCGCTTAAATATACATTAGGTGGTTCGGTTAGAGGTATCCCAAACCAGGATGCCTGGTAAGATCCAGTTGATGTAAACCCAAATACACTTGCATCAGTTGTTACGCAATATTTCCAATCGTCAGCATACTCTTCACCAGGTGAAGTTTCAATAGGTGGACCATCTTCAGTTGGAGTCCACTCATCATTATAAAGGTCAGGCGATGTTGCATACACAAATCCGTCTATCTCACCATCTCCTGAAAATATTTGTGAAAATTCCCAAAGACTGCTACTGCTGTTCCATGCTACTTTAAGCCATACATTAAATTCTCTTCCTCTGTCATTCACTGAAAAGGAAACTGCATAAAGAGGTTTTCCATTTTCTGTGCCAATCTCAGATAGGAATATTTTAGTTATTGCCCCATCGAATAAATCTCCTGTTATGGTTAAACCTCCTGCCTGAGGGGCTGGATCATTTCCACCAGAAGGTGCTCCACCGCCTCCGGCTGCTCCGCCTGTCATTGCCATCATATTGAATCTCATTCTGGCCTGCTCTAGCAGTAACTCATGTTCCTGTTGCAATCGGGCCTGTCTTTGTTCTGGGGTTTCTCCTCCCCAATTAAATAGTTCGTTCATCTTAAATATCTATCACTTTAATTTATTTATCCCAAGTGGATAGAAACTTTAATAGGTTTAGGATTTAATCAGAATTCAAGCAGGCATCCAGATTCTATTTGATCCCTACACCAGCCTCCAGTGACCTCGACTGCAAACATAGCCGGTTCTTTACTTCGATATATCGGAAGATCCCGATCCTCTAAGTCTCCACATGGGTCCATTGTTAAGTAGTCTACTAATACTCTATTTGAATCAAAGAACATGATGTCAATAGGGTAATCTACCCCTTTCATCCAAAAATCAAGAGGAAGTTCCTCCTGATATACGAATAGCATTCCTTCTCCCTCCTTTGGAGCAGGCTGGTTTGAATATCCCTTCATCATGCTCTCAGGAGTCGAAGCAACCTTTAGCTCTAGAGGAATTCCTGCCACTTTTGCGGATACTATCTTTCCATCTATCTCGTTCTTTCTACAGAAGCTTTCAAACAGTGGAATTTCTATGTTCGATCGATATTGCATTAATTATCTGTGTTTTTACGATACTCATGTATCAGTTTGAATAGAGGGGTTAATACTACTCCAAATGGAGCCAGATTTAAGTATTCTTCGGCCTGTTTTAAGGATATTGGCGAAGAGTTGTCACTTGGAAGTTGATATATGGGAAGTGGTTCATCTGAATCCTTTTTAATTATTTTAGTAACAGTCAGATGTGTCGGTATTCCTTTAAAAGTTCCAGCCATTGCTTCCTCCATTCCAAGATCTTTAAACATATTTAAGGTAGACTCAAACTCTTCGAAACTCATACCATGTAGAGGAATTTTATAAAAGTAATTAAGCCACATATCGTGTTCTCGGTCAATCCGACTAGCTACTGCAAATGCATAGTCATCTAGTCCGGAATCCTGAGGCACGTTATTTAAATTTGCAACCTCTTTCATGCGCTCTATCTCTTTCTCTAATTCATAGTCGAATCTGGTTATTCCACGCTCGGCTATCTCTCTTTCTTCTCTTTCGAGCTCAAGCCGAGCTTCTTTTTCTCTTCTTAATCTTGCCTCCTCTTCAGATTTGATCCTCTCATCGTTCTTCTTTTTTATCAGGTCTAGAGATTCCCATTCAATTGTACTGTTCTCATCTATCTCAAGATATGTGCCGATGTCGTCAGTTGAAGCCACTGCGTAATATCTGTATCGATCTCCGTCTGCTGATACAGATACGTGTTTTACCCATGGCGGATCTATCCAATCTTCCCAACTTCCATCCTCTTCAAATGTAACGGTTTCCTGATCCCCGTCCGGGCTAATCAAGGTCACATCATCCTTATCAATAGAAACGATCGAAACTTGACCTGATTGTTCGAACATTCTTTTAATATACTTGAGCTTCATCTGATTTCTTTTTATTATTTATTAAAGTAAAAAAGGGATGAACACACGATGCTCATCCCTTTTCTAATTTTAGGTATTAAGAAGATCATTGAAGGTTAAACCTCCTCTTCTTCGCCTTCTTCAGCTTCCATTTCTTCGCCTTCTTCGCCTTCCATGTCCTCGCCTTCTTCAGCTTCTTCTTCTTCTCCGCCTTCTAAGGCTTCAACTCTTGCGGTTAATTCCTCAACCATTGCTTTAAGATCTTCAAGAGTTACTTCCTCCTCTTCTTCGCCTTCCATTTCTTCGTCCTCCATGCCTTCAAGCTCAGCTGGCATTTCTTCGTCTTCTGGATTAGCACCGTATAGACCTGCTACGTATTCGTCAGACTCATTCAATTTAGATTTCATGAATCCACTAAAATTTTTAACTTTCATGTTTAAATATTTTTTTATTATTTATCAACTTAATCTGCTAAAAAATCAAAAACTATTCCCAGTATTATGATTTAGAGAGATCACTAATCTCTTGATCCAATTTATTGATTTGCTCAATTGCCGGTCTTAGAACCATTGAGGCTGCAAAGAGTCTTTGAGCAGAATCTGCGCCAGTTCCTTCTTTTTGATTCATAAAGAAACTAATGGATTCAATGGTAGCTGAGGACAAATCAACCTGGCTTTTAGTTTCCTTAGCTTCGTTTTTCAACATTTCGCAAACCTGGGCCATCTCTAGTTTAGATATAATTAATAGATACGCTTGCTGAGGTCCTTTGTATACAGTCTTATCTAACATATTTCTTAGATACTTTGCGTCTAAATAGGAAAGATTGACTTTAAACATTCCCATTCTTTTAGACTGAAGCTCCTTAAGCTTATCCTCTGTTGAAACTTCTGTGGTCGGTGATTCTGATTCAGTTGGGGTCGATTCTACAGGTGCCTCCATTACTTCCTGATCCTCAATTGGATTTTCATTTTTCTTTGCCATAATATTGAAATTTTAGTTATTATACACTAAAATAACTAATTGGTTTTGTTGAAATTAATAGAGTTATGCTAAAACTGACTCTTTCCAGAGAGAGGTGATCATGTCATGACCAGATTGACTTAGATGCACTTTATCATTTGAGAAAGAGGATGCGCTTCCGCTGGTTCTGCTATTGATCGGTATAATTTTGTCGATTAACCCGTCTCCACCCGCTTCGATCCATTTTGCAATTTCATCATTAGATGGATATTTCTTCTTGCCTGTGACTGATGTTTCGGCAAACTTTCGGGTCGGATTAGATATTGCAACTACCTTCATACCTGCGTCCTTGATCATTTTGTACATCGATCTAAGATTATTTATGGCATCAGCAGGCTGGTCTCTCCATCCGTCATTTCCCCCAGCAAGAATTGATACTGAATCGTATTTTTCTCCCTTTAGGAGCTCGTCCCTAAGCATATTTCTTAGGATATAAGTATTTGCTCCTGTCTGGGCAACGATCTTACCTGTCACATCACCGTTCCTAATTAAATCATTAGCATAGCTATAAGAAAATAGAGTTTCTGAATCTCCAAGAAACAGCACTTTAGGCTTTTCAGAAGCCAGAGGTTGACCTTGATCCTGAATCGGAGCGCTGCCATCCATCTTAGGTAGGACCAGGTTTGCATAATCGGTTCTCTCGCTGATCTCCTTATTCTGTTCCTCCTGGCTTCCATTTAATATAACGTAAGGTTTTTCATACTGTCTAACAAAATATTCAGCAGCCTCTCTAGTTGTACCGGTAGATCTTAATCCTTTTAGACCCGTAGCATCGCTTGATATCCATTCAATCAAGTAGCTATAGTTAACATCATCGTTCGCCGGGGTGACTGTTATATCAATTCCCTTGGATCTTGCATGAGCTAAGAAATCTAATTTAAAGGTCGGAAATGTCCATTGTGCCCATCCGTATCCTCCACTGCCCGCTTCAGTTATTGTTCCTCTTATTACACCCCTTCCCTCGATTCGATCCGGTATTAATCCGCTCTCTTTCCATAAATTTCCAACTATCCCAGCTGCAGTTTCTTTGCTTATGCCAAGATCTCTAGTTAGTTTATTGGCGATCTGAGCTCCCTTTTTAGCAACAAGATCACGATCTACGCTCGATCCTAGATCTATAAAATCATCTGAACCTTGAGATGAAGGTGCAGATTGACTAGAGGTCGGACTAGAGGTCTGACTCGGACCTGTGATGATTGCCCCTTTAACTCGATTGAATATTCTAAATATTGACCGGGCAACCTGATTTTC
>Ga0208161_1001943_pt1 | contig 10719 bp, 5 predicted proteins | sample CB_VirMetaG_3_FD_184538 | JGI IMG/M metagenome (GOLD analysis project Ga0208161, IMG submission 184538) | Freshwater to marine saline gradient viral communities from Chesapeake Bay - CB_1508_1S Viral MetaG (SPAdes) (version 4) | ecosystem: Environmental > Aquatic > Marine > Coastal | place: USA... | reverse complement strand
CTGCCCTATCTGGGCATCGACAAAAGTGTAGCAGAATCAGGTGAGCCCAGTGACCTGTGACCCTTGAGCGGCGAAACCACCACCAGCTTCGAACTCGGCCTGCCGTTCGCGAGTGCGACGCCGGATACGTTGCTGGGCCGCGGCAGAGGTGCCGAACACGCCAGCCACCTGCTCTTCTTGGCTGATCGCCTGACCGGTCTGGCCGGGAAGCGGAGCGAACAGTTCACCAGCAGCAGCGATGGCCTGGAATCCTGCACGGGCCTGTTCTTCTCCAACACCGGCACGCGCCAACTCTTCAGCCTGGGCAGCGGTGAGCTGGAATGCGCCTTGACGGACACTTTGACCGGCGATAGATGCGGCGCGAGCCTGGTTGAGAAGCATCGGTGTGGCCCGCTGCGGGTCAAGAAAATATGCGGCAAGCTCACCGTCACCGATGTTGTACAAGCGGCGCATCTCTTGGACAACCTCAGGGTCGGCGTTCGCTACCGCCTCGTAACCCTGGTTCACGCGCTCAGACAGTTCAGCGACCGACACGTCGCCACCAATCAGATTATTGAAATCTGATGAGTCGTCGTAGAAACCGACTGGCAAACCCGACTGCCGCATCAGCTGAGCGTAGGCTTTTTCAAGGCCGATGTATTCGGCTTCCGACAAAGCGTTTAGTCCCGCTTTGCGGCGTTGCTCGTTGCCAGCGAACCGTCTTTTGTATGCGGGCTGTTCGCGGAGTTCTCCGATCAGGATGTTTTCGTCGATGATGTTTCGGTTGAACACCAAGTCGTTTGCGAAACCTCGCAGTTCACCGAGGCCGTACATATCAAGCGTGTTCCCGATGATTTCGAACGCTGACCTTTTGGTGATGCGCAACTCTTCGTCGCGGCGAGCTTGCTCTGCGGCAGCCTGCTGCTCCATGAATGCCTGCTGGTTCGCGAGCAGCTGCGCGTTGATGTCCGGTACTGGTTCTTCCTCGGGAACGGTTTGCGGATTGGAAACAACAGTTTCATCGGCCATCAGATTGCTCCAAACAAATCGGCGATGCGGTTAGCGACCATGTAGGCGCGGGACTGGGCTTCGTCAGTGAACTCGTATCCGAACTCCCGGTTAGTGCGCAAATATTGTCCCCACTCGGTGTAGGTCATCGGGCGCTGCTTGCCGTCGTCGCCGACGTAGGTGACGGCCTGGGCAAACGAGTCGTTGTCCATGAAATCTGTGGCAGCGAAATCGCGACCCAGGATCGTGCTGGCTCGTGAACGGTACGGCTCGACAATGTTGCGGAACGTTTCGCCGGCCATGAGCCGTTCGGAGATTGCCGGGAACAGCGCGGTTGCTCGGGTTTGGAACGATGAGGTGAGCGACTGTTCGTTTTCTTGCCCGACCGCGAACTTGTTGACCAGTTCGTTGAATTCGGTGTCGGAAATGCTGACACCGTAGTTGCCGGCAATTTCGTTGATTTTGTTGCCGTAGAATCCGTAGCGAAGCCCGGTGATGCCGGTGGCGTTGGCTTTGATTGCTTCGGTGCCGAGGGTATTGATAAGTTGCTGTTCAGTCCATCCTTGACGGGTTGCGTCAGTGGCGAGACGGTTCAACGTTTCGTTGGTGAGACGGATGTTGAGGCCGAGGGCGGTTTGTTGGAGGCTGGCGGCAAGTGCGTCGATGCGGGCCTGCACGGTGGCCGGGTCGCGTGCGTATTCAATTTCAAATTCGCGGATGGCAAGCGACGTGGTACGCCACCACTCGGTTTGTTCCAATGCGTAGTCAAACTTTTCTGGACCCCATTTGTTTGCCGAGGCTTCCGCGATGAGCTTGGCAACGTCAGGGTTTTGTTTGATAATGCTGTAGTAGGCGCCGTAGATTTCGCTGGCGGCTTGTTCCCATTCTTCTGGGACGGCCGGGGCTTCTGGCACATACGTTGAAACGCCGCCGGTCGTGTCGCCGGTCGTGTCGCCGGTCGTGTCGCCGGTCGTGTCGCCGGTCGTGTCGCCAGTCGTGTCGCCGGTGCCAGTTGTGACCAATGGTGGGACGGCGCCTGCGGCGGTTGCAGGAGGAACGGAAAGCTGACGTGTTGGATCGAACACCCCGGCAGGTCCTCCGGGGGTAAACCCGCCAGCAGTTGTCGTTGTCGAGGAATCCCCCGGCGTTCTCGGGGTGATCGTCGGGGGGCCACCCATGCGGTCGGGGCCAGGACCGCCATCCCCGGTGCCGTAACGTTGTTCGGGTGTCTGCACCAGGGGTTCTACGCCTTCGATGGTGCCGCGATCTGTCGGCGGGCGCGAAGGTGCTGGCTGCGCGGTTTGCCCGAGTGTCGCCTGACCGGTAGGAGTGGTTTGCTGGCCGGTTATTTCCAGTACCGCTCGGCGCTGGTCTGGCGTCAAGTTTTCTAAACCAAACCAAGTTCCCGCATCCCGGCCGACAAGGGTGCCCCGGTCGGTTGGCGGCACGCTCGGTCCGGGACGAGCCATGCCGCGCAAGAAAAACTCTCCGGCTTCCAAACCTGCAACTTGTTCCAAACCTTCCGCAGTGTTATCGGTGAAACGACCAGTTCTGATTTCGGTGTTAGAAACAGTTTGCGCAACAATGCGTTTTGACGCATCAGATTTTCTAATGCCCCATCGCTTTTTTACGTTGTTCCAATACCATTCCAGTCCTTCCGGCAGACGCATGGTTGGAGGCTGGTTTCTGCTTTGCTCGTAATCGGCAACAGCTTCTTTTTCTCTTTCGATTACCCGACCAAGGTTTTGGAGGGTTCCTTCGACGCCTCGTCGCTCGCTTGCTGCAACGTAGCTTCGATAATCCTGGATGTTGACGGACAGGGGGTTTTCCCTAACCCTGTCCAAGAACTGTTGTTCGCTGGCCGTCAGTTGCCGTGCGCCAGTCGTCAAATAAATGTCTTGCGCGTCAACGCTGGTCGCGGCCGGCGCTTCGTTTTTTCCAGTCAACACAAAATTTCGGTATTCTGGTTTCAGCAATCTGGAAACATCAATGAGAACGTCAAACGGCGCGTAGGCGTCGACTTGCGATTCTTGGATTGCTGTCGGGCCTTCATACTGCTGTTGCCCGTTTGCTGGCGCGGGCCGGCCGCCGCCAGGAACTCTTGAAGTGGCATACGTTTCGGCCTGAGGACCGACTCTGGACGGGTCAACGTCGGCGCCACGAGCCGAACCTTCGCCGGGAACCCGAGACGACGACACCTGGCGAGCCGGATCGGGCGGACCGGCTGGACCAATCGTTTTGCCGGAAACGATGTCGTACAGTTTGTTGTACAAGTCTTCGGCCGATTTCGGTGCGGTGGGATCGCCGCCGGTCGTGCGCAAAACGCCGCTGTTGACGATACGGGAAATTACAAGATCGCCCGGTTCGTTCGCTTGGGCGATCTCATGCAACATGCTGACCTGAGTCGAATCCAACCCTTCTGGCAGTGGAGAAATGCCTGGAATGCGCTTCAACGGCACCTTGCCGTCAACAATTTTCTGTAAATACGCGCGGGCGGCCGGAGACAGCAGGTTTTTGATTTGGCTTATGATTTGATCGTTCATACGACTCTGCTCGCTGCTTTCTTCATCGTGCGGTCCATGAACCCTAGATAGGTGAACGCCTGGGCTTCGGTAGGTGCCGTCTGGCGGGCAAAATCTGCCCCATAAACAGACGGGGACGCCATCGACTCGACAACGCCTGATTCGACAGACTGGACTCCACGCTCACCGGCCTGGTAGGCGTTGATGGCCCGCGCCATTTCTTCCTCGGTAAAGCCGCGTCCGATAGTTGACTTTGCTGCTTCATCAAACACGGCTCGAAGATCACGGGACGACGACACACGGTACCGGGGCTTTTGATCTTCCTTGTCGGGCAACATCTGGTCAAGGATGCGTAGCGTTGATTCGTAGTCGCGTCCCAGATTGTTGGCATAGGTCATCAGCTGGGTGATGGCGCGAATATCGCGGTCTGGTGTCCCGACCGACGCACCCTTGGACTCCATAACGTCAAGCAAAGTTTGGCGTTGCAGCGAATCAAGCGAGAAATACAGGGTGGTCGGCTCGGTGTACAGGTCGTATTCGAGTTTGAACTGGCCGCTTTCGTCGGTGACAGGGTTGCCAAGCGCGTCAATGATGCCGGGGCCAGCAAATTCGATGAACTGGTTTGTAGACGGGTTGCGGACGAGACGAACAGGCGGCTTCCACGGAACTTCGTTGTCGCTGCTTATTCCGCTGGGCACGGGAATGCCGAGGCCAAGCGGATCAAGCATCTGGTCTGTGCCTGTCGGCTGCGTTTCACTCATTTACGTCTACCTCGTCAAACAGGAGCCTGCTCCAAACACGCTCGAATTCTGGTGTGCGGTTGATGATCGTTTCGCCAATGTTCCGTAGATATTGTCGCAGATCCTCGTTGGCTTTGCGGGTGAGTAGACCTTCGCCGGGTTCACCGTTGTTGCGCAGCTCGGCTTCACGCATCGCGTTAGACCGATACTGTTCGTATACGCGGACCGCTTCTGCAATTGGGTTGTCTTGCAAATCGGGGGCTTCGCGGGCAGCTTGGAAGAGCTGCGCCATATAGATTTCCCTTTGACCAAGTTCGATCACTTGGTATTTGAAACCGGGGAGTTCTTCTTCGAGCTGGCGTCGGTATTCGCGGAGCGCTGCTTCGTCGACTTCGTTGGGGTTGCGTGGGAAATCACGGACAGCGCGACGGTACAAGGCTTTACCCACGACAGCTTCAGCGTCAGCTTGCAGTTCGGTCGGGTCGGTGATGCGACGCCGCTTTCCGGTAGCGATCTGACGCAGATAGGTTTGCAGATCGAACTCTGATCCAACCGGCGCGAAATAGCCGAACACGGTCGGGAACGCTTCCGCAAGATCGGTGTTGCGGCGTTCCCAGTCACCGAAAATTTGCGATGCGTCCAAACCTTGACCGACTGTTTCGGTGCGGCCTTTGACGTACAGCAACGTGTCGGTGCCGAACGTACTGATGAAGTTGTAAACAGCGTTCTGATAGTCCTCTTCCTGCATTTTTCGGAACGTGTTGGCAAGAATGTTGTCTGGGACTGATCCTTCGCGGGCATACGCGGCAAGTTCCTCATCGGTAAGTTCGATGCCGGAATATTTGACTGGCACCTCGAAACCGACTGACGGTCGGGCGGGACCGGTGAACTGGGCCAAACCACGGAACACCAGCAAAGCGCGGGCAATGTCTTCCGCGCGTTCTCTGAGCAGCTGCATGGATTCCGAGCTGTTGGTGTCGTACTCACCGGTTGCGTACATGGCGCGGTAGGCGTCCATGAACAGGTCGAGATACATGCGGTCCGATTCGGGGTTGGCGGTGATGCCTTGAACGATTTTGCGTGCCCACGACGGGGCGAACTCCCAGGCGCTTTCGGGAGGACCAAACGGTGAAATGATTTTGAGAATGTCGTCTGCTTCGGGGCGGTTCTGCAATGCTTGCGCTGCAGACAACTGGACTACGGGGCCAAGGCCGGGGACGACGTTGAGGGCCATTGACAACGATCTGACGGGTGCCTGTAGCTGAATTTGCGCGTCGCCAAGCCGTTCTTCGACTACCTCGCGGGCGCCAAAGCCAAGCCCTCCGCCAGCAATGGCGCCACCCAAAAAGGCAACTGGGCCTCCGGCTCGGGCGCCAAAGAATGTCTCACCTAGAAGCCCGCCTGCGACACCACCGATAATGGGCAGCATGTCAGCCGAGAACGGATAGTTGAACACCATTTCTCCGCTGACCGGGTCTTTCATCACGAAACCGGTTCCGTCACCGTCAGGGTCCATGTCGCGGAACCCTTGGATTGACACCCCAAGGTTTTTGACACGGTTCGGGTTGCGAAGAACCTGCTTGCGCCACATGCGCATCGCCTCACCCCATGCCGGCCCAAACGGGACGACAATGCGCAAGATGTCCGCAAAGTTGCTCTTGTCGGAAGCGTTGTAAAACACTTTCTTGGTTTCTTCCAACGCAAAAGCTTTCGCCAAAATGTCAGCGCGTTCGCCAGTAAGAATTTCGTCACCCTTGCCGACACGGCCGTTCACTTTGGCGTCAGTAATCTGGTTCCACAGCTTCTTGGACCCAACATAGTTGGCGGCCCACTTGTCGAAGTCTTCTGGGTCGCGGCGCTTCAACTGGTTTTCAAGCTGCTTGACACGCTTGTTGTACTCGCTTTTCGACAGTTCTTTGCCGTTCCATTCATACTTGCCGGCCTTGTTGGGCTTCAGCCTCCGCATGTTCCGCAAGTTTTCTTCAGGGATCGCCCGGTAAGCGCGCTGGATGTTTTCAATCATCGTTTCAGCGCCTTCGCGGCTCATGTTGCCCATAAGCTGCTCAATGCGCCGGTAATAGTATTTGCGGAACACTGGCGACCGGTTGAGGAACGCTTCTTTCTTGCCGTACACAGAACCAAAAAAGTGGTCTGTGGTGCGACGCCACCAGGAATCGACGGTTTTTCCGCCGGCCCCGGTGATGTTGGTTGGGGAGTCAATAAATTTGACGGTGTCCGGAAGTCGTGCTGCTGTTGCCGGGTCGGCCAAAAGTTGACGTATTTCTGCCAAAAATTCTTCGTTGTAATCGAAGTTGCGCCAGTTTTCTCCGGAAAGCTCAACCTTGTTCCAGGCGTTCAGCTGTCTTCCGTCTCGGGTGATGTGCTCACCAAACTCTCCCAGGTTTGCAAAACGGATGTCTGCTATCGGACCAGAGTTGGCAACAACGTCTTTCAGTTCTTCCAAACCGCCAGTTTTTAGTTCGATAGTTTTTCTGACTTCCCTAAGCAAAACTTTGATGTTTTCTTCGTCAAACACCAAATTGTTTGGATCGGTGTCGTCAATGATTTTCATTGAGCCAATAAATTCTTCACCTGTTGCGCTGTCAATAAACCGCTTGTCTGTCCACAACGCTTCAGCGGTGCGCAGTCTTTTGATGCCGTCTGGCGTGGTTGTGAGCCATTCGATAATGTCTGCGTCATCGAGCTGGCGTGAAGCAACGATGCGCACAAGATCGTCGCCGGCCAGCTGGCGTAGTTCGTTGGCAAGACCGCGCACATACTGGTTGCTTGAACGCGCCGGATCAAACGTTCGTTTGCGGGCGAGCGCGTAATAGCCTCGCCCAAGGGCAGCTTCCTGCATTCGCATTGGGTCAAGGGCTTCACGCATGACGTTGCCGGTTGCGTCAGCATATTCACGTTGATGGCGGCGCATCATGTCGCTGGCAGAGTTGATCCATTCGTCGCCGTTCACGTCGCCTTTGAATTTGCGGTGGAACATAGTTTGCACCCATTCCAGCGGGTGCGTCGGGCCTGTTCTGATTCCGGGCGTCATGGTTTGCCGAAACACCGATTCGATCATGTTTCGGAAGATGTATCCGCCGGTCAACAGAGTGGCGGGACGCCAAACCCGGTTTTGAACAAAATCAAGAAATGATGTGAGCATTCGTGGGTCGCCCCACTGGTATTCTCCGCTCGGATTTTTGGAGAACATCCACGAATACTGCGAGCTGACGCGCCGGACGCGGCGAGGGTCAGGCATAAAGTATCCCCAACGTTTTGCTTCGGTTGTCAGCATTGCTGTCGGCTCGATAAGTTTGCCTGTAATTTTTTCTAGCTGTCCGTCTACGGACACTCGGATGTCGGCAATAGTAAGTGCGTCTCCCTGATTGTCGATTCGACCATGCACATCTAAATCGCGGATTTCGTCACGATATTTTTGGAACACGGTTCGAGCAAAATCTTCGTCCATGCTGCGAGCAAACGGCGACTTGCGTTTGCGGGACAGCGCAGTGATGATCGCGTTGTCCATTGTGTTGAGCGCTTCGCGGGCCTTCGGGGCGGCACCCATTGGGGTCAGTGCTTCCGACATTTTCCTTAGCACTTCGACACGTTCTTTGTATGGCACACCCGCTGTACGCAGATAGTCGCGGGCGTTACGCAACGTGCGTGTCACGTCGCGGATGTCATCAGTAGCAATAATCATTTCACGCCCAGGGACCGGGGCTTTCAACCGACTGAAACCTTTTGAACGCTTCAACAGTGCGCGGCCTGCGGCGCCTGACCGGCCGATGTTTAGATCGTCGACTGATTGGAGTCCCGGCTGCAAACCAAGATCGCGTGTCAACAATGCTTTGGCGTCGTCAAAGTTTTTGGTTTTGACTACATCTTCCCAAAAGTTTGCGTCCGCGTTCGGGAACAGTTCCATTGCTTCCTCGTGATCGGCAACTTTGTACAGTCGCTCAATCACGGCTCTGCCAGATCGGGTTTCCAACCAGTTTCTTGCTTTGCCAACGTCGATGGCTGATTCGGCAAAGTTTGTGAGTCCTGCCGTGGAACGCAGCTTCAACAGGTCTGCGCCGGCCGCGCCAGCTTTGCCGACCAGACGGATGCCAGGGACAGATGGGGTGGCTAGAGCGGCGGCGGCGTCAACGACACCAGAGAGAATGTTGTACGGACGTGAACCGGGCTGCGAAAAACTGACAGCAAACCCCCGACCCAGCGTCCAGCCTTCATCTCCAATGGTTCCGCGATATTCAAGCGCTTTCTGTCGTTGCTGTTCTGCTGCGGCCTCACCAATAAAAAAACCTGTGCCGGCTTCGGTGCCGCGCAACATCTGCCCAAAATCGGTTGACACGATAAACCCGTCAAAAAAGCCGGTTTCCGATCCGGTGAACTCGTCTGAACGGAAAGGGTTGGCCTCTGATCCGTATGCGCGTGCCGCAATGTTTTGGACTGATTGCGGAATGAACTCTAGGGCCGCAAACCCCCATCGGGTTCCGGTGCGAACCTTGCTCATCATGGTGTCTACGCCGCGATCCCACCAACTTTTTTCTTCCTCGACCGGAAGTGGTGCGGTTTCTATTGCTGCCTGAACACCGCCAAGCAAAACTTGTTGCGCTTCATCTGCCGTCATGGCGCCAGATAGAACGGCTTGTGCTGCCGGCATTACCAGGTCTGCTGTCGCGTTGGGGGCTGCGCGGACAAGATCGTCAATAACAAACGCCATTTCTGGCGTAGCTGCGTTTCGAGCCAAATCTTGAAGAGTTTGGTTTCTCGAAAACTGGTCGATCAGAGCTGCTTCTGATTCTGAAGAAATGTCGTAAGCGCCCATCAGCGGATGCGACCACGATTCATTTTGGCGTTACGGATTCTTTCGAGCAGCAACGCGACACCTTCCGTCGGATACATCCGGTAAAGCTGTTCCAGCTGAATCTCAATGTTGTCTTTCGACACGACGCGAGGTCGGATGCCTGCTGCCATCGCGTTCGGGCCGGGACCAAAGTTTGCGCCGGCCGTAATTGGCTCTTCCGCGCGTTCCGTGGGTCGACCCAACGGTTTGGCGCCAGGGCGAACGCCCCTTTCGACATTTGCGGCAGCACGCTGGGCTGCAACATCTTGTGGTGCCGCTCCGGCGGGCACAACATCTTGTGCTCGCTGCTGGGCTGCGGATTCCCCATACGTTTGCCCCGTAAACTCGGCGCGGCTTGTGGCCGGGTTGCGAAGGTCGGAACGGTTTGCGTAGTCGCCGGTCATTGACATAGGTCAGCCCCCCAGCTGTGCGAGTAGCTGTTCGATTCCAGGCGGGCCGGCGGGTGCAGCCATCGGCGCTTCAGCGCCCATCCCAGGCATCGCCAAACCCGGCATTGTCTCCGGGGCGCCGGCAGGCATTTCCTGAGATTGACGTTCCCGAGCCTCATTGTCAACCTCTTCAATCGCCTTGAACAACGGCTTGTTCTCGACCATCACCTTCTTGACTAATGCGGCGAGATCGGCAGGCTGGTACGGTCCTTGCGGATCGGCGGCCTGCTGCTGAACCGACGCCAACAGGGCAGCCTCGACACCTTCGGCAGTAATCCGGTCATGCTCCATCTCTGGATCATCGATCAACGGGTCCGCCTCGCGGGCCGACTCCTTAGACATCATGCCGGTGCCGAGACGCTGGCCGAGACCGATGATGAGGTTGTTGACATCTGATCCGGCAGCCGAATAGGCGACGTAGTGGAAATCGGTTTCCCAGAGTTTCGCCGGCTTGTAGTCCTCTTTGCCGACGGTGGCGCGACCGGGGATGAAGAATGACTTGCTGGTGTTACCGAAATACGCTTTGTCAATGGCGATAGCGGTCTTGTCTTCCTCCAACAAGGATGAGGCAAAAATCTCTTGGGCTTCTTGGACTCGGAAGTCGACGGTGGCGGACAGGATGTTTTCGCCACGCCGGCCTGTACGGACGTTGGTGGATGACTCGCCGCCGAACTCTGCGGGGATCGCACCTTCCAAACGCTCCTGCCGTTCCAGACGGTCCAAGGTCTGCTCGGTCTTGTAGCCGGGGTTGACCTGCTGAATCTGCATGTCGCCACCCTTGACGATACCGAGCAAACCAGCTTTGCCGTCAGCGAGCTGGATAATCTCAGGGTTCTCGCCGGGACGGGCAACCAGGTATTCGTCGGGGAAAATGCCGCGTTCAATAGCGATCTCGGTGAGTGCTTGGAGGCGGGCACGGGTGTAGAACATTCCGAGCAGCCCGTCGAACTGGCCGCGCTGACGGTCAATCGTGATGCGCTTGGGGACGATGGCGAGCGGGCGGCCGGAACGGTTGATGACTCGTTCGAGTTCTACGACTTCGAGGCCGGCACGTTCGTTTGGGGTGAGCGACGGGTCGTCTTCGGTGCCGAGAACACCGATGACCATTTCGTTGTCGTCAACATATTCGATCAGGGTGAACATGGTGTCGTGGTCGGGGCGTCCGACACGCA
>Ga0208161_1001941_pt1 | contig 10722 bp, 15 predicted proteins | sample CB_VirMetaG_3_FD_184538 | JGI IMG/M metagenome (GOLD analysis project Ga0208161, IMG submission 184538) | Freshwater to marine saline gradient viral communities from Chesapeake Bay - CB_1508_1S Viral MetaG (SPAdes) (version 4) | ecosystem: Environmental > Aquatic > Marine > Coastal | place: USA... | reverse complement strand
CTATGCTTCATGGTCTTAAGGATAAAATTTGGCCCGCTTATATGGAAGTACAGGCGTCGAATCTATCCAAAGCTTGTGCTACACAAGAAGAGGCACAAGCGACTGTTGACCTACGTTCCAAAGAGCAAGGCGAGGCATGTCACTATGAACAGGTTGGTGACAAGTACATTGTATACCGTTCTCGAGACCGTAAAGTAATGAAGTCAATTAATTATTTTAAACCTGATCTTAAAAAATTCTTTTAATGTATCAAGCTGTTTACTACGACAGAAACGAATACAAATATTACTTACGAGACGATAAAAAAGGTTGGAAAGATTTTAATTATCAAGGAACCGTTTATGTCGCTCACGAGGACGGAGAATTCGAAACCTTAGATGGTATTCGAGTTACTCCGGCCTCTAAAGTAAATTGGAAAGATCCTGCGTTTTATGAAAAAGACGTAGACAAAAATACTCGTCTGTTAGTAGACCTATACCATGATTCAGATGAAACTCCCTCATATCATAATTTAGTTTATCTTGATATTGAGTGTGAGATTGCTGGAGCATTAACAGCTGATAACATTAGAGATCCTAAAGGTAAAATTACCGCTGTTGCTTTATATGACAATAATAGTAAAAAATATTACTGTTTAGTTTTAGATGAAGTAGGTAAAATGACTAAAGCTGAATCTGAAGGTAAAGAAGTAATTCCTTATCAAACAGAAAAAGAATTACTTAGTGGTTTTCTTGATTTATGGATTAAATTAGACCCAACCATTGTTTCAGGATGGAATAGTGAATTCTTTGATATTCCTTATCTCTATTACCGCATTTCAAAGGTAATGAGTGAGGAGATAGCTAATTATTTATCTCCAATTCGTAAAGTAAACACAGATCGAGTATTTGATCAAGGTAATTTTGTTGAACACGTTGCTTTAGGAGGTATCAATCACCTTGACTATATGCTTTTGTTTAAAAAGTTTATTACTAAACAAGAGCCATCCTATCGTTTAGGTGATATTGGTAAAAAATATGCTAAGTTAGATAAAATTGAGTATAAAGGATCACTTGATAGATTATTTGCTGAAGACATAGATAAGTATATTGATTACAACTTACGAGACGTAGAAATCATTGTTGAGTTAGAGAAAGGACTTAAGTTTATTGAATTAACAGTTACAATTGCTCACCTTTGTCATACAACTTATGATTCAATCTATTATTCAACTGTATTGAATGATGGAGCTATTTTAACTTATTTGAAACGTAAAGGTATTGTTTCACCTAATAAACCTACTACTTATAATCCCTCACTTAAAGATATTAGCATTAAAAAAGCTGAATATGAATATAAAAAGGGGAATCTAACTAAAAGTGAGTATGACGATATTGTATCATTAGCAGAATATGCTGGTGGTTACCTTAAAGACCCCACCCCAGGTCTATATGAATGGGTTATTGATCTCGATTTTACTTCGTTGTATCCGTCGATTATTCGCTCGCTCAATATAGGTATTGAAACATTAGTGATGCGCATTGTAAACCGTGATAAATACGATAATCAATGGTCACTTAAGGAACTTAAAGCAATGGATCCTTCAACAATTGTTGAGATTGAAAAAGTAAAAAAGGATAAAACATTGATGCGTTCCGAAACAACAGTTAAAAACATTATTGATTTAATTGAAAAAACAGACGCTTTAATCTCAGCACCTGGGGTAATTTTCCGTAAAGACAAATCAAGTGTTGTTTGTGAAATCCTAGCTGACTGGTTTGCTAAACGTCAAGAGTATAAGGCGTTAATGAAAAAAGCATATAAGGTCGATAAGGATCCTGTTATGGGAGAGTTTTACAATAAACGCCAACATGCTTATAAAATTAAGTTAAATGACGTTTACGGTGTATTTGCTATTAATGGTTGGAGATACACTGATGGTCATAAAATGATTAGTAAAGCAATCACATTAACGGGCCAACGCTTAACTCAAGAAAGTATTAAATTTGTAAATGATTGGATGAACCAACAATTAGGCACTAATAACAAGGACTATATTGTAACCTCAGATACTGATTCATTGTTCATTCAAGTAAAAGATTTGATTTTACAACGTAAACCTGAGTTAGAAGGTGCTGATAGAGAAACTATTGTAAAGGAAGTATTGCAAGTAGCTACTGAAATTCAAAAAATAGCTAATGATAATCTCCATGTTCTAGTTCAAGAGTTATTCAACATTAAATACCCAGATGAACCCCATTATTTTGAACTAAAGCAAGAGGTTGTACTTGAGCGAGGTTATTTTGCTGGTAAAAGACGTTACGCTCAATTTATTGTAAATAAGGAAGGTGTTACTACAGAGGAACTAGATATGAAAGGTCTAGATCTAATGAAATCAAATTTCCCTCCTATGTTCCGTGAATTTGGAGAACATATTTTAAATGAAATTATGTTTGGTAAATCTAAATCTAGTATTGATAAACAAGTACTTGAGTTTAGAGAATCACTTAGAACAGTAGATTGGGAACGAATCCTAAAGCCAACTGGACTTAAGAAAATGAAGGAGTATATTGCTGGTTCTCCAAGTGCAGGGGAAATATTTAGTAAATTAAGATTAAAATGTCCTATTAATACTAAAGCAGCAATTTATTATAATGATATGCTTCGTTTTAAAAAATTAGATACCAAATATCCTACATTCCAGGTTGGAGATAAAATGTTTATTGCGTATCTTAAAAACAATCCATATCGAATTGATGTTATTGGTTTTAATGGTTATAATGATCCTCCTGAAATACTTGAATTTATTCAAAAATATATTGACAGAGATGGTTTATTTGATTCAGTTATTAAAAACAAACTCGAAAACGTATACAGCGATATTGGGTGGGGTATGCCAATTTTCAATGCTAAAGTAAATAAGTTTTTTCAATTTTAAGTTATGATAGAGAAATTAGATCTCGTAAGTATTATTTCAAAATATTACCTAAATGGTATGATTGAAGCCGTTAGATGGGAGATTCAAGACGGCACAGTTAAAATTCGTTTTAATGCTCCATCAAAGGAGATGATTGGTGAAGTTGAATTTAGTGGTTTTCCACTTGAGGATTCAACAATTGCTATTAGTAATACTACTCAACTAAATAAGTTGATTGCTATTACAAATGGTTATTTAAATCTAGAATATAAAAAACAACACCAACTCATTACCAAACTCATTATTGCTGATAATCAGTACACACTTGATTATTCATTAGCCGACTTGATGATTGTACCTGCTACAGGTAAATTGACTATTGACCCCAACTTCACAGAAACAGCAATTGTTGATAATGAAAGTATTGCTGCTATTGTGAAAGCAAAACAAGCACTAGCAGATACAGATACTGTATTAATTCAACCAAATCCAAATGATGACGGAGAACCACGTTTGGAACTTAAATTTGCAGGCAATATTGAACACTCAAATAAAGTATCATTCTATCTTTCAGATGTTGATTTAAGTGAAGCTGAATATAAGGAGCATTATAATTCAAATATGTTGAAAGAAATTATGTATTGTAATAAAGATATGGTATCCGGTAAAATGAGTATTGACTTAGAAGGTATTATGAAACTCGAATTTGAGGGTAAAAATATCAAAAGTACATATTATCTTGTTGCAAAAGAAAAATAACCAAATATTTATAAATAACAAAATAAATTTGGTTTTATCAAAGAAAGTTCGTATATTTACATCAAATATAAAGTTATGGCAATTATTAAAGATCCTCTATTAGAGCCGTTTTACATCGGCAAAGACAATTACTGCTACACAGTCTATGAAGTAGTAACTCCCGAGTCTAAAAACCTTGAAGCAGGTAGCGAAGGAAAAGATTATGAAAAACCTGTAGGACATTATAGTTCATTTGCTAATGCACTTACAGCAGTAGCTAAAGCAAAAACAGACAGTAAAGATCTCTACAACTCAGTACAAGAATATATTACTGAATGGGATCGTATTAAAACAGAAATTAATCAATTAGTAAATAAAGGAATATGAATTTAGAAGCATTATTCAATGCAGTTATTGTCAAACCAGTTGAGTTTGAGGAACAAATGTATGGTAATATTATTGTTCCCGATTTGGGAAAGGAAAAAAACCAAACAGCAGAAGTAATATCTGTTGGACCTGGTCATGAATCATTCTCAGGTGTATTTATCAAAACAGTTTTATCAGTAGGTGATACAGTAGTACTTCCTACAATGGGTTTTACTCGTTTTGAATGGGAAGGTGAAGAATATTACATTGGTAAAGAAAACGATATCTTAGCAAAAATTAATAAATAAATATGAGTAAAGTTATAGAATTTGGACCTGAAGCCCGCAAACAACTCACTTCAGGAATTGATAAATTAGCGGATGCAGTAGTTGCAACGCTCGGTCCTAATGGACGAAATGTGGTTATTTCAAATGCTCAAGGTTATCCTCAAAGTACTAAAGATGGTGTAACTGTGGCTAAATCTATTTCATTGAGTCACAATGTAGAGGAAGTAGGTGTTCAAATGGTTAAACAAGCTGCTATCCAAACTGCCAACTCAGCAGGTGATGGTACTACAACTTCTACGTTGTTGGCTCGTGAGATGGTAAAAGCAGGTCTTTCACATCTTAATAATGGTGCTAATGCTGTTGAAATTAAACGTGGTATTGATGCTGCTGTTAAACAAGTAGTTGCTCAAATCCGAAATAATAAAGAAGATATTTCAAACGAAGAACAACTTAAACAAATCGCCTCAATCTCAGCTAATAATGATGAAGAAGTAGGTGAATTGATTGCCACAGCAATGGGTAAAGTAGGTCGTGAAGGTGTAGTAACTATTGAAGAATCTAAATCAGGCGAAACATATCTTGAAACAGTAGAAGGTATGCAGTTTGATCGTGGTTATAAATCACATTATTTTGTAACTGACAACAGTTCAATGTCTTGTGTCCTTGAAGATACTTTGGTTCTTATGACAGACAAAAAGTTGACTCAAGTAAAAGAATTGCTTCCTATTTTGGAAGCAGTATCAGCTCAAAACAAATCACTTTTGATTGTAGCTGAAGATGTCGATAATGAGGCCCTAGCTGCTCTTATCGTCAACAAAATGCGAGGAACCATTAAAGTATGTGCTGTTAAAGCACCCGATTTTGGTGATCGCCGTAAGTTAATTTTAGAAGATATGGCAATTCTAACCGGTGGTGAAGTAGTCAGCTCTGAAAAGGGTATGAAACTTGACAAATTCAGCTGGGACTGGTTCGGAAAAGCACGTTTAGTAACTGTAACAAAAGATGAAACGACAATTGTCGATGGAAGAGGAGAACCTGAATCAATTCAAACACGCATTCAGGAAATCCAAGGACAGATTGAAAAAGCAACATCCGCTTTCGAACAAGAAAAACTCCAAGAAAGACTCGCGAAATTCGTCGGGGGAGTAGCTATTATCCACGTTGGTGGTAATACTGAAACTGAGATGAAAGAGAAAAAGGATCGTGTAGATGATGCACTTCATGCAACAAAAGCTGCTCTAGAAGAAGGTATTGTAGCCGGTGGTGGAGCAGCATTACTTTATGCTCGTGAAGCAATCAAAAATACTAATATTGGGTCTAAGATTGTATACCAAGCTTGTGGTAAACCATTTGAGCAAATCCTTATTAATGCTGGTTATGATACAACCAGAGCACAAATGCTTGCTATGAATTATACTACCAATGAAACAGTTTGGGAAGGTCATGATGTAAAAACAGGAATGATCATTGATATGAAACAAGAAGGCATTATCGATCCTGCAAAAGTAACTCGCACCGCTCTTGAAAACGCTGCTTCCGTAGCTGGAACTATTTTGTTAACAGAGTGTGTAATTGTCGATAACCCAGAAGATAAAAAAGATGATGACGCTGGGTTTGGTGGAATGGGTGGGATGTTTTAAAAACATTTAATATGCAAGACGCAGTAGGACTTATAGGAAAACAAATTCGCATTAAGGAATTAATGTACACAATTAAAGAATTTTGGTTCATCCCCGGTACAAATTTATTGTATGTTGGACTTCAAAAATCAGATAACGTTATGGTAAATTGGAGTTATAAGGACCTACTGCCGTACTTGACCGAACAAATCAAGTTATGAAAACCGAAATTCAAGAAAAATTAATTGAGTTTGCTCAACGTGTCCCTCCTGGTGATCGTTGGCAAGTAATGCATGTTGATACTGTTCAAAATGGTTTAACAGAAGCATTAGAAGCTTATTATCAAGCCGTAGTTACAAAACCTCAAGCATTTCGTTTAGATTTGGTTCAGGGAAAACTTTATGGTATCTTTAACAACGAAGTAGAAATTAAAGAACCAGAACCTAAAAAATATTCCATTTACGGAGACTATGAAATCTAAACAACATACTCTATTAGTAGAGAAATATCGTTCTACATCATTAGATGAGTACGTAGGTAATGAAAATATTAAAAAAGTTATTGCTCAATATCTAGGACAAAACGATATTCAAAATCTTATATTTTATGGACCCGCTGGTACTGGTAAAACTACTCTTGCTAAACTCATTGTTGGTAATCTGGATTGTGATTATCTCTATATTAACGCTTCCGATGAACGTGGTATTGACACTATTAGGGATAAGGTATCGGGTTTCGCGTCTGCTGCATCTTTTCAGCCACTCAAAATTGTCATCTTGGACGAGGCTGATTTCCTTACTATACAAGCTCAGGCGTCGTTAAGAAATGTTATTGAAACATATTCACGTACTACACGTTTTATAATGACGTGTAATTTTGTAGAGCGTATTATTGATCCTCTACAATCACGTTGTCAAGTACTTAAAATTATTCCTCCAACAAAAGCAGATGTAGCAATGCACATTGCTCGTATTATGGAAACGGAGAATATTGAATTTGAACGTGAAGATCTAAAAACAATTGTAAACCAATTCTACCCAGACCTACGTAAATGTTTAAATACAATCCAATTGTCAACCCAAGATGGTAAATTGGTAATTGATAAGTCAGTATTAGTATCTTCTAATTACATGACTCAAGTACTTAAAGCACTTACACAAAAGAATCCTAGTTTCAATGATATTAGACAAATTATCGCAAACGCGAATGTTCAAGACTTTGAGGAATTATATCGTTTCCTTTACGATAACGCTTCTACTTATGCTTCTGGAAATGAAGGTATGGTTGCGATCTATATTAACGAATACTCCTACCAATCCAACTTCAGAATTGACAAAGAAATAAATGCAATGGCCCTTATTTCACGTTTAATTGAATTAGCAAAACCTAAAGTATTGTGAAACAATTCTTAAAGTTCTTAGTAATTTGGATTAGTCAAAACCTATCCATACCTTTTTGGATGGTAGGTCACGTTCATCTAATGACAACAATTTATCAAGACATACACGAGATTATAGCCAGCTTAGGTATGAATATTATAGTATTAATTGGCTTTATTTTAGATTATAAACAACAAAAACAATAATGAAAGATCAACTAAACGCCCCTAACATTGATTTGTCTAAAACGACAGAAATTCTTACTCAAACGGGAAGACCCGTTTGGCAACAAGGAGTAGTACTTCGTAAAGTATCTCGTTTTGTAACAGGCACATCTGAAGATGGAATTATCCCAATCCCAGTATTTTTTGATCCTACTACAGGAGAAATTTGTCAAGAAACTCTACCCCGAGAATTGAGAGAGTTATACAAGGATGACACTATTTGATTGGTTAAACGAGGTTACCCTTACTAAAAGGGAATGGTCAACTTTTTCGGAAGATCAGCGAGAATCATTTAATTCTTACATGGTTCATAGATATGTATCGATGTATATAGGTTATGTAGAAATAGCCAATATCGCACAGAAACTTCCACTAACCGAAAAAGAAAAAATTTACACCATTTACAAAACCATGTTACCAAAGAAAAAAATGTTCCTCAAGTATGTAAAAAACCAAAACAAGAAAAATTATAAAGAATTAGCAGAATATGTATCTGAATATTTTGTATGTTCATTAGGTGAAGCAGAACATTATATTGATATTTTACGCGAAGCTGGAGTTAGAGGTATTTTACATGAGATGGGTGTTCAAGAAAAAGAAGCAGAAAAATTAATCAAATCAGCAAAGTTATAAATTTTAATTTAATTAGTTATGGCAGGAAAAAGTATTGATAATAATACAATTTGGGTTAATACTACAACTAGTATCCCCGAATTTGATCCTTATACTGGGGAGCGTAATCCTTATTTAGAACAAGAAGAAATTACCCATCGTTTTAATCCACAAACAGGTGAAGAAAAAGCAATTCGTGATTTTGAAAAAACATATCCTGAATTAGCAATCGCTTGGAAAGAAACCCAAGATGAACAATATGCTTTGTTTGCTCGTAAAATGATGGATTATGGACTTTCAAATATTGCTCTAGGATCTAACCTAGAAGACCCAGAAGATGTAAATTTGTCTTTGACAGGTATTTGGCTTCGTGTTAACGATAAAATCAATCGTTTAAAAAATTTGTTAAAACGTAAAGGTAGAAATTACGTTACAAATGAACCAATGATTGATAGTTTTATTGACATCGCTAATTATGGTATTATTGCTATGTTAGTAATTAAAGGAAAATGGAAAAAGTAGTAAAAGAACAAGCAATGCACCTATTTTGTAGGTCGTATTGTTTACATCATAATGAACTTCCTAAATCTATTTTAGAAATAGGTTCTAGAGATGGAGTTGATGCTGATATCTTAGCATCATATTTTGAAATAAACCCTAAAAATGTGTTTATTGTAGAACCTCACCCCAAACATATTAATATTATTAAAGAGTGGTTTCCAAAAGCAAACCTATACCCATACGCTATTTCCCCAGAGTATGGAATGGTTAAATTTGATGCTGTAGAAAATAATAGTTGGGATGTTTGTGGACAGAGTTCAATGTTACCACGTCATGAAAACCATCCTCAAGAAGGAGAAAATTGGATTCAAGTAGCATCTATTACAGGAAAAATGTTATTAGGTGAAATAGGTTTACCTGAAATTGATTTAATTAAAATTGATGTTGAAGGTTATACTTATGAGGTTTTACAAAGTTTTGGTGATGATTTAAAACGTTTAAAGTTTCTCCATTTAGAAATGGAAAACCACGAATTTTGGAAAGGACAAAAACTATACCCTGAAGTTGCATCTTATTTAGTTAAAATGGGATTTGAAGAAGTTTACAATGAACAATACAAATGGGATAGACAATTTGATTCCTTTTGGAAAAGAAAATAAGTTTTGGCTAAGAAAAAACAACCCAAATTAATCAAGGAAATTATTGCTAACTCAAAGCGTGAAGTAAATTACGCTTATGAGAAGGCAATTTCCTATTCTCAATTGTCAATGTATAGGAGTTGCCCACATAAATGGGCTCTCCAATATAGAGATGGACATTATAAAAGTGAGTCCTCAATCCATATGACATTTGGAACAGCAATCCATGAAACAATCCAGAATTACTTAGATGTAATGTATGAGAAAAGTGGAGCCGAAGCTGATAGAATTAATTTGGAAGAATATTTTGAGGAGCGTTTTAGAGAAACCTACTTAAAAGATTACAAATCAAATAAAAATGTTCATTTCTCTAATGCAGTTGAAATGAAAGAGTTTTTTGATGATGGAGTAGAAATCCTAAAATATTTTAAGAAAAAACGTAATGGTTATTTTTCTAAACGCGGATGGCATTTGGTGAAATGTGAATTACCATTGCTTATAACGCCTAATAACGCGTATAAAAACGTGTTATACCGCGGGTATTTGGACATTGTGTTGTATCACGAACCAACCAATACAATTAAAATTATAGACATTAAAACCTCTACCCGTGGTTGGGGTGATAAAGATAAGAAAAACGAGGACAAACAATTCCAATTAATTTTATACAAAAAATTCTTTGCCCAACAATATAAATTCCCAGTAGAGAACATTGATATTGAATTCTTTATTGTTAAACGTAAGTTATATGAGAGTGAAGAGTTTGTTATCCCACGTATTCAAGTATTTAAACCTGCTTCAGGTAAAATTAAAATGAGTCGGGCTGAAAAAGCAATGAACGAATTTATTGAAGATGTGTTTAATAACGAAGGTAAGTTTAAGGAAGAAATGTTTGTTCCTAACCCCTCAAAATTTAATTGTGGTTTTTGCCCCTTTAAAAACGATAAGAAATTATGCCACGTAGGTGTATCTTCTTAGAATCCTAATATATGTATATTCAAATATAAATTAATAAATGCTATGAACAAGAAAGAAATGACATTGACATCAGTGAAAGTTCAAGCTGAGTTGTTCGAAAACTTTAAGATTGCGTGTGTAAAATATAAGTTTTCTCTACAAAAGCTTGCTGATCGTACTATTCATTTGTACCTTACAGATGAAGATTTTAGAAAAAAAGTACACTCACACACTGATTTAGACATCAACGAATAAAAAATTTTAATGGAAAGTAGTTTTAAACATCTTCCTCAAGCAGAGAGGAAGAAAATTTTGCTTATCTGTGATGATATTAGAGTACATTCTGGAGTAGCAACTGTTGCTAAAGAGATTGTAATTAGAACATCTCATCATTTTAATTGGGTTAATATAGGAGGTTCTATTAAACATCCTGATAAAGGTAAACGTTTAGATTTATCTCAAGATACCAATATAAGTGCTGGTATAAATGATGCTTCTGTTATTA
>Ga0208161_1001940_pt1 | contig 10723 bp, 15 predicted proteins | sample CB_VirMetaG_3_FD_184538 | JGI IMG/M metagenome (GOLD analysis project Ga0208161, IMG submission 184538) | Freshwater to marine saline gradient viral communities from Chesapeake Bay - CB_1508_1S Viral MetaG (SPAdes) (version 4) | ecosystem: Environmental > Aquatic > Marine > Coastal | place: USA... | reverse complement strand
ACTGGCGGTTCTACTGGTGGTTCCACTGGAGGTTCTACAGGTGGTTCTGGTGGTCCAGGTGGTTCTGGTGGCTCAGGAGGTCCAGGTGGTTCCACTGGAGGTTCTACAGGTGGTTCCACTGGAGGTTCTACAGGTGGTTCAACTGGTGGTTCCTCAACATCCTCAACAGGTTCTGTATCAGAATCTTCTACAGATAATCCTTCCAGAGGGATAATGCTATTAAGATTAGGACCACCATTACGACCCAAAAACCTAGCAAGTACAGGAGGGTTATCGGCATTTGATGTTGAGGTTCTTTCTAAAGAGAGATTAATATCACCCAAAAGAATATCATCTCCGTATGATTCATAAGAATCTACGGGGTTTTCATAATCAATATCTGATGTAACTTCAACAGCACCAACATTAATTCTTGGTGCCCTTTCTACAGGAGTTTTGTATACAGCATCTCCTACTGGAGTATATCCTTCAGGAAAACGAGCAGCAGCATTAGGGTCATAAGGTGACCTATTTTGTGCTTGCTGAGATGATTTTAAATTTTCTTCACCTTGTAATTGAATTTGTTCTTCCATAATGTGATAATAAGTATTTTAGTTATTTATTTTTTCCAAAGGTCTCCCTCTGCTTTGCGTCTTCTAGCAAGTCCTGCCTCAACTCTTGTACCAGGATTACGATACATATAAAGAACATCAGGAACTCTATTCCACTCCCCGTTCTTTAGAACAGTGGTGATTGTGCTGAAACCATCACTTCCATAAAAATTTGCTCCCAGATTGTAAGCAAAAGAAAGAAGAGCACCTTTTTGATTTTCACTCATCTCATTCCAATAAGGAATTTTAGTGAGTGGTGGTAAATATTCTTTTTTTAACTGATGGTATAAAAGAAGGTCTGCTTCATATTGAGATATTTTTTCTCCAATAAGAAAAGGCATACCGTTTAGTTTTCTAGTGGTCCCCCAACCAATTGTAATGGGCAATCCTCCAGTAAGAGGGTCATAATAAGCATTCAGATGACACCCCTCAAATTCTTTGATGATTGCAACACCACTCCCTGGGAGACCATCAATATTTGGATTAATCTGTTCGTTTCTATAAAGTCTTGCAAATTCTTCAAGAATCTCTTTATGAACGGATGCTTGAAGAAACTCCCAAGCCTTTTTCTGGTGTGGGAGTCCTTTATCATACTTTACTGCATCAGTAAATTTTATAGTCATTTGAAAATTCTTCCCCATCCTGTATTATTTTTGCCTTTAGACAACCAACGATACTCAAGGTCACTTCTTTTGTAAACTGCTTTCTTACCATTTGTTACGGGACCAGTATATCCATCATTCAGAGAACCATAGGGGTCATTAACGACATAATCGTGACCATTTCTACCAATCACGACGCACATATGCCCCCCAGTAGGATTAGACAGACTACCTCTATGTAGAATGCCAATAACCACTGGCCTACCAACAGAAAGTTCAGAGTCAAGGTCTGCAAAGCCAAGATTGTAACGAAACTCAGAACGGACACCATATCCGTTAAGTACTCTTGTTTGAATTGAATGATCGGTTGTATCACCAATTGCAAAAACTTTTCTAATGTATGCATCGTCCCCCTTTGCTCCCTGCAATGCTTCTGGTCTAAAATACTTTAAACACATCGCACAGGCAGAAGAGTTACAAGTCCTATGAGCATCTCTGTAGTTATCTGTCTGTGGGTAATAAGGAACATCTAGAACACCTTCAATAGTTGGTTTTGTTCTAAAAATTCTTACCCAGTTTGATAAGTCATCCATTAAATCTGGACACTTCTGCATTAAATCAACTTCAAGTTGTTCTACTGCAGCAACATGCTTTGGATTTGTATCATCATAATACTTGAAAAAGTTATGAAGGTCTACTTGCATGGTCCCATTTGCAGGTAATTATATTTATTTTAATGGGCATATTCAGATATCTTATCCAAAACCATATTCAGATACTTATTTACAGCATCTTTTGCCTGATAATCTAACGTATCTTGAGATAGTTTATGTTTACACTGAAGAACATAAGTTCTTATTTCATCTTTGGTCAGTCGTCCTCTAGGCATATACAAAAAAACTCTGCCCCTTATTTAGGGCAGAGTAAAAATTATTTTAAATTTTTATCAAGCAGCAACTGCTTCGTTTACAGTTGATTTTACATACTCAAGAACATTCTCTGGAGTAGAAACCTCATAAGGGTCGGTGTCTGCATTATCACGGAAATCATCTTCTACGAAGATTTTTTCAATAATACCGTTATCTACTACAGCAGCATACCTCCAAGAGCGGTCACCAAAACCAAGATTTGACTTCTTAACAAGGTATCCCATACCACGGGTGAAGTATGCATTACCGTCAGGAATTAGAGTGACTTTTTCAATGTTTTGGTCCTGTGCCCAGGCATTCATAACAAAGCCGTCATTAACAGAAACGCAGTAAATAGAATCAATGCCAGAGTTCCTAAATGCTCCATAGTTCTCCTCAAATCCAGGTAGTTGATATGCCGAACAAGTAGGAGTGAATGCACCAGGCAGAGAGAAAATAACAACTCGTTTGTTGTTAAAGAGTTCCGAAGTAGTGCGAGTTACAAACTCACCTGCTTCACGAAATACAAACTCAACTTCAGGAACTTGATAACCTTCTTTGCGCATTTTGACCTCCATAGTTTTATCAGATTTAGATTTAAAAATATTAAACATCAATAGGTTTCACTAATTTTGTTAATAGAATGAAATAGAAGCACCAGGAATCCGATGCTTGTCGCAGTGAACAGTAGTTCAGTCATCACCATACACCGGGAATGACTTGGCCAGTGACCAAATATGCACCAACGGCAGCAACGAATCCAATCATCGCAAGTCTTCCGTTTAGACGTTCTGCTGCTTCAGTAAAGATTTTTTCCATTTTAATTACCTCCTATCAGAAAATACCGAAGAAAAGTTTGCCAGTGATGGCATAAGAAATTAGGCCAGATACAAAACCCATCATTGCCCAACGACCATTCGTAGTTTCACGAATTTCATTGGCAGTGTACATACCGTAGTTCTCATCATAATGCATTACGGGTTCTTTGGCAAACATATTCTGTTGCCCAAACTCATTTGTTGTGACAGTCATTGAAGTTTTGTGAAGATTTATAACAATAGTATATAGCAGAAAAGAGGGACTGTCAAGCCCCCCTCGTCAGGATTTCTTAATAATCACTGTGGTTTGGAAGATTCTGTAATTCTCCCTAGATACGGGTCATAATTCATCATATCATCTATTTTCATTTCATAACCTTGCTTTTCCCAGAAATTTCTTAATCCATCATGACTTGCTTTATGAAAAATATCAACATGCTCTGGATGAATTGAAGACCCTAGCTGAATTTTATACAAGAAAAGTGGAATTGAAAATGTATTACCAGAGTTATAAATTAAATCATCTGCAACTGCTCTTGGTTTTACTCCATTATCAAGTTTATACTTATCTCCACGAATATGATGTGTCAATAATTTTTCAGCGTGATGGCGAGTAATCATATAACACGCTGTTGAAAAATCATTCACAAATCTCTTATGCAATTTTACATGAAGATTGCCAGTACAAATGATTGCCAGTTGAATTACATCATAGTCATAGGGAACCTTGGAATAAAAATCTCTCCAGGAAAAGTTCCAGTGCTTTACAGTATCCAAACAAACATCATCTTCCATGATAATTGCATATGGACTATCTGATGTTTCCATCCAATGCTTGAGTGCTTTTAGGTGAGATGTAGTACATCCAATCTCACCAGAAGTCATATTATCAGGATATCTTCCTTTAATAATATCGCTTAAATCATCCTCTCTACCATCATAAGCAGAAATGCGAGTATAGTTTTCAATTCCCCAATATGAGAATTGTTTTTCCATATACTCCTTTCTTTCTGGTTGCCCATCAAGATTTAGATAGTAAATTGGGCCAATATTCTGGAGTTTATATAATGCTTTATTTTTATCCATATTAAAATTGCTTTTTAATCCAATCTAAAACTTTAATATTATAATTCCACCCAAGTTTATTCTTTATTTTATCAATATTTGCTCTTGAATGTAAAACTTCTCCAGGTCTTTCTGGTACAAAAATTTGGTAAGATGAAATAATATCCGCTATGCCTTTAATCTCGGTTCCTTCACCAGTGCCAACATTAAAAACCTCACCATAGTTATCTATTTCTTTTTGAGATGCAAGTACATTTGCATATACAACGTCAGAAACATGAATAAAATCTCTTGTTTGATAACCCTCACCAATAACTGTAAGTGGTTTTCCTTCTCTTTTTTGGTTCATAAAAATAGACATAACTGGAGCATATTGCCCGGTCTTATGCTGTCTTTCTCCAAATACATTAAAGTATCTAAACATTACTGTTTTAAGTCCATATAATTCGCAGTACATCTTACATAGTTGTTCTCCAGTATATTTGGATATAGAATAGGTATTAAGACAGTTAACTTGATTTGTTTCTACACTTGGAATAAAAAGAGTATTTCCATAAACTGCAGATGTTGATGAGAAGATAAATTTATCTATACTATGAATTCTAGAACATTCCAAAACATTCATAGTAGATAGTGTATTATTCGCCATACTTTCATTTGGTTTATCGACACAAAATGGTATGGAAACATCAGATGCAAGATGGAAAACATTATTTACACCTTCAAAGTGATGTAAAAAGTTTATATAATTATTAGATAAATCGTGTATGTAATACTTTGCTTTTTTATTCTTATATGAAGAATGAACTCTATCTAAAACAATAACTTCGTGTCCAATATCAACTAGACGATCAACTAAATGTGAACCAATAAAGCCACATCCACCAGTAACTAAACTTTTCATTTCCTCACCAAAAATACATTTCCGGGTTTTTTATCATTTTCATATGAAAGATAATAATGAATTTCATGATTTGGTAAATAGTTTTTTAAGTATTCAAGGATATCCCCATTATGCTCAACTTCATAATGGTGATAATGAATTTCTAATTCTATATACTTAACTTCTTTAAGAAGAGTTGAATTTTCTATAAGATTAAATTCAGAACCCTCAATGTCAATTTTTATGAAATCATATTCTTTTTCTTTTAAATAAGAATCAATATCTACACATTCAACTTCTATAGAATTTTCTGGGTAATCTTCATTGAAATAAACAGACCAAGATCCAACATTTTTCCACTCAGACTTTATAGAAAGATTGATTGATTCTTTTCCATAATAAACAGCTTTATTTACAACTGAAATATTATCGTTTTTTATATTCTCTTTTATAAAATTATAATTTTCAATATTTGGTTCAAATATAATTCCATATTCTATGGATGATATTCTATCAAGAATAATGCGCGATACTTCTCCACTACATCCCCCAATGTCAATGAAGGAGTTGATATTTTTTTCCTTTAGATATTCAATAACTTCATAAAAATATTCATATTCAGTCCACTCCTTAAATGTATACTCTTTGTGCTGTTCCTGTGTTAAAGTTGACATTTTTAATTAAAGTATTTTAGTTGGTAAATAATATCCAGGTATACCATTAACATCTCTCAGTTCAATAAGAGGTTTTAATGGAGATTTGAACGTACTATTAATTTTATAATAGTTTGAATCTTCTGTCAAGATTCTTTCATATAATGAATTTGATGTAAGTTTATCGAAAGAAACATCAGTAAGATTTCCAGTAGTAACTGCACTCCACTCATATTGTCTAAAAAGAGGACTATTGAAAGAGTATACATTATAATATCTATGAACCTCGGCAAATCCTATATCCAAATGATTCTCTATTTCATAACCAGAGTGATATGAAATACGTTTACATATATCAACATAACAATCAGAAAGATACATTATAGCATGAGTTGCAAGCATATTATGAACTCTTACAATTTCATCATTAATTTTAGTAGTATGAACATATGGTCCGGAATGATTTAAATATCTTCCCCAATGTGAAATTCCAAGATATAAAGCATCTGCGTCATCAGGTAATTCTACACTATCAAAAAATTCTCTATTTAAAGAGCAATCGTCTTCTAAAATTATAAATGGTGGAGTTTGAGTTTTAAGAATCTCATAATGAGATCGAGCACATCCAATTATTCTACCTTCCTCATGTTTTATTGCAGAAAATCTTTGGACATATTTGAATCCAAGAATTTTAAGCATTTCTTCCGTTCTTTTTCTTTTTTCATCTTCACCATCAAGATTGATATAAAAAACAGGAATCTCTGTTAGATTAATTTTCATTTAAATATGGGTTTAATTTAGAAGTAAGGGGAATTTGTCCACCATTCCAATGCCTAAATGCCTGAGACATTGGAGTATGGTATTTTAGAGAATATTTTTTATTAATTATAGAAGCTTCTCTAGATTTTTTTAAGGCATTATTTAACCATTCAGTTTTAGATAACTCATAATTTTTAGACTTATTATCCCAATTAGTTCCTCTATAATAATGTAAAAATGAATTTTCTATAATTTGACAACCAAAAGATGGATTATAATCAATGTTAAAAAGTTTTATGTCATTTGGATGAATCAACGCAGAAGTATGATTCATCCACTTTACATTTTTATTTTTTAAGTAAAATCTTGTATTACCACCAACATCGCACATATCTCCTCTAATTGCATCAAAGTCAATTGTTGAAAATTCAGATTTTTTATTTACGATAACAATAAAAGGTGCAATATACTCCTTTTCAAAATTATCTCTTTGCTGATATATTCCAGAAATATGATAATCTTCAATATATTTTTCAAATGAAAAATAGTTTATCAAAAAAATATCAAATTCTAATATTACATTAATATCTTCATCTGATGAAATATTTCTTATAGAATTTAATGCTGGAGCATGATCCCATGCTGTTCCACTGATATTATAATCTGTAAATCTTACATAATTTATATTTAATTCTTCACATTGTTTTTTAATATTCTGAGATTTGGATAAATCATTAAAATTGTCTATACAATAGTATTCAAATTCATCCTCACAAAAGAATCTCAACTGTTCAATATGTAAATTTAAAAAATCTGTTCTTTTAGCATGAACGGAAAATATTTTTATCATAAAATAGAAAGTAAACTTTGAACACGATTTATGTATGTATGATTCTCTTTTATAAATTCTTGATTATCTTTTAAGACTTCTTTTGTTGCATTTTTAGATGCCTCTTCAGTTTCGATATAAAGATTATTCAGGTCTTCGTTAGCAGTAATTCTTCCACCAAAAAACTTATTTATTTTAATTGAATTTGTTCCAATCCAACATCCATAACTCAATGTCTTAAAAATTCTACAAGGAATGTATCCATTGTCTAAATGTTGAAGTGGTCTTAAATCAAAATTTAAATAAGATTTTTCTGTAAGAGTTATATTTTCATTATCATCCATAAATCCATTATTTTTACTACCACAAATTCCAGAGTATCCCCCATAATTAACAAACTGTTTTCCATTAAAATCGACAACAGAAGTAATTTTTTGAATATATTCTTCAGAAAGAGACCCAATATAATTTACAGTATTTTTTGTATCATCAAAAAGAACTTGTTCTTGAGAATCAATCTCACCTGGAAGAAGATCAGTTCCCCACATTATAACAGCAGTTTTAGTTTCAGGGTGATACCAAGAATATTCATCAATATTTTTTACATCATCGTTCCAATTATATTTCTCATGATAAACTAGAAGATTATATACATTATCATGCTCAATTTTATTTTGAGAATGAAACCCATCTTCTATATTATGAATAAAATATTTTGAAGTTTTGTCAATGGGCATATGGTTGCAATAACCATATGCGGAAATAACTATAGATTCACTTAGATCTTCATTTTCATATTCTTTAGAATCCTCATACCAAATAACATCGTAATCTAAAAATGAAAATGCTTTAGCAAATCCATAATGAATATATGAATGAGTGTGAGTATGAGGAGAGCATCCCCAAATTACAATTTTTTTCATACTAACACCCTAGGATAGATTGCACAAATACTGTATTCCATTGATTTTTATATATTTCAATATAATTATACTTTCTTTTTATAGTATCTCTTAATTTTTTAATATTTTCTACAAAGTTCGGATATTTTTGAAATGAAGGATGTTCATCTTCAAGTTCAACGATTATCATTTTTGGTTTCCAATAGTTCAAATCAAAAGTTTCAAATACTTCCGATTCCTTTCCTTCAACATCAACTACTAAAAGATCAAAATTTGTAGGAACTTCTAATTTTTCCATTAAAGTATCTAATCTCATTTGATCACATTTTTCTTCATTAAAAGAAATATGTTGAGCCCAATCAATTTCCTTATACCTATCCATTTGTTCTTTATCAAGAGTAGTTAAAGTATCACCTCGGTATATTGTTTTTTCTCCTTCTTCTAATCCTATAGCAACGTTTGCAACTATTACATCATTTTTATCATGTCTTTTAAGACATTTTAAATAAAACTCATAAATTGGTTCAATATACAATCCATTCCATCCATGATCTGCTAAAAATGAAGTATTTGAAACAAACTCTCCATCATAAGCTCCAACTTCAACAAAGTATCCTTTTGAAGGATATCCAAAATATTTTTCATATATTTTATCCAAATTATCTATTTGACAATTTTTTGCTATTTGGTACATATCAATTCCTAACTTCAGAGTGAGATTTTTGTAGAGCCATAATTTTTGGTTCAAATGGAACTTTCCATCCTAGTGGATAATATTTAGATGGAGTTCCATCCTTTGATGCCCCTTCTGGATAACAATATGAAGGGGTTAATTCTAAGGTAGGTGGGTTATCGATTAAATATCTATTCATATGACTTTCATCATGCCATACTGCAATTAAATTATTTTGAAAATCCTTTTCAACATTTTCTACTATTGTTTCTGCCATTTTAAGAAAATGTTCTGGAGTTCCTCCATTAAATCCTCCAGCATAATAAGTCTTTCCTTCCCCATAAGGTACATATGATGTAGACTTTTCTCTTCTTTCATAAGTACATTCATCTGGAGACTTAAAATACATACCAGGATGTTGAGTAGCAACTAAGTCTCCCAAAACTTCATCACCAACCTTATCAACAATTCTCATATCAACATCCATATAGAAGCAATAATCAAATTGAGAAATATATTCTTTTTCCTTTATAAAGTAATGATACCTTTTTAAGGTTGGGATAGGCCAAGGTTCGTGTTCAATTTGAGATATTTTTACATTATCAGAAACTTCTTCAATTTCATGATTAGTAAAAATTAAGGAAGAAATATCATGACCATTTAAAAAGTTTTCTTCAACTGAATTTAAAAGTTGCTCTACAAATTGAATATATTTGTTAGTAGCAATGTTAAGTATACAAATTTTCATTTTTATCCTTTAAATTTATTAAATGCTGATTCTATTACTACATGCATATCCATGTACTTATATTCAGATAGTCTACCTCCAAATATAAAATTAGTCAATAATTTGGACTTTTCCTTGTATTTTTTATATAAATTCTGATTTTTATCATCATTGATAGGATAATAAGGAACTAATCCTTTCTTATATTCTTGTGGATATTCTTTAGTTATAACAGTTCTATCCGTATGTATTTTTTCAAAATGCTTATGTTCTATAATTCTTATATATTTAAAAGAAGAATCGCAATAGTTTTTAACAGCAACACCTTGATAATTTTCCTGATTCAATATTTGATGATCAAAATTTAGAGACCTATATTCCAATTCACCGAATTCATAATCAAAAAATTCATCTATACAACCAGTATAAACAATATTCTTAGCAGAAGAATTAAAATATTCCCTATCACTAAAGTAATCGGTTTCAAGTTTTACTTCAATTCCTTCCAACATTTTTTGCATCATTAATGTATAACCACCGATTGGGATTCCTTGATAAACATCATTAAAATAATTATTATCAAAAGTAAATCTAAGTGGAAGTCTTTTAATAATAAAAGTTGGAAGTTCTTTAGCAGGTCTTCCCCACTGCTTTTCAGTGTATTCCTTAATAAGAGTTTCATAGATATCCTTTCCAACTAATGACAATGCTTGTTCTTCAAGATTAGTTGGAGTTCCATGAAACTTTTGACTTTCAATTATAAGTTTTGCGTGTTGAGGTACTGTTGTTCCCCACATCTCATAAAATGTATTCATATTAAAAGGAAGAGAATATAATTTTTCTCTTGAATATGCTTTTGGGGAAAGAATAAAATTATTAAAATTAGCAAATTTATTAACAAAATTCCAAATTACTTGGTTGCTAGTATGAAAAATATGAGGACCATACATATGGACATTGATACCTTCTAATTTTTCAGTATAGCAATTTCCTCCAATGTGAGATCTTTTATCAATAATTAAACAAGACTTACCAGCATCTGTAGCAAGTCTTGCAAAAGTTATTCCAAATAATCCACAACCAACTATTAAATAATCATACTCCATTAAAAATTAACCCCCCACATCCTCTCAATTACATGTCTCTCATAAGGATTATATTTAAAAAATACCATCATAATTAGATATCCATCCAATATTTTCATTATATCTATTTACAACTATTGATTTAGTTACGGTCATTTTTATAATTAATACTTATACTTATGTAATTTATGAGCAAATAAAATAACTTTATCTTCATAATAATATTTTT
>Ga0208161_1001939_pt1 | contig 10726 bp, 15 predicted proteins | sample CB_VirMetaG_3_FD_184538 | JGI IMG/M metagenome (GOLD analysis project Ga0208161, IMG submission 184538) | Freshwater to marine saline gradient viral communities from Chesapeake Bay - CB_1508_1S Viral MetaG (SPAdes) (version 4) | ecosystem: Environmental > Aquatic > Marine > Coastal | place: USA... | reverse complement strand
CCAACAGGCAACGCTGCTGAACAAAGCCTGTATGAAAAACAAGCCAATGAGGTTGCCAGTGATTGGGAGAAAGCTAAAAAGGGAGACGCTTATTGGGCTGAACAAGCTTATCGTTTTGGTATAGACGTAAACAATAAAAAAGACTTTGCAAAAATGCATTTTGAAGTCAAGGGTCAGGGCCAAGGGTTTGATCCAGCCGAAGACTTCTTAACAGCAAGTAAAGTAAAAGATTTTATTTACACCAAGGTCTTGCCAGAGCTGAGTGATGAGGCCCTGAAACAAAAGAACGTCTTTGGTGTTTTTCTATTACCAGAAGAATTTGCCGATGATTTGCTTGAAGGATTAGATCCAAACGTTCCTGAGCAATGGCAAGAAGCCTTAAAAGACTTGAACATGGACGATTTTAAGGGAACTATTGATGAGCTAAAAGAAGAAATTATGAATACAGTGAGAACTGGAAGCGCAGAAGAAATTCGTCAAAATATCAAGTACTTACAAGAAAAAAAATTAAAGCCAACACAAGAAAGGCTAGGTGTTACTTATATTCAAAGAGATGAAGATAACTTGGAAAAAGATAAAAAGCCAGAAACAGAGTTTTATCAGATTTTTAAAAACGCTGGCTACGGAGGAACGGAGGAGGAATTTTACAAAGATGTTTACCCAGATGCAAACAAAGAAGATATGGCGGTTATTACGCAAGTCGCAACAGGTAAAGGATTGAAGTTTGATTTTGGGAAACTTACTTCAGATCCATTTGAATCCCTGAGCACTGTTGAAAACTTAATGGGTTCTTTGGATGATGAAGAAGATCAAAAAACTACTTCAGATACAGATGAAGAAGAAGAAGGATTCTTTAGTTTAGGATTAAAAGATGATGAAGATGAAGACTATATGTCTTCTACTGGAAAAGGTATTTTAGGCGGTTTTACATCTTTCTTGAAATGAGTGACAAAAGGAAAAAAGCTGCATCTGCTGCCAAAATTGCCAAGGATAAAATGGAGTGCAACAAACCACGCCGAGATGTTCAAGGCGGCAAAAAATCTGTTGTAAAAGCTTGTGAAAATGGCAAGGAAAAAATCATACGTTTTGGTGATGCCAATATGGAGATCAAGCGAGACAATCCAGAACGTCGCAAGAATTTCCGGGCAAGGCACAACTGTGACGAAAAAAAGAGCAAGTTAACCGCTGGCTACTGGTCCTGCAAGGCTTGGTAAACCGGCTAAGCTGCATAGGCTAACTCCTTACCAGCATGGCAAAACCCAAGTCAACGGCACTCCAGATTGAGTCCAAGCCCAAGAAGACACGTCAAGGGCGCTCTAAAAGGACTAAACTAAAGCCTGGGCAAAAACGTTATCGTGGTCAAGGCAAGTAGTTTTTATGTATGATTGGGAGTAATAATAAATACTTCCATGTCGGATCTTTCACGTGCTGTTAATCTCATTCGTAAATACGAAGGGTTTAACGAAAAGGCATACCCTGATCCGCACACAGGCGGTGAGCCATACACCATCGGGTTTGGGACTCAGTTCTATCCCGATGGTTCTCCCGTCAAACAAGGTCAGTGCTGCAGTCAAGAAAAAGCCCTGGAGTATTTATTTTATGAAGTCAACGTCATCGAGTCCCAGCTTTTACGTTTGAACCTAGGACTTGATGACTGTATGCGCCAAGCTCTTGTTTCTTTTATTCATTCGATTGGATGGGAACCTTTCCTTTACAGCCGCATGATTGACTGTCTTGAAACTGAAGATCTGTCAGGAGCGACAGAAGAAATTGGTCGTTGGATCTTTGATCAAGACCATAAAGTCATTGGTAGCCTGCTTGATCGTCGTCGAGAAGAAGTGAATCTATTTCTTCAGGAGGTTGACGCAAACCCTTGGTCCTCTACAGAAGTTCTCCTGACTGCATTCCGTAATTACACAGCAGCTCCGCATGAAGTCAGGGCGATTCGAGAGCTGGAAGAACAGATCAATCCTTACATTCTGTCAGAGTTTGCTAACAACTTTAAGATTGACGAAAACCCCTGGGTTGATTTTGGGGATGAGAGCCTAGATTCTTTGTTCAAAGTGTACGATTAGAATAGTTGTAGTAAGAGCATGCAGAGCGGAATGGAGCGATCAAGTAAGCCCAGAGAGTTTGAGCTTCCTTTGGAGCTGCAGTTTGCCATGCGCAAAGCTGATCTTCAGTCCCAAGAGATGACATGGGAGGAGTTGAGGTTTGCTCTCCTTACTCTTTACCACCAACGCATGATGGAATGGGCCGCCATCAAAGACATTATGGCATCTGAAAATATTGAGATCGACTGGGATCATCCAACCGATCTCGAATTAGCAGAACTTGCCGCCGCTTGCGCATACGACGACGAGGACGACGATGAAGATGATCTTCAGCCCTTTTGAGGCTCATCAAGTTGAATAAGACGATCGAGGTACCACTGTGCTTTCTTCAGTGATTCTGTCTCACCTTTATGCTTCTCACGCCAAATATACTTCATGCAATTTCCCTTGCAGTACCCACGGAATTCTTCGTTGGTTAAAGCCGCCTCAATGGCTTCGATGCATTCGATGCCCCCATCGGTGTAATGAGAAGGGTGGTTGACCATATCCTCTTGGATCACAGGAGGCTCTTCTTTGGTGGCCCAGGGGACTGGGCACACACCTCCAGGGCACTCACTAACTTCGTTTACCGGCGCAAACCACGACGTTTGAGGGACTCCTCCATCATCTCCTCGTCCGGACCCTCCAGATCCAATACCAGTGCTTTGGGCTTTGGTGATGCCCCCATCGCTAGACCCTCCTCCATCGAGGGAATGTAACCCGTCATTCCAGGACGTGCCCCCTCGAGATTCAACGGATTCCTTTCGAGCCCCTGTTCGCATGCCACTAACCCGCGATTGTACATGTCATATAGTGGCACATCATTCTCTTCGTTTGCAATAGGTGCGCCAAATGTTTCTTCGTCAAGACACCGACACTTGACTTCGTCTTGAACAAAAGAATCTAAAAAACCAGCGGCGGAGTTGTGATACATGATATCCGAGATTGATTTGCTCCTTTTACAATGATACTATGGCAAGTTTCTTTGATCCTACTTACGATCCACGCCAGGATTCGGCATCCTCTGGCACGGAAGTAACTGATCTCAATCCAGAACGCATTTACGATACTGATCTTCGTCGTGTAGATGAAGAAGACCGTCGATCTGTTGAGTCTGTTAATGACAAACAAGGCAGAGTTTCAAGATTCATGAAGGCTGCCAAAAGCGCTGGTGCTTACAAGCAAAGAGCCGGTATTGCAGAACCGACAATTAGAGGGCGTACTCCCAGAAATCCAGCCTTTATTGATGGCATTGAGCTACCGAGTATGGGTGACCGGATTGGCCGAGGTGGTGGCACAAATTATGCAGACAAACCTCAGCCAAGATCCGGCAGGCCCTTTGGCTAATTACACCTGAGAAAATACAACCTCTGCGGGCTGATCCTGGTACTTACCTTTTCGATCCTGGTAGCTAACTGCACAAGGATTTCCGCGATAGAAGAGGAGTTGCGTGATACCCTCGTTTGCGTAAATACGGTTAAAGAGTCCGGTACAGTTGCTGATTTCAAGTGTGAGATATCCTTCCCACATTGCTTCTGCAGGAGTGATGTTCACCAGGATACCTGAACGTGCATAGGTTGACTTACCGACTGCAACGACAGTTACATCACGAGGAAGCTTAAGGCGCTCCATCGCTACCCCTAGGCAGTAACCATAGGGAGGCAACAGGAAATATTTACCGCGTTCGTCTTCGTGAAGTTCAGCGACTTTAAGAATATTCGGATCAAAGTTTTTAGGATCACAATCACCCGTTTGAACCTTGCCAAAAATCAGGCATTGCTCAGGAGAAAGACGAATGTCATAACCGTAAGATCCAAGGCCATAGCTAAGAAGCTTGCGTCCGTCTTCTTTGCTGACCAGTCGATCAACAAAGGGAGAAATCATCTGTTCTTCTTCAGCAAGCTTTTTGATTTCCCAGTCAGCAAGTACGCTCATGCCTTGGCTCATTCGACCTTTAGTATACGGGCTTCACGAGAGAATATGACCTTTTTCTCCATAAAGTTGTTTGAATCGCTCTGTGGCATTGCTGGCATCGTCTACTGGTGGTAGGTAGACAATCATAGAAGTGCACGTCTTATGTAGATCAACCTTGTCGCTTGACCTTCTCCATAACCGAGGTGGGATTTTCATAATGCACATTGGGAATTGAAAAATGCGAGGATCATAGCGAATCATGTCAGGGCAATTGGTAAAGTACAGACCCTGCTTCACTTCTCCCGCCAACCATTCTTTGTACAAACGGTTAAACCACACAGCATGGGACGACATCAACGTTGGAGATGAAGTCCTGGTCATCTTCCAGCGTTGACGTTTTTTATCCCAAAAGTAAGCTCCACTTGGTGGGAAGAGATAGACGCTCCCGTACCAGGGCTGAACATTCAATCCGTCATCAGATGGTGTGTAGTACTCTTTTGCTTCAACATATGTATTAGCAAAATCAGAGCTTGCTACATCCAGGTCAATGCCATTGAGTATGGCATGAGCAGACGCAACCAGGTCTTCGTTGCTAATCAGTTCATATCCTTCAACGTGGCTCTTGATGTTTTGAAGGCCCATCAGCTTTCAGTAATCTGGTTGTAATTCACCTCAAAATAACGCATACCCTCTGCATCATTGATGACGTACCCAGCTTTTTCCGTGGGATTAATTTTCTGTGCGGCCTGGAGAATGCGTCTAAAACTTTCGGCCATATCACCATTATTTTCACGTTCGCATTCTTCTTGCGCAGCATGGATTTCTTTAAGAGTTAAGAAGAACATGGACCGATCTTTGTTCTGAGGTTGGAACACCATGACGCCAGGTCCTTCATATTCCCAGAATTTGCAATACTGATTGCCCATATCACCAAGAATTAACTTGATGGTGGCGTCAAGCATCCTGGCTTTTGTATCGTCCATCTCTGGTCCAATGACAGAAGCAATCAGTTTTTCCCTTCTATTTGGCATCAATTAACCCTTGGCGTACCAAGGCCTCCATTAATTTTTCTGTGGGTTTGTACAAGACAACCATCTTACCCAAGACACCACGTTTTTTGACAAGTTTTCCGTTTTCATCCTTAACCTTATCCAGTTCTCCAGAACGAATAAGGTACTCAGCTACGCAACGGAGTCTTCGCTTGAGGGGTAACTCTGCTTTTGGGAACTTGCCACAGATTGTATCAGGTTTTGAATCCCTAAAAGCAAAACGAAGGCGATTAGCTAATGTCATGTGAGCATTTTCGTCTTCCTCTTCATACTGTTTTAAGATTTGGAGATATCTTCTAAGGCAACCATCATCGAATGATCCCTCTGGTGGAAGGAATATTTCGACCTGGGACCAAAGGGATTTGGTTAGGAGTTCTTTGCAGTTCTCGATGGTCAGCTCATCGATCAGAACTGACTTAAACCGATGCGCCATCGCCCATGACCTCGTCAATACCTTTGTTCTGATACTTGAAACGATTGGTTTCATACTGGTCATCTGTCACAATCTTTCGGTTTTTTGCAAAAGACTGGACCAAGGCGTTCCAGGGGATGCGAATTACTGCTTTCTTGGAAGGATTTGGAGAGGTGTTGACGTAATGAATACCTTCTACCCATCCTTTATCCGGAGTGGTTTTGCCGATAGAAATCCAGTTTCGTATAGTTTGATCAGAGATGCTCAGCCGTTTAGCACATTCTTCTGTCGAGATGTACTCATCTGCAAAGGCTTGTGGATTCAAGACATCCGTTTCGCCATCCTCATAACGGCTGTGCCACATGGATGCAAGAATGTTGCGGATACCTTTTAGTTCGGCCGCAATGTCTTCTAAGCCTTTTCGAATTCCGTAACTCATACAGGCAATACAGTCAATTAGATGCTAACGTTTTGAAAGATGGATCAAGAACATGGAAGACCAGATTCCCCCCAGTCAACCACCGATGCCTCAGCCCCAGGAAGCACCGCAACCACTTGAAGGGCAGATTACCCTGGAGCAACTTGCTGCAATGAAGGCACGTGCACGAGAACTTGCCATTCAACAAACACTTGCTCAACAAACGGCTGTACAACAGCAACAACCAAGGGTGATTTACGTTCGGCGTAACCTGACGGTTGCGGAACTTTTAGTTGTTCTCCTTATTTCTTGCGGTATTGTAACAGGAATCCAATGGTCTTGGAACTTCTTATCCAATAATCTTCCACGTATTGAAGTTAAGGTTCGCTAGATAGCTGCCTTTATAATGAAGGTAAGACTTGCGCAGTATAAGTAGGTGGCAAATAGGAGAATTACTGAATTCCCGTCCATCAATGGGGCCGACATCAATGAACAGGACCTCTTGACCCTGGTCCATGTTTTTGAAGTTGACCCCACTCTGCGCAACAAAAAAATTACTTTTACTCAGTTTAAAGAGTATCTGAATCTTTACTACGCACCAGCCAGTGGTGCAACTTTCAGTGGTAACGTCACGATCGCCGGTAACTTAACTGTTGCTGGCGTCAGTACGTTTAACGCAATCACCGCATCTGGTAGCAGCACTTTCAGTGGTGTTGTTGTTCAGAATAATGCTGTTGTCAGTGGTACCGTCAGCGGCATGACGATTACTGGCACGAATGTCCAGGGCACCAACGTCAACGCGGTTACGACCACCGTAACGACAGCAACTGGCACAAATGCTCTTTTTACATCAGGCAGATTCCAGTCGTTATCAGGATCCACAATTACTGGTGGCGCAGTCTCCGCACCTTCTGGGACATTTACTAATCTGAGCGGTGCCACAATCACTGGTACAAATGTTTCGGCAACCACTGGCACCTTCCAGTCCCTGGCGACGCCCATCCTTAATGTCAGTGGCAATCTTTCCGTTGCAAGCGGATTGACAGTTACAGGGCTTGCTCAATTTGGAAACGGCGTTCAAACAACAGGTACTTTATCAGGTACGACAATTACCGGTACGACAGCTGCGTTTAGCACTGTCTCAGGTGTATCTGGAGTGTTTACCACACAGCTCTTTGGAGCCACACTTACAGGTAATACAGGCCGTTTCACGACGCTCACAGGAATCTCTGGGACTTTTACTTCCAGGGTTTCTGGTGCAACGGTTACCGGCAACACAGGTGCCTTTGGTAATGTAAGCGGTATTTCCGGTGTATTCACGCAACTGATTTCCGGTGCGTTGATCACGGGTGATGCAGGTAACTTTGTAACAATCACTGGAGGAAGCGGGACATTTACTCAACTCTCCGGAGCCACAATCACTGGAAATACTGTTGCCGCAACAGTTGTCTCTGGCGCATCAGGTGTCTTTAATAGTCAGGTATCTGCAACAACAATTACAGGTGCATCGGGTATCTTTACAAACCTAACAAGTACCTCTGGTACTTTTACAACACAAGTCTCAGGTGCAACCGTTACCGGTAACATCGGACGATTTACGTCGTTGACTGGGGCAACCGGCACATTTACGACAAGTGTTTCCGGTCTTTTAGTCACAGGTGACACGGGTAGCTTTACAAACCTGACTGGTATTGCTGGTGTCTTCACCACCAGTATTTCCGGTGCCACGATCACTGGTAATACGATTCAAGGTACGTCAGGAGTCTTTGTCAATATTAGTGGTACGACGTATACCGGTACCACAATCAATGCGACGACTGGCACCTTTACATCGTTAACAGGTACAACAACCACTGGGGTCACTGCGAGATTTACTACTGTCTCAGGCGTAACAGTTACCGGTGCAACCGGTGTCTTCACAAATATCACCGGCAGCACACTACGAGTAACAACACCATCTGGCGCAACACCTGCCATTGTTTGTTCTGGTGTGGTTTCAGGTGGCGTAAGCGGTTTTGTGGTTAAGGGGCCGTTAGTTATCTTACCCTAATCTTCGGTTAAAATAGACAAAAAAGAGACAACAAATGGCCTACGGTATTATTAAAGTGGATACCGTCACTTTTACTAGTGACGGCATTGACAAGAGTGTTTCGATTTCCGGTTTAGTACAGAATCCTACATTTAGCGGTAACGTCACCGTTACGGGTACTCTTTCGGGTGTCACTGTTACCGGTACAACGGCCAGCTTTACAAGTGGCGTCTTTACCAATATCAGCGGTGGTACTCACACTATTACCTCAGGTGTGTTTGCTGCAGGTAGTGCCGCCAGTCCATCAATTAGTTTTACGTCGGACCCAGATACAGGCCTTTACTCGCCCGGCGCAGATCAATTAGCCCTGAGCACTAATGGCACTGGGCGGTTGTTTGTTGATGCGAGTGGGAATGTCACAGTAGATACTAACACTTTCTACGTTGACGCAACGAATAATCGCGTCGGCATCGGCACTACGAGCCCTGTCGCAAGGCTTGATGTTTCTCGTTTGGGCACGGCATGGACAGGTGTTGCACCGAATGCAGAAACGGGGATTTTGGTTCACAATGGCAATAACACCACTACATCTGCTGCAGCCGTACAGGTCAGCGCAGGCTCAAGCAGTACATCTGCAGTATTTTTTGGCGACGAAGCAGATTCTGACACTGGCGGAATCATCTACGGACACAGTGATGACTCCCTGCGTTTTCGCACTAATGCAGACGAACGCGCCCGCATCGACAGCTCCGGCAGGCTCTTAATTGGTACGTCTACGAGTTACAGCCAAGGTGGTTTCATCCCTTTATTGCAAACGAACGTTACGTCTAGCCAAGGTATTGGCCAAGGTATCTATAGATGGTCAAATGATGGAGGGGCGCCATTATTAGGATTTGCCAAATCTCGCGGCACTATTGGTTCCTATTCAATACTTTCTAACGGAGATATTTTTGGCGCTATTGTGTTCTCTGGGGATGACGGAACTGATCTCAACACCATAGGCGTAGCTATTTATGCTGAGGTAGACGGCACCCCTGGCACCGACGACATGCCAGGCCGCCTCATATTTTCCACTACTGCGGATGGGGCGTCTTCTCCGACGGAGCGGATGAGGATTGACAGTGCCGGCTTTATTTCTCTTGGTGGCGACACTAATACCGGCCTTTCTAATCCCAGTGCTGACAACCTCGCTATTACAACGGGAGGTTCCGAACGCGCCCGCATCGACAGCTCCGGCAGGCTCTTAGTTGGTACGTCTAGTAGCTTCACAATAGAAAACACTATTACGCCGCAGGTAATCAGCGCTAATAATACCGGTTCAAACAATTGCGCTGATCTTTTTGTTGGCTCTTTCCAAAATGCGGCAGGCACTGGTAGAGCCAGAGTGAGCGGCAAGCTGTTCCTCGCTCATTCAAGATCTGGAACCTCAGGATCCATTGGTGGCATTGTCGGAAGTACTGACCGCCTTGGTGAGATTCGTTTTGTTGGTGATGATGGCACGCAATTCTTAACTGCCGCTGAAATCCTTGGCGAAGTAGACGGCCTCCCTGGCCTCAACGACATGCCAGGCAGGCTTGTATTTTCTGTAACTGCGGATGGGGCGAGTTCTCCGACGGAGCGGATGAGGATTGGCAGTGACGGCAAATTAACACACTTTACCGATGCCGATTTTCAGGTCAGCAATTCCGGCACTTCTGCAGTCTCAAACGCTTTTGTAGTTCGCAATGGGGCAACTGCAACCGGGACGGGAACAGTAGTGTGTCAAATCCGAGAAGACGGCGACATTGAAAACACCAACAACAGCTATGGAGCAATCTCAGACGCCAAGCTAAAAGAGAACGTTCTTGATGCAAGTTCTCAGTGGGACGACATCAAGTCTCTTCAGGTTCGCAAGTATAACTTCAAACCTGAGACGGGTTACGGCACCCACACACAGATTGGCCTTGTCGCCCAAGAAGTCGAACTTGTTTCCCCTGGTCTCGTTGAAACAGTTCCTGATCGCGACGAAGACGGCAACGACCTTGGCACCGTTACCAAGAGCGTCAACTACTCGGTGCTCTACATGAAAGCAGTCAAGGCGCTGCAGGAAGCAATGGAGCGTATCGAAACCCTAGAAGCCAAAGTCGCCGCCCTTGAGAACGCGTAGTCCCTTTTACTAGTCTCACTGGCTTTACAATAAGGAAAAACATCCTGTTATGGCTACTCCTATTTGGTCTGTTGTAAACCTGGAACATAAACTCCCTACTGGCGACGCTCCCCCCAAAGGCCAAGTCACCACTGCACACTGGACTGCCACCTTGGAAGATCAAGGTGAAACTGTAAGTGCATACGGCTCTGTTGGTTTTGGTGATCCAGAAGCAGGTGATTACATTCCCTACGATCAGTTGACGGAAGCTCAAGTGCTTCAGTGGGTGTTTGATACCCTTGGTAGCGAGCAAGTTACTGCTATCAATGATGGCCTTACCAATCAGATTGAACAGAAGTTAAATCCTCCGACAGCCTCTGGTCTCCCCTGGTGATTCGTTGCTATACTTTTTGAAGTCATTTGTTTAACATGACCTGCAAAAAAAGCGAACTGATTAGTGCCATCAACTCCTTTGGTTCTGCCCGTACCACTGGCGATAGCAACCTCATTGCCTTTTCTGCCAACCTCATTGGTCAGTTGATTGAGACTCTTGAGTTTGAACCCGAGGCAGAAGCAACGGAAGAAGTTGAGGTAAAAGAAGCCGTACCTGCTTGATTGTTTAGTTGACCTAGAGTATTTCTATTGCTCTAGGTCGATATGGAAATTAAACTTACAGACGCCGCAAG
>Ga0208161_1001936_pt1 | contig 10731 bp, 19 predicted proteins | sample CB_VirMetaG_3_FD_184538 | JGI IMG/M metagenome (GOLD analysis project Ga0208161, IMG submission 184538) | Freshwater to marine saline gradient viral communities from Chesapeake Bay - CB_1508_1S Viral MetaG (SPAdes) (version 4) | ecosystem: Environmental > Aquatic > Marine > Coastal | place: USA... | reverse complement strand
TGGCAAAAACTGACCCGTGAGGCAGGTCACCGGTGTGTTTATCGCGGCGTGGAGATTGATCCGCGTTACGCCCACGAGAGTCTTGTGATAGATTGAGTTTGTTCCCGCTCTGCTTTGGCATCGGGCCGATAGAGCCTAAGCCTCTGCTCAGCCCTTGAGGTTGATTACGCTTAGGCCATCAATAATTTGGGGGACAACCATGGATTGCGGTTGTCTTAAATAAAGCTCACCCATAAAAGTGTGTTTGCCCTGAAGTGTGCTTCCGGCTTAACGGAGGGGTTGCGTTCATTGGCCTTACAGGTGAACCCAGCGGGGATCGGGACCCGCCGGTTCAGGAGGCGTCCGATAACGTCTCCCCGTAATAAACTGCCTTTCGTGAGTAGTTCAAGAGGCTAGAACGCTGAGCAGACAGCTTAGAGATGGGAGGTTCGATTCCTCCCCTCGCGATTGACAGTTCAAGTCAGCCCACTAGACTTAATTTGTTCCTAGCGAGGAACGAGGGAGATGGGTGCAAAGGACCTTAGGGTCCTTTTTTATTGGAGTTACGGCAGGCTTATAATTAGTTCCAGGGAATAATTTGACTGAAAATGGGTTTTCGCATCCCGGTAGCTTTAAACCCTTTTCAGAGCCGCACACCTACAACGCGTCTCGGTAAGTTTGGTAAAGCGATTAACCCTTTAAATCCCGTTAACGCTGCCACGATGCTTCTCGAAGAGGCGGTGGGGAGCATCGTGGGCAATAAACTGGGGCCTGAAGCCAGGCAGCGCGTCGAATACTTCGGTTTTGGTTTACAACCTGGTCTGGTTTTAAATATTTTGGATGCTGGTCCGGTCAGCGCTAATCATGATCAGCTCGCTAAAGAGGCTCAAGCTCAGTATTTACGGGAGCAGAAACAGCGCAGAGCCGAGCAAACTAGGGCTGCTGAGCTTGAAACGCCGCAACAGGCTCGTAGTTTTGCGGGTGTTCCAGCTGTTCACCGCCCCGTGGAGGAGTCACGACCCCCTGTTAGCCAACAGGTTGCTGCGGATCCAAACCCTCCTAAACAGCAGGAGCCTGAAGTATTAAATGAACTCGGGCAAATGTATGCCAAGCAGTATCGTTTGGGTCGCGAGATGGAGCAAAGTGGTGAGCTTCAGCGCCGTCTTATGGAGGGAGGAGCCGTCCCTGGCATGACTCCTGAAACTCTTATGTCTTGGGTCGAAGCAAATCCTGACCTCGCTTATCGTTTAGCCGAGAAGCGTGGCCTTCTGCCTGCAGCTGTCTGATGACTTCTGTCGTTTGGCCCGTCATTATTATGATGGCTGTTATTTTTGTTTTATCGATAATCGTTGTAGCTGCGGTGATTCTTGAAGCGAATAATCTTTGAAAACGCTTCATCGAGGAGCATAATCACGCTGCCGATAGCCCACAGCAGCAAAACAACTGCGATTGTGCGTTTGAGTCCTTTAGGAGGCTCTAAAATAGATTGAGGTTTATTTCCGAAGAGCAGCATGTACCGCGATCTCGTATATCGACCTGGTGAAGATTCTTACGATACACGAGATCTTGTGTTTCGTCCTGGCGTAGATACCAATGCTTACCAGACAGTTCTTCGTGAGCCTGTTGGTCGTCGGGTTAGTTTTGCTGAAATAGCTCCTTATCCTGTTAAAGGAACACCAGGCATTGTTGAGGAGAAGCCTAGAGACCCCGGTATAGATGAACGCCCTCGTTCTGATTATGAGCCTGCTTTTGGGCAAGATTTTATAAATAAAATTGAGCAAGCTGAAAGAACAGCCAAAGCGTTCCTAGATATGTATCTGTTAAGTGGTGGAGCCCTTGGTCCGGCTGTCGCAGGATACGTTCCTTTTGTCCCTGTAGCTCCTGGCGACATTGATCCAGGTGGTTCTGAACCCGGCCCAGAAGCCACAATGGCGGATTACGTGCGTCGCCATCGTGAACGCGGCGTTTTTGATAAAGCTCGCCAGCGCTTGATGGATAAGGGTTTCCCTTTGGGCGGCGTTTAACATAATAATTTTTAAGTTACGAGATCCCCTGCGGCGCAAAGGTTCCTAGAGTAAGGAACACGCAAAACTCCCGTGGGGGATCCCTGTAAAGCAATCGATCGGATTTCGACGCAGCTGGGCAAGCTGTTGGCGTTATCTCCGGTTAATGCCCCTGGTCGGGCATCGAATGTCGCCACGCGAAGTGCGCAGACACCTCCTTATCACTTACTGCATAGTATGACTTGGGATGAGGATGGCGAATTGGATATTCGTTAACCTTGCAAATCAGTAGACTGAGTCCGGATTTACAGCGATACGTGCGTCGTAGGCAAAAGGCGTTCAAACTCTGGGCGAATGCACTCGGACCCAAAGCCACAGATTGCCCAAGAACCGCCGACCGAGTGGCGTGGATTCGGACTGTTATCTTCGTCACGTACTTTGTCACCAACTGCTTTATCATTGCCGGTGTCATACGGCATTGGAATGATGTCCTTTGAAGTCTCTCCCTACTACGAGGAGACCATGTACAAGAGGCTCGAAGAGAGCATCTTTGAGTATATGGATGAAGATACGATTACTATGCTCGTTCCTGCGCTTAAGAAAGCTTTAGGAGCTGAGTTAACTCGCCGCCGCGAAGAGGTCAGTCGACTTGAGGCTGTTGTTGCTGAACTATTTCCCGGCGAAACTATATAACTGACTTAGGCGTATCGAAACCTTTGAGGGCTAAAGCTGCTGCAGTTGCTCCGGCGTTGCTGGGCATTAAGCGCGGCGTAGCTTGCTTTTCCTCTTCTTTGGCTTTTTGACTCAAAATCATTTGCAGAGCCAGGTTATCGAGCTGATCTCGCTGGCGCTGGAAATATTCTTCGCTGGGGCCGGTATAGCTGGGTCGGACTTGAATCGGTTTTTCAGTTGTAAGTTTTTTAATGGCTTCTTCGAGGAGTTCGTTGGTTGATTTTGTTTTATCGGCAGGTATTGGCTGATTTCCTTCAGCAACCAATACTTCACCTTGTTCTTCGGGGCGGTTGATGTCACCGTGGCCTACACGGAACACAACACGACCGCTAGGGTCTTGGGCTTCACTGAAGTAACCGTAGCCGCCTCCTGAGCCACGGGTGATTTTGCCGCCGGGGACACCAGGGATAAAAATTGAGGCACCTTCGACTGCGCCTTTGTCGAAGCGGGATTTACCGGCAAAAGGTACGTAAAAATCCAGAGGGTCCCAACCGGGCCTAGGTCGGTGCGCCGCTGTAGCAGCTTCGAACAGGGCTTTCTTTTGTTCGGGTGTTGCGTTGGGATCCCAGCGTTGACCTGATACGGCTTGATTTGAAAATTCGATAGCTCGCCCGATACTTTTGTATTGGTTGGCTAGTGAATCGAGGGCGCGGATCTTCTCTTCGTAAGGAAGGGAGCTAAGGATTTTTAAGTCGATGTGATACGGCGATGAGCCGCCAATGCGCTCGCTAGGGCCGGTGAATCCAGAACGATATGTCGGAAGGTATGGATTCGAGTTAGTCACTTTGGCCCTTTCGTTTTAAGGGTGTATAGTTCAGTTTAGCATTTATGTTTATACAAATAGCGGGTGCGCTGTATGAGTTACGTAGAAGTAGATGAGTCCGATTTTGAGGTGATTGGGGTTGATGCGTATGGGATTTTAGTGAAGGCAGCGTGGGGTGAACAGAGTTTTGTCAGTAGTTGGCACCTGGTGGATGAACGCAAGATTCAGTTGACACGCAGGACAAAGCCGGCGGATTGGGACGCAAAGAAACGAGCCAAAGAGCAAGCTGTAGAAGGATAAAGGGTAGGGGTAGTAAATAAAAACTGCGTGCGTGCACAGCTACTGGTGGGGAGAAGTGTGGGGCGCGGGCCGAAACCCCCTAAGCGCCAATCTCATGTGTCTTATTTGAGATTCGATTTGACGGGCTTGAACTGCCCGCACCAATCCTTATCCGCATTAACGAGAGGCCATTGAGCCCGTGGGTGTAGAGCTGATTGCTTGTATTCGGGGACTGGGGAGAAACGTCGACACTCCCCAGCCGCGTTGTTGACCGCGTCATGTGTCATTCTAAAGAATCGACACGTGCGGCAGGCATCTTTTTCGCTCATGCGACTACACAAACGAGTTGCCAACCTGTAAAGATTGCTAATTTCATCGAGGCAAAAGCATTTAAAGCTCCGTCAACGCCACGTTGGACGTCGGGATGGCCGTAATCATCGAAAATCACGACGCCTCCAGTCTTCACCATCGGCACGTAGAGCGTTGTATCGCGAGCCACAGAGGTTGGATCGTGGGCACCATCGATATAGAGGACGTCGATCCACGGTTCACCATTGTTTCGACGGTTTAATTCGGGGAAGACGTCCCAACTGCAGCCTTTGATCACCTCGATTTTGGCTGCGTTGTCGGATTTGGCGATATTTCCGCGTGCCGTCAGCTCGATTTGGGCTAATTCCGGATAATTCTCGGGTTTTTCGTGATGCTCAGAGCTTCCAGTGAACGGATCGATCGAAATTAAGCGCGATTCGGGGTGCGAGAGATAAAAATCTGACCAAAAACAGCTGGATGCGCCTTCGTAAACCCCGATTTCGACGATCTGACGCTTTTCTGTCGGATTTAGACGGATATCTTTTGCTTCATCACGAGTACACAGCACCATATCGGTGTTGAGCAGTGCGTCGTACCAACCTTGGTTAAAGGAGTACTTGTCATCGAGCTTTTTTTTGCCCTGAACCTGTACAACAGGTGCCGCAGCTGCTGCGTCATCGCTGAGCTGAGCCATTAGATCCTTGAAGTTAGGCTTAGTGGCTGTGGTCATTGCCCACTCTGTGTTGTGTCAGCATCGTAGCAGTATTTTCTTGACAGAGCCAGGCGGGGTGTGTATGATGACTAGGTCACTCAGTGACTCACATGAGCAAAAACATCGACATCAAAGTCAACAGCGTTCACGCCATCTGGAGTCTCCTCGTCTGGAAGGGTCCTGCCTACATTGGTCTATTTTGTTTGATCGTTACAATCGGCAGCTTGGCTACTGGCTTGGTTCCGTACATCACTAAGAATCACGAAGAGCAAAGCACCAAGATGGCGAATTTCAACGAGCTTGTGCGTGAGTGCGAGCGCTCCCAGCTTGAGGAGAGCGGTAGTTACGATTCTTTAATGTGTAAAAAGTGGGCTAATACCTACTATCGTGTCTATAGCTATTAATCAACATGGTGGATCCAGATAACCTGACTCCTGAGGAAGAGAAGCTTTTGGCTGATGCGATCTTGAACCTTCAGACGTTTATAGAAGACAACACAACACACTATGCGTTTGTAGAGGATCCTCGTAACGAGGATGACTACGATACATTTGAGTACGGCACCGAGCCGCTTCCCGGTGACAAAACCTGGAGAAAATCTGATTCCGACGACGCACCTGCTTGATTAGCTGCTACAGTCCGTCTGCCGCTGCAGTGGCGGAATGGTATACGCTGCGCACTTAAAATGCGTTGAGTTTATCTCGTGTGGGTTCGAGTCCCACCTGCAGCATCAACATCATTATTATGGCTCCTCAAAAAAAGAAACACACAGAAAATCAACTAGCCGGTCTTGCTCTGTATCGAGAGCTAAAGCAGTGCCCAGCTTGTAAGTTAACGACTTGCAAAGTCAGAGAGAGTCGACCTGTTTTTGAAGGCACTCGCCGTAGGTACGCTTGCTTCTCCTGCGGACATCGGTTTACCACGTACGAGATAAATGATGCAGTGTATGAAGAGCTTCGTCGTTTACGGAGCAAGATAGAAAAGCTGCAGCAAGTATTTTTGGATGTTCCCACTAAAACGAAAAAGGAACGTCCTGTTGAAGAGAAGATCGAAATACCTAAAGGCATCCCCTGCTCTGATTGCGTTCATCTGACTCCGTACGGTTGTTCGTTTGACATCCCCGAAGCTCAAAGTGAGGAAGCTCAAGGCTGTAATCTATTTCAAGCTTTAGTCTGATAACATACTGACATAAGCTTCAATCCGGATGTCGGACTCCATTCCTGTTCTAGGTACGGCGATCGTTAATAATCCGTACTGGTTACACAGGCTCTTCATGAGCATAGATTATCCAGTTGACAATTTTTTTGTCGTAAATAACAACGGCCGTGGACAAATTACGGATGCGGTCGAAAGTGTTCGTAAACTGTCGAATCCGTTTGTGAAGCGGGTTCATGTGACCCACATGCCAGCCAACTTAGGCTGCTCCGGAGCATGGAATTTAATTATTAAGTGCTTTATGAAAGCACCGTACTGGGTTATATCTAATCATGATGTTATGTACGAGCCTGGTTTCCTGGAGGAAATGAACGAGAAGGCTCAGGACTCGGAAGTCGCCACTGTCCACGGATCTGGAGGTGGGTGGGATATTTTCCTCCTAAAGGACTGGGTGGTGAATAAATATGGTTTGTTTGATGAGAACTTATACCCTGGGTACTGTGAGGATATGGATTACGGAATGCGTTTTATACACGATGATTTAAAAAGGGTGCTTACCTTAAATCATGGGTATTACCACGGAAGCAGAAAAGATTACTCTGATGGATCTCAGACTTGGCGGTCTGAACCCAACCTGCAGGTTGCAGTTCACGTCGCGCACGAACTCAACAAGCGTTACTTACACATGAAGTGGGGCGAAGCTTGGCAGGCGCATGTGGATGGAGAGACTCATAAAACACCTTTTAATGTCCCTGAGTTTCCAGTTGATTTCACTACATACGATTTAGAGTTCGTTCGCCGTAAGCACCTGGGTTTTTGAGATGTTAATTCGTCACGTTGTTGAATCTGCCTGCTGGTCTGTCGACGATGATCCGGCCGCTCAAAGCTTCGATCAGTGGCTTTTGGTTTGTAAAGCCGTTCTTTACGCTTCGAAAATTCACTTAGATATTGATAATCCATTCGCTAATGCGTTCCCCGGCGATCATTATCGTCTCCTATCTGGTTTACTTACTGTTTTAGATAATGAAGTTGGTCTGAAATCTATTATTGATGTAGGAACTCACTACGGTACTGGTACGCGTGTGATGCTTGATTTTGCACCAGAAGCTGAAATCACCACATTCGACGTTACCGCGTGGAACGAGTTTCCAACTTCTTTTCTAACTGAGTCTGACTTCACCACTAAAGGCGGTCGGTTAACTCAATATCTTGAAAATTTACAGCACGATGATGTGTTTAATCGACACAAAGAATCTTTAATTGCTGCTGACTTTATTATGTGCGATGGCCCTAAAGACGGCAGTTTTGAGCGAGAGTTTTTAACCAAGTTATCCAGCCTTAGCTTCACTAAGAAGCCTAGGTTTTTACTTTTAGACGATATTAGATTTAGTACGGAGATGCCTTTGTGGCGACACATCCAGAGCCCCAAAGTCGATCTAACCTCGTTCGGACACTTCTCAGGAACTGGTCTAGTCGATATCAGTGAAGGTCTTGTTTTAGCTAAATGAAGTTAGACGTATCGATACCTGAATTCCCTTGTACGGGTTGTTCGCTTTGTTGTCAAAATCTTCGTGGTATACATACTGATGCTCTAAAGCATCCCACGGGATCCATCTTTCGTATTGCTGCTGAAACGTTTCCCTTTACTTGGGATTCTTCTGGAGCTTGCACGAAGCTAGTAAACGGTAGATGTTCTGTTTACGAAGGAAGACCGCTTTTGTGTAACGTTAAAGCTATAGCTACTCTTTGGGCGAACGAGCTTAGATGTGATGTACGTGATATCTACGCACTTACGGCGGAGAGCTGCAACCTACTTATAGATGCTGCCGGCGCGGCTAGTGAGTTTAAAATTAACCCAGATTTATTCAGGTAGTATGCCGTTTTATTCGTCGCACACTAACGAAAGTAAGTTAGTTAATAAACTGAAAACGCTTTTAGATAGTAAGAACTTGTCATCGTTTGCTTTAAGTAAGCGGGCTAACTTGTCACCTACGACTACAAGAAAGATATACAGCGATCCTGCGTATATACCGTCTCCAGATGTTTTAGAGAAGCTTTGTTTGACACTTAGCTGTGTACCTGGCGATATCCTTGATATTCGCGGTAATATAGAAGAATCAGCCGTGGTAGTGTCCGGTGTTTTCTAAAGCCGATTACGAGTTAGCTGCCCGTATTTTAGGGCTGCCGGTACCTGAAACTCCGGCTGAGATGGCTGCTGCCACTCCCGCTACTGCCCAGGTTATTCGTCAGTTTGGTCGTGCTCAGGCGCCGATGCCGGGCATGGAAGGCGAAGGTCTGTATACAGGTGCGACACGTTCGCTTAACGCGTATCCAAATAATAATTCGCCGATGCAGAAAGCTCAGTTAGCGGCGCGTCTTCGCACTGAGCCTGAGCGCCCCCAAGAAGATGCTTATCTTATTGAGCTTTTACAGTCTCTTGAGCCCGAAGAGTACGAAATAATTATCGCCCTTATCCAGGCTCTAGCGGATCAAGATGAGGAAGAGTCTGATCGACTCTCTTCTCAGCGTCCGCTTGAGTATGACACCCCTAATCTGGGTTCCAATTACAGCGTCCTTAACGCTCCCGGCTCTAACAGCATTGAGCCCTCTCGCGCTTTCCAACCTTTAAGCTGATGACTCTTAACGCCAGGCAAAAGCAGCTGCGCGAAAGAGATGTCCGCAAGCTCTCTCCCGATTTAGACGCAAACACGTTTATGCGGCTGTATATGGAAAGCAATTTCCCGCAGACATCAGCTCTCCCCTCGCCACAGCAAATGCAGCGTGGGTTGGATATGAATAATCAGGACAATACTCTAAAATTAATGAAGAAGCCCCTTAGCGGCACCAAGTACGACAACCCAGGAGGGTTCTGATGTCCCAATATAGTTTTGGTGGCGTCCCCTCTGCCGTACCCGGACAAACGAATCTTTACCCCTCGCGTAGTTACCCCGTGGCCTTCCCCGCTGCAGCCGTTGCACCAATCGCCGCCCAAGGTGCACGCGGATTAGGCGCTGCTCTTCTTACTGAGGTTCTAGGAAATCTGATAGCCGGCGGAATCAAGAGTGGTTCCGAAGTCGCCACGGGTGCTTTTGGCCCCACTGTTACGCAGGGCGGCTCGGGCAGCAAGTTCATGATTACTCTGCAAGATGTTCGAGACATTGAGCAGTATGTAAATAGCGAAAATTTTAAAAGGCAAGCCTTGAACCGTTTGGGCTTCAACTATGAGCTTCTAGATGCTCAGGATATTATTCGAGATCGTGAAGCTGAGCTTCGTCGTTCTGCCGCAGAAGCTGGTGCTCGCGAATACGCAATCGAGCAACTGAAGCAGCAGGGAACCATTCAATCAGCTCTTGCTCAGGCTGCAGGCCAGGGAGCTCAAAGTCTCAGTGGAGCTATTCAGGCTGGAGCACAAAGCCTAGGCGGTGTGGCTCAGCAAGGTATCTCTAGTGCGCTCGCGCGGCCTGATTATGGCACTATTATTAGTGAGGTAGGGAGGGCTTACTGATGAACGGCGTTGATTTTCTTGAATCTGTTTTAGCCGGTAATCCTCTCACGGCTCCTCTCGTTCTTGTCTCTAAGTTAGGTGGATTGGGTGGTAAGTCTGATAAAAAGGACACTAAACCAGAAGCCCCTAAGCCTCCCTCAACTCCAGTAGGGGGCGGTCAACCGGCAGAAGAGGGGGCAGGCACGCCCGATCTTCCTGTTCAACAACCAGTACCTCCTGGCGGTGCTTCTGGGGCGTCTCTTCCTGCAATTTTAGAAACTTTAATCAAGCTTCAGACTCAGGAAGCTCAAGCGACTCGGGCTGCTCAGATCGAGGAAGCTCGCCGTGCTCGGGAGTTCTATCCCGAAAAAGCTCAAATTGATATCGAAACCTATAGGCAGCAAGCTCAGGTTGCCGAGCAATCTGCTCTTGAGCGGATGCGTGCAAAAACAGCGCGTGATATCGAGCTTCAGACTATCGATGCTTGGCAAAAGATTACCCAAGCTCAGATTAATAGGGACGCGATGATTGGCCTAGGTATGATGAATCTGGCATATACCGCAGGTATGCCTAATCCGAACGTTCTTCAAGCTGGGGCTTCCTTCGCTTCTCAAGGTCGAGCTGGTTTCGGTACGCCCAACTCCATCATCTAAGGCATAATGGCTATTCCTATCGGTATTGGCGCTGCTATCGCTGGTGGTCTTGCTACCGGTGTCGGCGGCGGCTTGGTGGGGCTCCTCGGCGGAGGTGGCGGCGGTGGAAGTGGTCAGCCTGGTGACGCTTATGCAGCTTTTGCGGCTCAAATGGCCGCACAAAATAATCCTTTAACTGCTGCTTACCAGGGTCTTTCGCTCCTTCAAGGCGCTCTTGCTGGAGCTATCGGCACAGAAGCCACTACTAAAGCATCTTCTCAGTTGAGCATTCTGAAAGAAGCCTTAGAGCGTGCTCAGAAAGATGCCACGCTGCAAGCATCTGTGGCAGGCTATGCGTCTGGCAAAGGTCTGGACACCCTCTATAACTTAGGACAAGCGAAGCTTTCTACCGAACTTCAAGCACCTCAGCTGTTAGCTCAAGCTGGCTCTGCTTCACTTGCCGGACAGAACCAACTGGCGAATCAGCTTGGTATGACGAACATCGGAGTTAAGTCTTACCAAGAACAACTTCGTGGTGACGTTGCCAAGAATCAAGCGGAAACCCTTAATACTATTGCTCAGACCCGAGCACAGAATGAAGGTCTTCTGGCCTTAGGTGCTCAGTCTTTTGAAAACGCAGCTCAGTTAGATAAAGTACGTACGCTTGGCGATCTTGCCCGTAC
>Ga0208161_1001935_pt1 | contig 10732 bp, 19 predicted proteins | sample CB_VirMetaG_3_FD_184538 | JGI IMG/M metagenome (GOLD analysis project Ga0208161, IMG submission 184538) | Freshwater to marine saline gradient viral communities from Chesapeake Bay - CB_1508_1S Viral MetaG (SPAdes) (version 4) | ecosystem: Environmental > Aquatic > Marine > Coastal | place: USA... | reverse complement strand
TAGCAGTGTTGATAGCATTTTCACGGAAGAATGGTCTGCGCTTAAGTGCACGCAGCTGACTACGGGACATCTTGTGACGTTCAATAACGTAGGAAGCTTCTTCCATGTTTGAAGCATCAGGGTCCGGGTAGAAATTCCAGATAGAAACACTAGAAGTCTGGGGGATAGTCTTGATAGTAGGTTTGTAGTCCCCGTTCTCATCCCAGTTAGGATACTCTTTGTCTACAGCAAACGGACCCTTCATAACGCCAGTACCGAAGAGTGCACACTCAAAGGCTGCAGTACGCAGCTGCTTTCTAGCATTAGACTCTTCCAGCTGATCGTGGATCTTCTTTTCCATCTTCTTAGCTGCAACCATTGCAGGATGGTAAGTAATAGCTGTAGGAGTGGTGCCCGGACCTTCTCTGAGTTTATCCTCAACGGGAGCAAGCTTTTTACGCATAGCTCCGAGACGTTCCTGTAAGTCGATGATCGTCTCGCCGGGTCTTAACCGGGGCAGTTCCTGTTCGGTTTGCTCAGCCTGCTGACCCATCTGGTCGATATTTGGATCAGAGTCAAAGTGTACGGACTCAGCAATACCTTCTGGAAGTGTAGTAGGATCAATAGTAATAGGGAACCTGTTACCACCAAACAGTACGTCAACAATCTGACCGTAGGCTGCGAGTACTTTAGTCTTAGTAACCTTAACAAAGATCTTGGACTTCTCTGTGCTAGTAAACTGCACGTCAGGCCCATAGATACCTCTGTAGTTTCTATAAGATCTAATCCAGCGTTGCTCGTCAGCATACCGAGCTTTCTCAGCAGTAGAGAACCTCTCAGTAACCATGTTGACAATAGTGCCTACCGACGGATCAGTAAACTCTTGAGAATCAGAACGATCTTCAATGAATGAAGACTGTGCGTCATCCATGTACATTTCATCAGCTTTAAGGATGTCGTCTTCTTCCATGGTTATTCCTTAGTATCCAAATGTAGGGTCAGAGGCTTGGAACCCTGTACGTTGACTTGAAGCATCAAAGTCGAATAGGTTTGAACGAGGTCTTGTCATTACACCATAGCGCAGAGCATCGTACAGGTGGTCTTCTGCATGTGTGTCAACGTCTTCTGGGTTGTTCTTACTGAGTGGCAGGCTGGGTAGCTGCGAGATTAAGTTCATGCAATTACCAAATATAACAAGTCTTGGCTCTTCTGTAAACTCATCAACTTGAAGTCTTCTGTGTATTTCGTTCTTACCTGCTACACGAGAACCTTTAGATCTGTCAGCAGGTCTCCAACGGCACCCTCTGATAATCATTTGCTCAGCTAGGCTAGGGCCAGTATCCCCTCGGTTATGCCAGAGGGAGGAGTCAAGTACGCCATAACGTACGTTTTCACCAGCTTCAATCTCAAGGATCATGTCAGCTAAGTCAGTAGCCGTAACCTTCGAGACGTATAGCTCCCTGTACACTACAAGCTGCTCAGAGCCAGGTACTACAGCAAACCACAAGACACCTGTGTAAGACCCGTAGCCATAGTCAGCAGCTCTAAAACGTGCCCAGTTACTAGGAATATCGTAGGGATCTACTACGTGTATTTTGCGGTTAAACTCAGGGAATGCAGCACCCTCGTTAATGTCCCAGTCACCCTGCAGTAGCTGTCTTCTTTGGTGTTCTGGCAGGGAAAGCAGGTTAGCTTCATACATACCGTCATCAGACAGGTATGGGTTATCGAATAGGGTAGCAGGTATAAACCTACGTTTAAACAGAGGCTCACCCTCTCTGCTATGACCCTTAGGCCACGTGATGACGGAACCTTCCTCATCTGTAGCCCAAAACGGTTTCCCCGGCTGGCTGGGATCAATAAATGTTTTCTTAACCCAGACATGCCCCGGCCCACCGGGGTTACTTGTCGCCCTCATATACAGCGGCAAGCCCGAAGCTTTGGTAGCTCTAAGACGTGACCGCATGTAGTTCCAAGCATAGGGTGTGGGCCACTGCGTAAGCTCATCAAAGCCTATCCAGTTAAATGCCTGACCTTGGTACCTCATAACGTCATCGTCACGGTCAAGGTAGGACATCCAGAGAGTTGCTCCACTTGGTGCTACCCAAGTCTTGTCTCTCTCCATGAACTTAATTCCGGGTATAGCTTTAGGATAAAGCTGCTTGGATACCGAGATAAGTTCTCTTAGTTCTTCTGTGCTTCTACGTACAAGAAGCATACGTGCGTTAGGGTTGCTTAAGTAACGTACTGGGTCAGCAATCATAGCGTATGACTTACCGCCACCTGCTGCACCACCGTACAAGACTTCTTGTTCAGATGCAGAAAGAAACTTCGTCTGAGGACCGGGGTTGGGCTGGAAGATTACTTCCTGTGCAGCAACAACGTCGATATCTTCAGGTTTCGGAGTCGCTGGTACCGTCGGCGTCATCTCCCCAGGGGTTGATGTCTTCCCAGTTTTGGGCATTAGCTGCGTCGAGTCTTCTTGTTCCTCTTCCGCCGAGCCTCGCCTTTTCCAGTTTCTCCGCTTTGGCTGCTGCCTCTTTGTACTTCCTGGCATAAGTTCTTGCTTGGTTCGACGACCGCCTGCGCTTTTCTTCCATTCTGACACGTTTATACAACCCCACGTGAGTTATTGACCTGCCCGACTCTTTGGATAGCCACTGGGCAACTTGCCGTAGGCTGTACTCGTTCAGGAATAGCTTTGCTTTTTCAAAAAGTTCTAGTTCTTCTGGGATTGGTATGAGAAGCTGAGGGTCATTCTCATCCTGTTTGTAGCCGAATGGTATGTGCCTGCCGACTCTTACGATAGGGTACCACTCACCTGTCTCACCTCTAAGAGGTATACGCCAGTCAACTCCCGGCTGATACGTAGTCGTAGTTGCTCTTTTAGACATACGTTAGTCTTCGTCTTGTTCCTTGGCTGGCAGAATGAACAAAGGTTCAGAAGCTTTTACTTCTACCCGTTCAGTCTTAGTAAAACCAGCACGATCCAGAACGTCTTTAGCTGCCAGCATCTTCTCTTTAACGCCGAGTTCAGTTGGGTCATTCATGACGCTAAACATGGTGTATGCTGCCTTAGTAGAACTCTGAGCAATAAACTTGCGTGTAAGCTCAGCAATCTCGTCTACCATGCTAGATGTAATGGTAGAGGAAGCCACAGAATCACTGTAGCCTGCAAGCTTCTTAGCCTTAACAGGATCGCCTTGGGCTTCCTCAAAGAGGACATCCAAGAACTTCTGCTGTTTTTCTGTTAGCTTCCTCGACATGGTTTTTCCTTTAATCTTCTCCGTAGACAGCCTCGTGTATACTGCCTCTTGTAAGACCCATATCACGTAGTTGTTTGTCTGAGAGACTTCTCAGCTGCCAGTATGCAGCACGTTTTTCTTGGATCTGAATTAGTTTTTTAAAGAATTTGCTAAGCATGTGAACCTCCTATGGCTAAGCAGGAGGTAGTTATACTTAACTAGTTATACCATAGTAGTGATAATTATGCAAGCCTGTTATCCAACAGGAACAAAGGTCTCAGTCACTGTACACATAGCGTCAATGTTTGGGCTAGCATTACCTGAGGGTGTTACACGGATTTCATCACCCGGCTCAAGAACAAGTGTAGCACCAGTAAGCAGGATGTACTCACCAGTAGTCATGTTCTTACCGCCTAAAATGTTGTAAGCTTCTGTAGCACTTGAGTCGTACCATGTAGCACTGACTGTGGTGTTACCGTTAGCATTCACAACAAACAACATAGTAATTTCTGCCCGGCAGTTAGCAGGACAGGTGTAGAGTGTTTCCTCTTGGTCCTGTACCTCACAGGAAACACCCTTACTGATCGTACGTGCTGGTTTACCGGGGGATACTAGGGTCATTTCTTTTTAGTAACCTTCTTCTTGATTCTAGCTACCCAAGCCTCATTTACTTCAGGTGTGCTAGGATCGTCAGCTACAAAGTGCCCGTTCTCATCTCTAGCTCTGACCAGTTCTACTTCTGGTTCAGCAGCAGGCTTAGGGGCAGCAGCTTTCTTCTTGGGTGCTTTGGGTTTAGCCTCAGCGGAAGCAAGGAACTCCAATACAGCAGCATCTTTGGTTTGCCACTGCCCGTAGACCTTCTCAGCTAAGACATCACCCCTAGCACCGATTACTCTGTTGCCATCAATACGCATGTTACTTCCTTACCGACCACTTGTATCTGGTCTTTTAGTAGTGTCTTTAGTTTGTTTAACTAGCTTCTGCAGGCGCAGGTTTTCTTTTACTCTGTCCATGTCACGAGTGCGAACAAGAGCATTGCTGTTCGAACCAACAACCCACTTCATGCCATCACCAGCATCTTGGCCAATCTTGTCAGAACGAAGTGTCTTACGACGAGCATCACTCCAATTATCAAGAGGATTCATCTTAGGGCGTGTTATAGTCTTTGTCTCTTTTTTAGTAGAAGCAGTACTAGTGCTTTCTTTCTTACGGCTAGGCATTTCACCAGACTTGTTGGTTGGCTTAGTGCTTGCTCTCTTTGGAGTAGGCATTTCACCAGACTTGTTAGTAGGTGTAGTGCTCTGAGACTTTCTTTCACCATCAAAATCAAGAGTAGAAGAACGAGTACCAGCAGCTTTACTACTCATCTTCGGTCTGCCCATGTTTGGTCTTTCTTTGACCATGCTCTTAGGCATCATGGGCGGTTTACCTCTGCCAGTTGCAGAAGTACCAGAAGACCCAGTAGATCTAGTGGACACACCAGTATTACTGCTAGAACGTGTCGTAACAGCTTTAGGTGACTTGTCTGTAGTCGAAGGCATACTAGGCTTTTTAGGAGAAGCTGCACTGGGGCTAGTATCACGGCGAGTAGCAGGCGAAGGCTGAGGCTTCTGCATTTTACCAGTCGAAGGATTACGTGGTTGAGCTGCACTTGTTGCAGGTTTAGGCCCAGGACGTACTTGAAGCCCTTTAGGGGCACTCTTAGTGATGTTGCTGGCACCACTACGACCTTTAGCAAAAGCTTGTGCAGCTGCTCTAGTTGCAAACTGGTATGCAATTCTGCCAACTGTTACAAAAAAACTTCCCATTAGCTTCTAGCCTTTCCATTCGGCTTCATCGAAGCACCGCAGTTAGCATAACCACCATTAGCATAGCCCATCTTCTTGGCTACTTCAGGTGCTTCTTTCTTCAAGGCTTTCATACCTTCATTCATAGGCTTCTTGGTCATACCGCCGCCCATGTAACCCATTTTCTTTTTCATCTTCTGTTCCTTTCCGAATCTCTCAGATTCTTTAGCATAGTAAATACGTTTACCTTTCTCAGGGCCATACTGCTCTTTCATTGCCTTCATCATCTTACGATTTACTGGCATGATACTACTTCCTGTACTTAGCTGTCTTCTTAGCTATCTTTTTAGGCTGAGGAACGTGCTGCTTACCCTTAGCGGTACCCTCACGTTTAGCTTTGCTCGTAGCGGTGTATTCAGAGGCACTGAGGGCCTGTCGGGCTTTCTTAGGTAGGTAACGTTCCCCAGTAGCTTTAGGCCCCTGTGTGGACGGTTTTCCTGACTTAGTGCCCCATTCTTCTTTGGTCCACTTCTTGAGAGACTTCTGAGGCTTCTTCATGACTTGTAGCCTCCACCCTTAGCCTTGTACTCTTTAGCTAGCATCTGAGCCTTACGGGCTGACCACTGACCGGGCTTACCACCCTTGGAACCTGCCTTGATCTTCTCGAACAGTGTCTTACGCATAGCTGGCTTGGTGTAGTTGCCAGCTTCATTCACACGGGACTTAGTTGCAGGTTTCTTAGCCATTAGGTCGGTTCACCCTTTTTCTTTAGCTCAACACACATGGGGGTCATCTGTGCTGGTGCATACGTCATACCAAGGTAGGAATAGAAGTTGAGAGTATCTGCTAGGCATTCCTCTTCTTGCTGGTAGATAGTTGGACTCGTTAGAACCTGACAGGTATCCGATTCCATGGTTGCGCAGAAGAGAATAACGCCTAGGTACTCAATCATCGTCTTCTTGCTCCCATTCCATTTCTTTGCAATCCCAAGCCTGGCATGCAGCTTCTTGGTTACACATAAACTGGAACTTAGTGCAGGCACCCTGATCCGGTTTACCCTTAAGAGCTTTCAGAGTCTTTGCTCTGTTGTCAAAGTACTCGCAGTTACCACACGTCTTAAGTTCAGCCATAGCTACGGACTTGCCCCAAGCTTTAGCTAGCTCCTCAGTGGAAGCACCGTACATCCAGTAGTCTTCTGCACGTTTCTTGTTCTTGGGGTCTACTTCAGGGACTGCACCCATCATCAAGCCGATTGCCATCATGTCTTTCACCATTTCACTTTGTGGGACCAGTAACGAGCAGACAACTTACTGGGGTTTGAGTCTTGGGCATTATGCCGTGCGTAGTAGCTCTTCTTACGAGCTTTGTCCTTAGCAGTCGTAGGGTTCTTGCCTGCGCCTTTAACACCCTGCTGACCAAAGCGGATAGTCTTAATCTTGTCGCCTTCCTTGGCTACAACCACATGAGACTTAGTAGGGTGGCTAGGTGTACGCTTGGGTTTATTATACCCAGCAACTCCTGCTCGTTCTAGTCTTGGGTCTTTAGCCATTGGAATCTCCATGTTCAAATACAAAGGGAACGTGGGACGCTCACTGTATTACCTTTGTGTTATTTGAATCTATCGTCCTTTTTACGTCCAAATAGAGTAAGAACAAAGTCACCTAGGCCTCTAATCATCTCAGTAGGAGTAGGCAGTAGCCACCCTAAGATAAGCAAAAGAAGTACCCACGGTGGGATCTCGTTGATTGTCAGGTTCTGCACTGAGTCAGTCTTGACTGTGTTCTCTTGGTCTTGTGTCTGCTCGTACCGTTCTACAGTCGTGTCAGTAAACTCAGTACGTGATTCTTGTACCTTGGTAGTGCCAATCGTCTGTGTGTTGGTCTTACCTACCTGTGTATTAGCTGCTACGTTAGTGCCACCACCTGTCAGAAACCCTAGTGGGTTAAGACCTGAACAGCTAGCGGTCATACTCACTAGAGCTAGACCTAGCAGAATTGCTGGTAGCGTTGGACGTGTAGTTGATTGTCTGTGTGCTCTTGCCATTGACGTATATCCCAAAGAATCCTGCACCAGCGCCTACTATAACAGATACGAACCCAGCCTGTGCATTACTTGGGTCTGGCAGGTTCATGAACCAGTTGGTCGTCTGGTAGAATGCAATCCCGTACAAAGTGATAATCATTCTAGGCCAGATACGCCACTTGTCAAGCCACTCAGGTGTTACCTTCATTCTACCACTTTCCTTGCTGTGTACCAATAAAATAAATAATTAAGGCTAATACAGCTACACCTGAAACAGTAATTAGGATACCAAAGACCCACAAGATCAGGGCTTCCTTGAGCTTTTCTTTACGGTAAACTGTTTCTTCTCTTTGCTTCTTAACTCTACGAAGAGTGTCCTTGTATTCCTCTAAGCCCTGCTGACCATAGCTGTATTGCAGCATAGTCTCAATGTCGGTCCTCATCTGCTGTATCTTCTTCTGTGCAGTGAAGATTTCTATTGCTTCAGCTTCTGGACTACCCGTCAGAGACTTCCAGATGCTAGGGTTCTTAGCTTTCTCTGCTGCATGGTTGATATCACTTACAGCACCAGCAAACTTACTCAGAGCACTAGAAGCATCTCTGCCAGCAGATACTAGCTGTCTTATCTGTGAGACTGCTGTGCTAGCTACAGAAAGGGCTGTAAGAGGATCAATCATTTTTGCCTAGCCATTCCCTCAAGGATCATACGAATGCTCTTTATGTTCTCATCCATGCGACCAAGGGTTACAGCCTGCATCTGTACTACTTCCTCTACTTTAGAAGTTCTAGTCTCAAGACGTACTAGTTCCATCTTGTTAGCATCTACATCATTACGCAGAGTAGCCACAAACCAAATCAGAGCTACTGTTTGACAAGCAATAGCAAAGATCAAGGAGATAGGTACACTTCTGGACAAATGCCATTCCTGCTCACTCATATTGTAAACCCTTTAGATTAATTCAAAGTGTGGACCATCAATAAAGGGTCTTCTCTTCTGGGATCTGCGGAGATCAATATAGCTATTCATTGCGTCTTCTGCGGAGGAAGGATACTCACGGATATCACCCTCAGACCATGCTGCACCCCACTTGATGGCTACACCAACTTCTCTAGCAGCCTGAGCCATAGCATCACAGATGTCATCGTAAAGGTTTAGTTCCCAAGCGATATCAGAACCAATGTAAGCTACCAAGTCTACTGCTCTACCTTCGATATGCTTAGAAGACATAGTCTGAGACTTGCCAGCAGCTACCAGTTCTCTCTGGCGCTCTACTGTGCGAAGACCCTCAGTTACACCGAAGTCTACTTTCGTTAGCTCAATAGCTCTCTTCACCACAGCAACTAGCCGAGGGTCTACACCCTCCAGTTTACTCAGGCTTCTCTGGCTTAGCTTGAAGGTCATCAGGTAATTCCCATGGTCTTTTTCTGCGGGGATCCAGCACGTCTTTCTCTGCGAGTAGGCCCTCTAGGTACATAGCTCTCTCTATCCTGTCGAGAGTCTCCCAGTTGCCTGTATGCTGGTAGTATGCTTCACGTACGTAGAACACGTCAGACCGAGGGATATGAACTCGCTTAAGTCTGCCTGAGTCACCGGAAGCTAGTGCATCGTAAAAATCCTCAAGTACAGTCTCGCTGGAATAGTACTTAGGTTTTCTTCTTTTGGATTGGGTCATTACAGAGTACCTGTAGTTTTATCTAAAGGCAACTATAAGTCAACCTCTAGTTCTTATTATTTTAGGTAAGAAGACGAAAGATAACTAGAGCTAACACGAAAGAAAGCTCTATCCAGTAGTACTGTTAGTATTTCTGTAGGTAAGACTTATAGTATTATAAGTATATAACTATAATAAGAATAAGACTTAAGGTAATAGCTAACAGTATATCTGTAGGTATTACTAAAAGTATTACTGTTAGGATACTTATAGAATACCCTCAGAAATACTATAAGTATTATATAGGTAAGTCTGAGTGTATGTCAAGGGGTGCCCCCAGCTTTCTTGCAGTATATTCCCCCCGTATACCCCTATACGAAAGTATATACGTGATGTATGTCTGCCAGAGATGCTGCCAGGGTACCATATGATATGCTTATAGTAGTACCGGGATGCATAAGTATTATCAATAAGCTAATGTTAACCGTATTTTCTACAAGTGGTTAACAGGCTGAAAAATACCCCCCGCTGTCATTGGGCATATATACATACGTAGACCCCCCGGATGGCCCATGCCCGCCCCCCTGTTTCAACTAAAAGTTGCTTACTGGCAGCAGTTCTGCACGCTAAACCCACAGTTCTGCAACCCTGGGGCGGTATTACTGCACGTATACGGCGAGTATGTGCTTAAAGTTTAGGCGTTTGTAACACTGTCTGCAAATTCGCACAGTAAAGCAAGCAATCTGTGCACGGATGCACACCCCTAGCCCAGCCAAGCATACCCCAGCAATACACCCAGCAATGCTCCCACATTATACCTGCCAGCCCTACCCTATCCTTTTGTATACTCACCCTATGCTACGGAGATGCTTGTGGTCTGTGTCAGGAAATGCAACGGTTACTGCATCGGGGACGATAACAGCCTGAACGACTAGCAGCGTAGCTCTAGCAACTAGGCCCGAAACTTCCCGACGTACACGGTGAAAGGCCCTGCTAAATACTGGTGGAAAATACTGTTTGACAAATACGGGCGGTTATGCCCACGATATACAAGAACCGACCTAGCGGTTAACCTAGGCCAGATCTAGACTGAGTGGAAGTGATGCGGCGATGCATGAACCCACGGCGATGCGTATCTGCGTGCTGTTTGAAATCGTGAGCAATTCTTGACGGGTGAAACCTAGTGCCGTGACGGGTGCGATGATGGTATAAGCTTCTTGCTAAGCCGCCGCCAAGACTGAGGATAGCAAGCGGGCACCCGCTCGAAGACTCTAGGATACCGCTAGGGTTATGGGTATATATCAAGGGGATTGATATAGCTAAGGCATTACTGTGGATAGTGCCTTGGAATATGCCAATTCATAGGAGGACTGGACATGACGCAACACGTACGGAATATTCTCAAGGTGTATCGTATGGCTACACCTGATGATGTAAAACATGGCGTAGAATGGTATGCCCGTGCTGGGCGGGAAGCTGCACGCATTGCCCGCACGTTTGGACTACCAGTCTCGGCTGTTGTGGGTGTGATGGCTGCGCTGTCACCCAATAACAGATGGGAACGCAATAAGGTTGATGCATTCAACCTATGTAGTGCGTGGTCTGAGGGCCTAGACCTGGACGCATTCAAGGTATCCACGTACAACAGTATGAAGGCCAAAGCTTGGTCTATTCTTGAAGATAGACTGACAGATGATGATGATATTCTGGATAGACTCAACGGCCAGAAAATCCGCTCGTTTTACTCCAACATCATGGGCTTGGACGAAGTAACAGTAGATGGCCACGCCCTGAATATTGCCCGTGGGTTTCGTGTGGGCCTGACAGATGACAAGACGAATATCGGCAAGCGTCTCTATCGGGATCTGCAGGGGGCCTACGTGCGGGCTGCTGCACGTGCTGGTGTGAAACCACACGAGATGCAGGCAATTACTTGGACCGTGTGGAAGCGTGTTCATAACATCTAATCTAAGGGAAAGGATAAAACATGTTTGCCAAGTGGACTGATGATATGGTGCGGGAATACTTTGACACGCACTGGAATGCT
>Ga0208161_1001934_pt1 | contig 10735 bp, 7 predicted proteins | sample CB_VirMetaG_3_FD_184538 | JGI IMG/M metagenome (GOLD analysis project Ga0208161, IMG submission 184538) | Freshwater to marine saline gradient viral communities from Chesapeake Bay - CB_1508_1S Viral MetaG (SPAdes) (version 4) | ecosystem: Environmental > Aquatic > Marine > Coastal | place: USA... | reverse complement strand
GTCTAAGATGGCTGCGCTTATTGGGAACTACAATCACTACATGGATATGCTTCGTGCAGTAACTGGACTGAATGAAGCTCGCGATGGCTCAACGCCAGACCCCAATGCATTGGTTGGTGTACAGAAACTTGCGGCGCTTAACTCAAACACGGCGACAAGACACATTCTGGAGAGCAGTTTATACTTGACTCGGACACTTGCGGAAGCGCTCGCGTTGCGCATATCTGACATATTAGAATACTCTCAGTTCAAGGAAGAGTTTGTTAATCAGATTGGAAAGTATAATGTATCTATTCTTGACCAAATCAAGGACTTGTACATTTATGACTTCGGCATCTTTATTGAGGTTTCTCCGGACGAGGAGCAAAAGGCTCAGCTAGAGGCCAACATACAGATGGCATTATCTAAAGGGGACATTAACCTTGAAGATGCTATTGACATCAGAGAGATTAAAAATCTTAAGATGGCCAACCAGCTGCTGAAGGTCAAGCGTAAACAGAAGATGGAGCAAGACCAGTTGATGGCTATGCAGCAGCAACAGGCTCAGGCTCAGCTTCAAATGCAATCACAACAGATGGCTGCGGAATCAGCGCTTCAGAAGATTCAAGCCGAAACCCAGGGCAAGATGCAAATCAAGCAGGCAGAGGTGGCGTTTGAGATTGAGAAGATGCGCAACGAGGCCGAGCTTAAGCGTTCATTGATGGCCGAGGAATTCCAGTATCAAATGAGCCTAAAGGGCGTATCGGAATCCGCACTTAAAGAGCGTGAGGTAGAAAGAGAAAAGGCAAAGGCTAAGCGAATAAGCCAGCAAAACACAGAACAATCTAAGCTTATAGAGCAGCGAAAGAATAACCTACCGCCCGTAAACTTTGAGTCGAATGAAGACTCGCTGGACGGATTTGACTTTGCTGAATTCGAGCCCAGATGAGACTATATTTTTTATCATAACTTTGTGTAATTAAATTAAATCTATGGAAATCAAGGTAAAAGAGCTTGGTTCGGTGGAAGCCAAATCAGTTCAAGAGATAGAAAAGGAGTTGCTTGCTAAACACGAGGAGTCCCTTTCTGAAACAAAAGAAGCTCCCGAACCCGTTCAGGAGTCAGTACTAGAGGACAAAGCGCCCTCATCGCTTAATGAGGAAGACGTTCTTTCGTTTATTAAAAATCGCTACGATAAGCAGATTAACTCTGTGGATGAACTCTTTAGTGCCAGAGAAGAGGCCTCTGAGTTGCCAGAAGATGTTGCTGCTTATATGAAGTATAAAAAAGAAACGGGTCGCGGAATCAAAGACTTCATTAAACTCAATGAAGACATTGATGAGAGCAACCCACAAAGTCTTTTAGCTCAGTACTATGCGCAGACAGAGTCTGACTTAGACTCGGAAGACATCCAGTTCATGATTGATGAGCGTTTCTCATTTGATGAGGACTTGGATGACGAATCTGATGTCAAGCGCAAAAAGCTGGCTATGAAGAAAGAGCTTGCAAAAGCTAAGAAGTTCTTCGAGGAAGAACGGGAGAAGTATCGTGCGCCACTTGAGTCGAGTGGTATGGCGGTCTCTACCGAGGACCAAGAGGCTTCTAAAGCTTACAAGGAATACATGGCACAGGCTCAAAGTGTCCAAGAGGAGAACCAGAAACGGTACGAATGGTTTCAGCAGAAGACTAGCGAGGTTTTCGGTGACGGATTCAAAGGTTTTGAATTTGCGGTCAACGACAAGACTCTTGTTTATTCTCCAGCCGAAGCTGCGGAACTCAAAAAGTCTCAGTCTGACATTATGAACTTTATTGGTAAGTTCGCTAATGAAGACGGTCTAATTGAGGACGCCAAAGGATATCATAAGGCACTGGCCGTCGCGATGAATCCCGAACGATTTGCTAAATTCTTTTACGAACAAGGCATGTCGGCTGCTGTTGATGACGTTGCACGAAAATCTAAGAACATTAATATGGACATTAGACAATCGCCGCAAGCCGTCAGCAAAGGTGGGATGAACGTGAAGTCACTGAGCAACGACTCTGGTCGTGGTCTCAAAATTCGTTCAAACAAATAATAACACTTAACCCCGCAAAATAAAATGGCTGGTTCAGTACAAGCGGTTCCCGGGTTCGATTTACAACCCAGTTCCGAACAGGTGGCATTGTCCACCAACTACATCACGAACTTTGATTTCTTGAATCAATATCTTCCCGATACCTACGAGAAGGAGTTCGAGCGCTATGGTAACCGTACCGTAGCATCTTTCTTGCGCATGGTTGGAGCAGAGATGCCCTCTAACTCTGACCTTATCAAGTGGGCCGAGCAAGGTCGCTTGCACACGAAGTACACTAACGTTACTTCTGCTGCTTCTGCCGCTGCCGACACCGCTACGTTGACTATCAACGACACTCTGGTTCCAGGTTCTGGAGCTATCGCTATCCGCGTTGGACAAACCATCATGGTATCTGCTAATGCAGGCGCCGCTACCTTGTACAACAAGGCTATCGTTACTGCTGTAGACACTACTGCTGGCACGATTGACGTTGCTTACTATGAGGCGGGCGGTCAGACCTTTGGTTCTGGCGTTGCTTGTAGCTTGTTTATCTACGGTTCTGAATTTAAGAAGGGTACCGAAGGTATGGACGGTTCTTTGGAGGCTGACGATGTCATCTTCGAGAACAGCCCCATCATCATCAAGGACAAGTATGCTGTTTCCGGTTCCGACATGGCTCAGATTGGCTGGGTTGAGGTTACCACTGAGAATGGTGCTACTGGTTACTTGTGGTACTTGAAGTCTGAGCACGAGACTCGCTTGCGCTTTGAAGACTACTTGGAGACAGCTATGGTTGAAGCGGTTCCCGCTGAGGCTGGTTCTGGTGCTGCTGCTGGTGCTGGCGTTACCTACAAAGGTTCTGAAGGCGTATTCTACGTTGTAAACAACCGTGGTAACGTTTGGTCTGGTGGTAACCCATCTACTTTGTCTGAATTCGACTCTATCGTAGAGCGCTTGGACAAGCAGGGTTCTATTCAGGAGAACGTAATCTTCTTGGACCGTCAGTTCGGTTTCGACATTGACGATATGTTGGCTGCTCAAAACTCTTATGGTGTTGGCGGTACTTCATACGGTTTGTTCGACAATGACATGGACATGGCTTTGAACCTCGGCTTCAAAGGCTTTACTCGCGGTTACGACTTCTATAAGACTGACTGGAAATATTTGAACGACCCCACTATGCGCGGTGGTATCAATGCCGGTAAGATTAATGGTATGTTGGTTCCCGCTGGTTCTACCACGGTATATGACCAAATCTTGGGTAAGAACGCTAAGCGTCCTTTCTTGCACGTTCGTTACCGTGCTTCCGAGACTGAAGACCGTCGTTACAAGACTTGGGTTACTGGTTCTGCTGGTGGCGCTGCTACCTCTAGCTTGGATGCTATGGAAGTTCACTTCCTTTCTGAGCGTGCAGTTTGTACCCTTGGTGCTAACAACTTCTTCATCTTCGAAGACTAATCAGAAGCTGATTAAACAACGGGGGGAGGGTAACTCCTCCCCCTTTTTTTAACTATAATTATATCACATCAAATGGAACAGTTCATTCCTACCGGGGATAAGATGTATGTCTTAAACCGAAAGAGCGCCCCGCTATCTTTTATGTTAGCATCTAGAAACTCCCGTCGCAAGCCATTGCTTTATTTTGACGGACAATCAAACAGAGCATTGCGATATGCTCGCAACCAACGAAGCCCCTTTGAAGATGAGCAGGATGGCAATGCCATTCTTGAGCCTATCGTGTTTGAAGACGGCTTCTTATTCGTTCCTAGAACGAATCCCGTATTACAACATTTTCTTTCATTGCACCCCGGATATGGAAACATCTTCGAGGAGGTTAATAATGAGCGTGACGCTCAAGAGGAAGTTGAAAACCTAAACGCTGAGGTTGACGCATTAATTGCTGCTCGCTCCTTGGACATTGAAATGCTTGAGAACATCTGTCGAGTGATGCTCGGTAGCAAGGTGGATACCATGACGACCGCTGAACTTAAGCGCGATGTGTTGGTATATGCCAAGAAGAACCCAATGCAGTTCTTGGAGATGCTTAACGACCCCATGCTGGAGCTCCAGAGTAAGGTTGCTAAGTTCTTTAGTGAGGGCATCTTGCGCACGCGCAATAACAATAAAGATGTATACTTCAACTTGCCAAACAATAAGAGCCGCATGCTAGCTGTTCCTTACGGTGAGTCATATACTTATATTGTATCGTCCTACCTACAGAGCGACGAGGGCATTGAGACCTTGAAGCTTTTAGAGAAGCACTTGGAATAATAGTTGCATTACAAGTAGAGAGGGGGCCGCAAAAACGCGGCCTCTTTTTTTTGGCTATCTTTGTGAAAACGTTTTAAGATGATAAACTCAGTAAGAAATACTGTACTATCGGTAATAAATAAAAACAACTACGGATACATATCGCCCGCTGACTTCAATTTGTTTGCGAAGCAGGCGCAGTTGGATATATTTGAAGATTACTTCTACAAGCTAAACTACCAGGTAAATAAAGAAAATGCCAGGATGTCTGGCACGGGCCTTGCTGATATACAAAAGCAATACGATGAGGTTATATCAACCTTTTCTACGACTGCAACTCTAGCTCATGTAGGCTCAAACAGATATACACTACCCTCGGATTATTACTTGCTAAACGTAATTGAATACAGTCCGACAGGGGTTGAGGTTGAGAAGATTGCAGAAAACAAAATACGCAACCTAACGGCATCTACATTGATGGCTCCATCAACAGCATTCCCGCTGTATGTACACAGGGGAGATGTTATTGATGTGTACCCAAACACCATCACGGGAGCGCTTGATATTAGTGCTTATTATATAAGGCACCCAAGAGACCCTAAGTGGACATACGTTACATTGTCTGGAGGAGAGCCGGTATTTGACCAAACGGCTGTTGACTATCAAGACTTTGAGCTACCAGACGCAGATGAGCCGACACTTGTAATGAAAATATTACAATACGCTGGCATCTCTATTCGCGAGGGGGACATCTATCAAACGGCAAATGCGGAAGAGCAGCAAGAAAACGCAGCAGAAAAATAAGACATGGCATACCTAACTCAGTATCAATACTATCAAAACGCTGGCGTAGCACCAGAGGATGCGAACTGGGGTTCGTACCAGTATACCAGCCTGTCTGATATCGTCAACAATTTTATGTTGATTTATGCGGGCAACAACGAGCTGGTCAACAATATCAACAGATATCAGGTGCTGTTCTATGCCAAGCGGGCGATTCAGGAGCTTAACTATGACGCCTTTAAGGAGATTAAGGCCCTTGAGCTAAGCGTAGACAGTCAGCTTCGTTTTGTCCTTCCGGACGATTATGTGAACTGGGTTCGCATATCTATGTACAAGGATGGCTTTATCTTCCCATTGACGGAGAACATTCAGTTGAATACCGCTAAGGCGTATCTTCAGGATGGCTCAGGCAGAATATTGTTCGACGAGTCTGGCAATATACTGAAGCCAGAGTTCTCTAACCTGGACTATGATAGAATTACCAAGCAGCAAAAAAGCATCTATCTGAACGAGAACAACCCAATGTTTGATGGTCAGTATGGATGGAACTACGATGGAGCATGGTTCTTTGAATACGGCATTGGAGCCCGCTACGGGCTCAACACAGAGACAGCTAATGCCAACCCTACCTTCCGCATAGATAAGAAGGCAGGAGTCATTAATTTCAGCTCTGGCATGGAGGATAAGATATGCCTGATTGAGTATGTCTCCGATGGCATGGAGGGCGGAGATGTGTCGCTTATCAGCGTAAACAAGCTGTTTGAGGATTACATGTATGCCTACATTAAGTATTGCATTTTGTCCAATAAGCTTGGAACGCAGGAGTATATTGTCAACCGCTCACGCAAGGAGAAGACGGCTCTATTGCGCAATGCCAAAATAAGAATGAGCAATATTCACCCCGGACGACTGCTTATGAATATGCGTGGTCAGGACAAGTGGCTTAAATAATGGATATACAGAATAACTTTATTAAGGGTCGAATGAACAAGAGCCTCGATGAAAGGCTCTTACCTCCCGGCGAATATGTTGATGCTCTCAATGTGGAAGTTAGCTCCATTGAGGGTACGAACATTGGTTCTGTAAAAAACATTAAAGGAAATACAAAGAAGACCACTATACTTTATAATGGAAGCGCTATAAGCGCAAGTGCTGTTTGCCTTGGCGCTATTGAGAATAACGCCACGCAGACTATTTATTGGTTTATACACTCTCCAGTGGATGGCGTAGATATGATTGTGTCATACAACGAAGTGATTGATGCGCTCACATACCATGTGGTATCTACAAGTGTATTAAACTTTGACCCTAAGTATTTGATAACGGGGGTTAATATCATTGATGACCTATTGCTTTGGACAGACAATAGAAATCAGCCAAGAAAGATTAATACTAATCGCTCATACCCTCAACCTGTCGCTGGCGTTGACCAGATTACGGAGGCAGACATTGCGCTCATTGTCGCACCACCAACGCAGTCTCCTACTGTTGCAATGAAAAACATTTCAGGGTTTGAGAACTACATGGACGTTCGTTTTGTTTGCTTTGGCTACAGATATAAATATGAGGATGGAGAATATAGTGCATTGTCTCAATTCTCTGACGCAGCATTTGTCCCAGGAGACTTTAGATTCAATGAAGAAACATATTCAAATGACGGGATGCTTAACGTACTCAATGGTGCAGATGTATCCTTTAATACTGGCAGTGATAGAGTTGTTGGTATTGATTTATGCTTTAAGTTAAACGACTCAAACATTATTAATGTTATTGAGAAGTTCAATAAAGAAGAGCAAGGGTGGGCAGACAATACCACTCAAACCATTGAGTTTGGCGCTAAGAAAATATACACAACGCTCCCACAAAGTGAGCTACTAAGGGTATATGATAATGTACCAAGGCTGGCAAAGGCGCAGACCATTATGGGTAACCGCGTCATGTTTGGCAACTATGTTGATGGATATAATATAGAACTTGCTGATACTCAACCAATTGAGATTGACTTTACGTTATCTGCTCAAAGTGAAGCGGTACTCCCCCCGGATTCAATGCAGTCGTCGGGAAGCAACGATAACGCATCATACACAGCACCACCGACTCAACCAAGCGGACCATATACCAACGTGGTCACCATGGACTTTTCAAATATAGGAGCCATTGAAGAGGGTGACGTTATTCAGATTGAGCTGGTGATGAACGGGGTAGAAATATCTCCAGTTTCTGGAATTCCGCCAGTAGCAAATCAGGGTGAGTTTTCCGTTAGTATTGGGATTGTGGTGGATGCCAACTATGCAAACATAAACGCATTCTCATCTTCAGCTGCATTTCAAGCCGCTATTGGAAACGCATCAAACATACAATCAATAGCAAACGCATGCATTGGGGGCACTTTGTCTGATAGGTTTGCATGTGCTGCCAATGTTCCGAGATTGTCTGGTTCGTCATATACAAAAGGTGGATATGGATATAGTGCATTAGGTCAGGGATTTGGAGACTATCCGTCTTTATCAACTACGGCAAATACTATAGACTTAGCTATTCCCGCAATGTATTTTACAGGCTCTGCTACATTCTGGCAATACTATTCTGTTAATGTAGCTAAGTGCAAGTTCTCATACATAAAAGCACATTACAACAAGAGCTTACATAGCAACAGAAGCTATGAGCTTGGCATTGTATACATGGATGGGTTTGGCAGGAATACGACGGCATTGATATGTGATACCAATACGGTATTTTTTTCTCCGTCCACATCTTCAACTAGAAATTATATAATTGCAATTATAAACAATAGGCCACCCTATTGGGCAACTAGGTATAAGTTCGTCGCAAAAGCGTCGAGGGGGGCGTATGAAATTGTGTATTCGAACGATAGCTATAATTCGGCGACTCTTGGAACGTGGTTTAAACTTGATGGTCAAAATCAACTCATACCAAAGGTTGGGGACGCCTTGATTGTAAAGAGAGATGCGACTGGATTTACCACGTCAGAAATAATTGTAGAAGTCCTTGACTTGCAGTTTCAAGCGGGTGGATTCATATCAGGAGCTCCTGCCGGACTTTACATGAAGGTAAACGACGGCTCTTTCAATAGGGGAACCGCTGGAGACCTTATTGTTTTTGAGACACAGCCAGAAGAGGTCAATAATGATATTTATTACGAGGCATCAGAAAGTTTTGCTATCATAAACGGGCTTCATCAAGGTAACATTTTGAATCAAGCTCCCCCAACGCAACCAGCTATAAGCAGACTTAACTTCTTTAACTGCTATACGTTTGGAAATGGTGTAGAGGGATATAGAATTGAAGACAAAATAACTGAGGGCTCTGTAATTTTGGGCAATAGGTTTAGCTCCGTTGCAAACGAAGACTATTCTGAAGCACATCGATTTGCTTCTATTACATATAGTGGCGTTTATCAGGGAGAGACAAACGTCAACAAACTTAATGAGTTCAACCTTGCGCTGGTAAACTACGACGACCTAGAGAAGTCTTTTGCATCTATCCAAAAGATGTACGGAAGACAGACGGATGTCCTTGTATTGCAGGAGGACAAAATATCTTATGTTCTTGCAGGAAAAAACTTATTGTCTGACGCCTCTGGCGGCGGAGCGATTACATCTGTGCCCGAGGTTCTTGGAACACAGATTGCAAGACTTGAGGAATATGGCATTGGATTGAATCCAGAAAGCTTTGCCGCATTTGGGTATGAGAAATACTTTGTAGATGCCAAGCGTGGAGCGGTCTTGAGGCTTTATGGCTCAGCATATAGCAATGAGCAACTAACCGTAGTGTCTGAAAATGGAATGGGCTCTTGGTTTAGGGATGAGTTTAATGCATCCATGAACTCCCAAAAGATTGGCGGGTATGACCCGTACTTGGATGAGTATGTACTTTCTATTAAGCCCAATAATCCCATAGAAAGCCCCGAGACCATTGTTTCTTGTGGTACGTTCATTGATACATTGGTTGTCTTTGATAAGACTGAAGAATTCACACTTTCTCTTGGCGAGGTCACTGGGTCGTTTGACCTGATATGGACCGTTGGCCTTGTTGCTGGTTCGGTAGAGTTCCAAGTAATATATGATGGAGTAACCACAACAAGTGGACCTGTAGTGGCTCCGGGCTCTATAACGGTAAGCAAGCCAACAGCATTCCCGACGACTGCAACGGTTAGGGTTATAGTGCTTGGCGGAGCGCAGTATACACTTGAAATAACCTGTCCATAATGAGCGATAAAACATTATCATATAGCCCATCGGTACAAGGTTTTCCAACCTTTTATTCGTACATTCCTGATTACATCATTGGGATGAACAATAACCTGTACACATTTAAAGGCGGAAACTTATACAAGCACCACGACAATAATACGCGTGGTCAGTTTTATAATGTAAACAATGTGCCGAATTGCTCTATAACAAGCGTATTCAATCCATCACCCACCGAGGTTAAGTTGTTCAAGACAATCGCCTTGGAATCTGATGATTCGTGGGATGTTGATTTACTAACCGATTTGCAGACTGGCATCATTAATGAAGCGTGGTTTGAGCTAAAAGAGGGTAGTTACTTTTCTTTTGTGAGGGCGGATAATTCGCCAGTTAATTTTAAGATGCGCTCTGTAAATGGCATCGGTAGAGTTTCAAGTGTTGTTAGTCTTGGCGGCGGGTTATACAATTTAGTATTCACGATTGCTGTTGATAGCATCATGAGCATTGGAGACAGCATATATTTTGGCTCAACACCATTAGAGGTTGGGGCAGTTACCGCAGTGTCTGCCGACAGAAAGACCATTACCGTTAATGCCACGGCGGGTCCAGTTCCTTCTCCTGCGGACTTTATATTATATGCCAAGAACCAGCAGGCGGAGTCGCATGGTGTCCTTGGATATTATTGCGAGTTCAAGCTGGAGAACAATAGCACACAGCCAGTTGAATTGTTCAGCGTGGCATCCAGTATTTTTAAGTCATATCCTTAACTTATCTTTGTAAGACTATGCCCATTCCAGTTGTATTAGCTCAAATAGCTGCATATGCAGCAGCAAATCCGCAGGTTGTCAAAGCGGCCGCTCAACTAATTCCTCAGTTGATTGGAAGCGGCATGAGCTATGCTCAGGCTGCTCAGCAAAAGAAACTAATGAAATCCGCAGAGGATGAAGCGGCTAAAGCGCTTGCCTCAGCAAGAGCTAAGCTAGCCGAAACTCCACTTGAAAGAGTGCAGGTTCCAACCCAGGCATACGATACAGCTATGCGAGAGATTACCGCTCAAAGCATGCAAGCCACTCAGGCTGCTCAAGAAGCCGGAGCGAGAGAGCTTGCCGCAAGCGTTGGTCGTATTGGAGCATTGGGGCTTACGGCTACTGAACAACAGCGCGAAGCTATGGCTCAAGATATTTATAAAAGAGACTTAGCGGTTGCGGAAGACGAGGGCAGAAGACTTGAACTCCAAGCGCGAATGGACGAGAGAGATGCCTTGGGGGCTCAATTGGCAGCAGCACAGGCGCAAAACCAAATGGGTGCAGCGCTTACTTCAGCAACAACCGGACTTGGGAGCGCACTTTCTACAGGGATTGGACTTCTTCCCCTTTTTGCGAATAGCGGCAAAATAGCTGGCATGTCAGCGGCTGAGGAAGCAATATCAAAAATATCCTCGCCAGAACTATTTGCAAG
>Ga0208161_1001928_pt1 | contig 10754 bp, 10 predicted proteins | sample CB_VirMetaG_3_FD_184538 | JGI IMG/M metagenome (GOLD analysis project Ga0208161, IMG submission 184538) | Freshwater to marine saline gradient viral communities from Chesapeake Bay - CB_1508_1S Viral MetaG (SPAdes) (version 4) | ecosystem: Environmental > Aquatic > Marine > Coastal | place: USA... | reverse complement strand
CTTTCTCAAGATAGATATATCCTTTACCTCCAAGATCAGGAGGATTAAGTAGTTCTCTTCTTTTCGCTGTCACTTTTACTCTTACTGTAGCATATTCTTCATATATCTCATCTGCTTCTGTAATGAGTTCATCAAGTCTTTCTGTTGAAGCTCCACTTATTTCAGCTTCTTCGTACTCTCTACTCTTTGCTTCATATTCAGAGTATAGTCTGTCTCTCTCTTTAACAAGAGAGTTCCATTCAGCGTTAACTGCATCTATTTCTGCTTGAGTAGGAATAACATTTCCAAGTTCATCTGTTTGAACTGGTTTTTTGGCGGGTGGGTTATTCGGTGGAGTAGATACAACTGGAATTTGTTGAGGTCTTCGATTTATAATTTCTTCTGGAGATAAGGCATCTCTTGATTTGAAATCATCGAGTGTATATACAGTTCCTTTATTAAATTTACTTTGAACGTATTCAGGTACGTTAAATCCTGGACCACTAGATGCATATCTTGGAAACTGATTAAACCCTACAAATTCTCCCGCGCCGTTCTTTGCGGCATCAAATGCTTTTATAATTTCATCAAATGACTTCCACTGTTCAGACGTAATTGAATCTTTGCTTATAAAGTCTCTTTTATTAGGCGTTCCTTTTGTGCAGTTAACACCTCCAATAAATCCAACATGTACTGAATAATTTTCAAATCCAGTGTCAATAATTCCGGCAAGATTAATTGGTCGACCAACTTGAATAGTTCCATTACGTCTTATAACAAAATGCCACTGTATACCACTTTTATTTCCTAAAGCATTAAATGCTGTTGTAGAATCTACGCCAGCCGGAAAACTCTCTTCTTGAACAAAAGTATGTTGTTGACCAACATCTTTTGCGTCCCAATTAAGGTCTGTAGTTGTTAATGACCAATGTACTACCATTGTAGTAATTGGGCGTGTTGCGTTCACGAATTCAGATTTTAGTTCTTCAGGTCCACCAACCTCTTCAAACACATATCCAGAACCATCTAAAGATGATAGTCTTCCTTGAAAAGTATTTGTTGAAGCGTAGAGATTTCTAGGCTCAACTGTATTTCTTACAGCTGGACTCGTTAGCTGAGGTTTTTGTACAACCTTACTAATATTTGTTTGACCACTTGAAGCAATAATTGGAGGAGGAGTTGGAGTACCGGCTGGAATATCGATACCAGTTGGCACTGAAGGCATCTCAATTCCAGGAAGTTGAGGGGCGGCAATTCCTAGTAGTTTTCCAATAAACGTTCCAAGAGTGTTTGTTTTTGGTAATCCAATCGGACCAAATCCAAATCCACCTAGATCTAGGCCTCCTCCTATTTTAAATGAACCAAATGGGTTTCCTAGTTCAACGTTCTGCGTTCTTATAGTCTTTGTTACTATTTTTAAGAAATTATTTGCAATTTGATCGAGTGCATTTGTATTGGCTGTTACTGTAGTAACTGTAGCTGGTTGTGTAGAAGATTTTTCAAGTGCCGCTTTTCTTTTTGATACTGGCACATTTGCTGCAGCAAGTGTATTGTTTAGACCATTAGGCGAACCAGTTGTAATGGTTGCCTTTAAAAATCCATCAGTAGTTGTTTTTCCTGTCAAAGTTGTAATGTCATTTTTACTACTAGAAGTCTCTGCCAAATTTACTTGATCAACTGTGTTCTGTAAAACTGATACAACTGGTTCGTCTGTAGTAGCAGTTCTTTCTTGCGCGTTCTCAGCAAGAGATAAAAGTCCACCGATGTTAAGTCCTAAAACTGAACCATTCTTTGAAACTTCAACTGACTCTCTTTGAGTCTTAGCGGTGTTTCCAGCATTTGTGACACTTGAAAGATTAATAGCTCCACCGAAGAAAGACACTTGCCCGTTCAGCAGTTGTCTTTCCATTTGTAACTGTGTTTCAGTTTTTATACCATCGTCAAATACAACCTTTAATTCATCATATACTTTTCGAGCAATCAATTGACTTCCAGATATAGTGTAATCTCTTACTGTAGTAAAGAATGACTGGTCTGCTCTTTTACCTTCTACAGATACAATCTCAAGAACGTTATCGCCAAGATCGACGATATTAGTATTTTTTCCTCTTACTGTTTTAGTTGCCATTATGCAACCTCCATCTTATAAAGCATATCTTCAGCAAAAGCAATTCTATCTCCAGCTGTAATTGATCGAGAGGTACGTGACCATCCTTCCGGTCTCTCAAACCACTCAAACGCAAGTGCAGCTTCTTCAGCTGATCTAGATGCTTTCACTTTTTCTAAAGCATCCCCTTCAGTTGTGTATAGTTCGTGTGTGATAAAAGCCAGTTGAGTATATAAGTCTCTATAGTTGAGTTGATTTTGTTTTGCAAAAGCTTTTAATTTACCTAATCTATTGCCAGCCACCGCTGCTGGATTCCATTGCGCGATTCCAAATGAGCCTTCATTTTCATTCTCTGCGAGTGGATTTATATCCCCACCTTCTTGTGATTCTTTAAGGAGATTTCCAATAATTCCAGCTGCTTGTTCTGGAGTAAAGTCACCGCCTTCTTTTGATAAAAACCAGTTGTACGCTTTTTCAGCGTTTGTTGCACCTGATAAATCTGGCGCGCCGCGTGATTCTGATTGTTTTCTCGAGTATCCACGAGGACCGGCTACTGATTCAAATTTTGGAATTGATCCAAGTACAAGAGGTAGTTGAGAATTTTTACCGTCTAAGAAGATACCGTATACCTGTGCCTGCTCTTTAATACCTACATTTGTACCTAATCCTGAACTACCACCTTCAGTAATAGGTACAACAACTTGTGCCCATGGAAGATCGGCTTCAGGAATATCATCCATGTTTCCGGAATGTATTCCAAAAATTCTCACGCGAACGCGTCCTAATTCGAGAGGATCAGCGATACTCACGACTCTGCCGATAAACCATCTATTATCATCACCGTAATACTCGATCATAATTCAGGATCCTCTAAATAAGATGCAAGTTTGGTGCACAACAATTGAACATCGTATCTCTCTTTTGAAAATATATGTTTTGCCGCAAAGATGATGTAGTCACCTGATTCTTTTTTATCAAACTCTGGATCTTGACCAGTGTCTAAGAGTGTATCTAAAACCAAAACTCTAATCTTATTTCCAATAGTAAGGTGAGGGTTCTTACTTGTTCCAAGAATATAATCTCTACCAGAAACTTGAATAGTGACTGGAGTCTTAGTCATAAAGTGTTTTAATGATCTCGCGATCATCGCATTCTTATGACCGCCAAACTCAAATTCCTGATCGATAGTCTTAAAGTCTCCAACTCCAGTATAAGCACCAGATGAGCTAATTCGAGAAAATGTTTTCGATTGATATTCACCTATAGGTTTCTCATCTATCGTGTAATCGGGTCCGTAGTTAAATCTTTTTTGATTGTCATCAAAATAACTCTTATCAATAAGCATACTGAAAGTATCTTTTCCCACGTCGAAATTTAATTCGTTATCAGTTCCTCTTAAGGTGTCGTAATACTTATACTGAGAACCAACGACGCCTTTTCGAATAAGATCAATTAAATTATGTTGACTATTAGCCTGAAACCTTTGAACTACAGCGTACCTTGAATTTAATTCCGAATGAGTAATCCCTTGCCAGTACGCGTAAGGCGTACCTTTATTCATAATCGGTGCTGTGAGCATGGTTCCTAAATCAACCATATAAAGATCTTTTGACGCAAGCGTAGAAAACAAATAGTATGGAAGACCATCACTCGTAGTTGCTCTGTTTTTTACCCAAGAGGCTGCTTCAAGAGGATGCATGTTTGGAACAATTACTTTCATTCTTCCTTGATAAATGTCAGGTGTATACAACGTGTCTTTGCTGAGATACTCTTCTAAGATTGTAGAGACAATCGAGATTGGGCTACCGGTATAAGACTTATTCACGTTCTTTGTAGTAGAGACGAACACTATATCTTCTACAAGAGAAAGCGTGACGACTCTTCTCTGCTCTGATTGTATGACGTCAAACTTTTCGATATAAAATGACTTCTCAATTTCTCGAGCTTCAGCATCTGATTCAGTTGGTTTTATACTAAGAGTAATTTTCTCACCACCTTGAAGATCCATACGCTGAACTAGATTGTATGTATCAACAAAGAGAAGTTTAGCAGTGACATAAGGTTTATCTAGATGCTCGTAGATTTCAAAGTCTGTGACTAAACGACTAATCTCACGTGAGGTCTGATCGGTAGATCTCGTCGTAGAGATCGTAACATAATCTAAATAGAAATCATTTTGACCTTCACGGACTGTCGACATCTTAACCTCTTACAGATTTTTTATAAGATGATACTAGTCCCGCAATGAGGTCTGGTCGAACAACTCGAATAGCACGTAAGTCTTCATTCTTATTATATGCTTGATCATAATTTGTCATTTCTACTAGTTGTGCACCTGGTCCTATCAAAGGATCGTAGTCTACCCATTCATACTTATCTTGTTCTGAAGTATAATAATGATGAGGTGCATTATAATACTCGGCAGAACTAGCAACGACAAGTGTCTCGATTACTGATCCACCAGGAGCAACGTATTCTGATGACGCGCTCTCACCTGCAGTAAACTTATCATTAGTTTGAACCACCATTAGATTGTGCTGTTTATCTCTGTGAATAATCTTTCCAGTAGCACCAGAAGTAGAACCTGTTATTGTTCTACCAACCTTAAACTTATTTGTGATGTCAGTTCTTGTAATGATGTAGACATACGGATATCTTTCTTTGATATAATGATCAAGCGCTGAGTAGTCAAGTGGCCAACCTCTCGATCTGATCTCGTCATTAAAGAGATAGAACGTCCAGTAATACAATGGCGTGTCATAAAGAGAGATTGATAATTGATCTGGTCTCCATCCTTGCGGAATAGTCATAGTGTTATAAAAAGATATATCATCTTTTACATCGTCAAAAAGAGCAGAATACGTCGTTATGTTTTGAAAGATATTAGTCGTTTCTTCATTTCCAAATTTATATCTTACTTTTTCGAAATCGCTAAAGAATTGCATTATAGACCTTCCTCAATATCTTTCTTGCTAAGAGTTCTGATTTCAACAAAGTTAAGAGTTAAATCTACTTCGTTGGGTTGTCCATCAGAGTGATATGCTGCTCCAGTTGCGTTATATGTTGACTGCACATTTCGAAGGTAGCATCTTTCTAATCTCGGAAGTTTAGACTCTATTCCTCTATGCGTGAACTGAATACTGAACGCGTGAGGAAACTTATAAGCTACAGGAACACCCTTTACGTCAATCAATTCAGGATAAGCATTTCTTCTAAAGTGTCTTACAATCTTTTCGACTGCCTTTGCTTCACTTGGAGAGTTAGGAATCATTTTAAAAGTAAAAGCAAACTCTCTTAAGTTGACACTCTTAAATAACGAACGAGTGTTTGGATTCAGACTCGTCTGAACTCCAAGAGAAACTGCCGCTTGGAATCCAGAAGATGGAACTAACTTTGCCGCTCTTAGTGCACCAAGTGCCAGTGCGTCTTGTCCTGTAATCGCTCCACCTAAATAACCGAAGATACTTCCAAGACCTTGCATCATACCTTCATAAGCTGAGGCAAAAGCTCCTGCTCCAGCTGACATACCACTGAGTGTAGCTCCACCAATCATACTTAAGTTTGGAGTATCATATGCCATCGCGTCATTATACACCATTGAGACTGGTAGGTACATATCGACTATGGGTTCGCTTCTCGATAGTTTATAACTTACACCCTTTGCCAACTTAGCTGATTCTTCCGCTAAAGATTTCTCTGTGTCTTGAACTTCTTTTTTCCTAGCAGCTATAGCAGCTAATTGCCCCTGCTGTCCAGAAATAATGGCTCGAGCTCGAGCTGCATCTCCTTCTGGTCGAGGATCTTGTGCAGCAATATCATCATCAGTTTTAGCTTCATCAGATCCAGTTGTTTTTCCAAACCAGCTTGTTATGTTATCAAAGATCGGTGCTTTAATTGTCTGCTCAATATTTAAGCTTAGTGGCTGAGCCTCGTGTATGGCAAAGCGAATTCTTCCAAGAGCTTGCTCAGATTGAATCTCTGGATATGATAGTCTTGATGATTGATTAAGAATCTGACTTCGGGTTCTACGAGTAAGATTCATCTCTCCATCAGTTACTGGTTCTAAATCTCTACCAGTACCAACTTCGAATGTATCTGCCATTTTTTTATCCTATAGATAGATTAAATAACTCATTCTTATTTATATCAAAAAATGGCGTATTCAGGAAGATACAAAGTAGTCAATACGAGTAAATATAAAGGTGACTTTACAAACGTCGTCTATCGATCGCTATGGGAAAAGAAAGTGTTTCAATGGTGTGACAATAATCCTGACGTAAAAGAGTGGTCATCAGAAGAAGTAGTGGTGCCGTATTATTATGATGTTGATAAAAAGTATCATCGTTATTTTGTTGATTTAAAAATTGTAATGAAAGAAAAAACAATTCTTGTTGAGATAAAACCAGCAAAAGAAACTGAGCCGCCAACTGGTGAGAAGAGAACAAAGAGGTATATAAATGAAGGTTTAACCTATATTAAGAACATGAATAAGTGGGAAGCCGCTAATGATTACGCGAAGGATCGTGGCTGGGAGTTTCAGATCTGGACTGAGAAGACTCTCGAAGAAATGAAGTTGCTTCCAAAATCTATGCCCGGTAAGATAAAAAAACCTCTCAAAAGAATGAAACCGTTTAAGAGGAAAAAGAAATGACTGTAAGAACTACTAAACCAAACGCAACATTTATTCACATTCCAAAAAATGCTGGAACAAGTATCAGTCAGTGGATGATCAATAAAATTAACGGCAAATGGGCATATGAAAATCATTATGGTGGTAAGCACTGGACTCTTGAACAAATAAAAGAAGTAACTGATTCTGATTTAGGATTCACATTTTGTTGTGTGAGAAATCCATGGGAAAGACTAGTCAGCGGTTTTTTCTATTATAAGAAACAAAAGAAGTTTAATGATAGAACCTTTGATGAATTCATTAGGCAGTCTAATTGGCACACACTTACAAAGCCACAGACCGCTTACTTTGATGATAGCACAAAAATACTTCGATTTGAAAATTTAGAAGAAGACTTTAGTGCCATTCAAAAGTTTTTCAATCATGAGTCAGGTTTGCCGAAAGCAAATAAGTCACAACATGACTCTTATCAGAAGTACTATACAGACGAACTCGCAGAGATAGTAGCTCAAAGACACAAGCCAGATATCGAGATGTTTGGTTATAAATTCGATTGATTTTCATATAAATACTACGTTATGAGTAACTTGTTTCAACAACTCGAGATCGAAGCATTCCGCGCTGGTATCACGCCACGGACGAAAGAGTCTATTGAGTGGTTTCGTAAAAAAGCCACTGCGCTCGGGCGCGTGAACAGAAACGCTCTTATGCAAGAAGAAGAAATTGCGTTAAGAAATCGTCCAAAGACAGCTCCTTATGGTAACATGTATATGTATTTCTATGACGCAAAGCATAAAGATACTCTTCCATACTATGACGCGTTTCCTTTAGTCATCATGATGGGACCTGCTCCAAACGGTTTTTATGGGCTTAACTTACATTACCTTCCACCAGTTCTAAGAGCAAAAGCTCTTGACGCCTTTCTCGGTGAAGGTGAGGTACCTATGAAATTTATTAAGCCAACTATTCATAGATACTTAACTAAACACGTAAAAAGTAGATTCGCTCTTATCGATAAACCTGAATGGGAGATCGCTACATTTTTACCAACTGCAGACTGGCGTGGAGCAAGTGCAGGTACTGTGTATAAAGATTCCAGAGGGAAGATGTAATGGCAACTATAGACGAATTAAAATCAGTAGCATCTTCTAAACTTGGATTTGCTCAAGCAAATCAGTTCTTAGTTGAGCTTCCGACAATCGGTGCCGGTGGATTTCTCAGTAACCTTTTGAGTTTTCTTCCTCCGATTCCAAACATTCCAGGAATTCTTGACACTGGAAATCCAAGCACTCGTGAAATGAACGTCCTTTGTTCGAACGCTACACTTCCAGGAAAACAAATTACTACTGTTGATCGTAGAATAGGTATGGAGTTTCAAAAGGTTGCTTATGGATATGCAGTTGATGACGTCTCTCTTAGTTTCTATATGATGAACGACTACGGCGTAAAGAAGTACTTTGATTCTTGGGCAGAGAGTATTGTTAATCAAGAGACTGGTGAAGTGGCATATAAATCTACTTACGCAAAGACGGTGAAGATTCACCAGTTAAGAAAACCTCAGTTTGGATTTAGCGCAAATCTCGGTCCACTCAGAGGAAATTTAGGTATTGGTGGCGGAACAGTATACGCTGTTGAACTAGAAGACGCGTTTCCTACCACCCTTTCGGCGATCCAACTGTCAAATGATCAAGATGGATTGGTTCAATTTAATGCAACAATATCATATACAAGATGGCGACCAGTTCAAGCTGGATTACAAAATTTTATTACTGGAGGATTGAACTTTGGGTAAAAAGCGACAAAGAACAAAGTATGTATCAAAGGGTGAAAGAAACCCAATTGATCCACGTTGGAGAAAAGAATATCGTAGAGAATATAATGGTAGCACTGCTCAGATGCAGAACAAGCTCGAAGCTTGGCTGAAGGGTAAGAACGTAATGTTGACTATTGAGAATCCAAATAAGAATGAAACGAACAAGAAGTTTATTCGAGTGAACGCAAATAATGTGTGGAGAAGGAAGACTGCATAATGGCTTTACCAAAATTTAATAATGAGCAGTATATCTATGAATTAACTGTTCCATCAACAAAAGAAAAGGTTAAGTATAGACCATTTTTAGTAAAAGAACAAAAAACATTACTCATTGCTTTTGAATCACAAGATCCTAAACAACTTTTCAACGCAATGATTAATAACTTAGAATCTTGTGTATCTAATATCGATACGAAAAAACTTGCTACGTTTGATGTTGATTATATGTTTACGCAAGTTAGATCTAAATCTGTTGGTGAAACAAGTAAAGTTTCTGGTAAATGCTCAGAGTGTGAACACATAAACGAGGTCACAATTAATCTTAATGATATATCAGTTGATCAAGATGACGTGAAAGATAATGTGATAAAATTAACTGATGAAATTTCTGTTGTCATGAAGTACCCAACATATTATGATCTTCAAAAAAGTGACGATAAGATTTTTGGTGATGCCGGTGTAACTGAAGTTTTGTTTGAAACAATTATGATGTGTTTAGATTCGGTTCAGACTCCAGAAGAAAATATTTCGATTAAAGATGAATCAAGAGAAGAGATTGAAGAATTTATTAATCAGTTGACTAATCAGCAACTAGAAAAAATAACTGAGTTTGTTCAATCTATTCCATCGTTAACTCACACTGTAGAATATGTTTGTAGCAATTGCAATTACACTAACCACACGACACTAAAAGGATTTCAAGATTTTTTTTAGTATGCCTCTCTCATGAAACTTTGGAAAATTACTACAGAACAAATTTCACGATGATGCAACATTTTAATTATTCTTTGTTAGACCTTGAAAATATGATACCTTGGGAAAGAGAAATCTATATTGCTTTATTGAATAATCACATTCAAGAGCAAGAAGAAAGAGCGAAGGCAAATCAAAGATGACAACATTATCTGACGTCAGTAAAATTCTTTCTGGGCAAGATGAAGCACTTGATAAAATCAGTGTTAACACTGAAAAAACAAGTGAGGCTATCACGCGTTTCGTTGATAGTATGGAACGAAATCGTTTCAAAGACTTAGAATCTCAACGAGAACAGAAGAAGACACTGAAAGAAAGATTAGGCGCGATGATGCCAGGGACGGGTAGTTCTTCCGATGGCGTTATGGATAAGTTGCATTTTGGTAAGGGCGGTCTCTTAGCACCAGCGGCTTTACTCGGATTCGGAACAGCTGCAATGTCAGGGCTGGCGCGCAGAGGTGCACCTGCAGCGCTTGGATTAATATTTGCAGATGAGATCGGTGCTTGGGTAGAGAGTCAAACTGGAAAGAAAGAACTCGGTGAAGCTGCTGAAAGAGCTACGATTGGTGGTTCGTTTGGTCTCTTACTTGGTAAAAGATTCGGTGTAATCGGTGCTGCTATTGGTCTTTTAGCGACAGAAGAAAACACCGAAATTATGACTGATATCGGAAAAAATCTAAAAGCTAATTGGAATAGCATGGCCGAAAAGCTAGAACCTTATCTTGGTTTCTTGCCTTCGTTTGAAAATGTAGTATCATTTCTTGCTACACATACTACTAAAGGACTATCAGCAATTAATGGTTTCCTTGAAAGCGGATTCAGCAGTGAAGAGTTTCAAGAAAACTGGGGATCAGCGGTTGGTCTTTTATCATCAGTAGCTCTTATTCTCGCTCCTGGTAAATTTATGAAAGCTCTTAGATTCTTAGCGGTATTAGCTGGATCTCCAGTAATACCAAGAAGCGGTGGAATGAGACTAAGAGGTCGATACGGAACTCCACTTAAACTTTTTGCAGCACTTGCGGCTGGAACGTTCGCGTATGATCAACTATTAGATGGTGGTGATGGACTTGGTGCTGATGATTTTGGAGCTGGTGTTTTAACTATGGGTGCTGCTGCGGGCGCAGATATTCTTATGAATAGAGGACGTCCACCTGCTGCAGAAATGAATGCACAAGGCGCAACAAGAACACCAGCTAAACCAACTGTCGTTGGTAAACTTAATGGTAAAGACGTCGTGAAATCATCATCATCTG
>Ga0208161_1001926_pt1 | contig 10760 bp, 11 predicted proteins | sample CB_VirMetaG_3_FD_184538 | JGI IMG/M metagenome (GOLD analysis project Ga0208161, IMG submission 184538) | Freshwater to marine saline gradient viral communities from Chesapeake Bay - CB_1508_1S Viral MetaG (SPAdes) (version 4) | ecosystem: Environmental > Aquatic > Marine > Coastal | place: USA... | reverse complement strand
CAAGACCTGCATCAGATGTGTCAGTATCAAGGTCAAGACCAAGAACAAGGTTGTTCAATGAAGCACCATAAACTCCGTTCAATCCGGTCAATCCGTTCACACCAATCACTTCAATGTTGGTTCCTGGATACACAAGTCTGAATGGATCGAAGTTTGAACCATAGTTTGCAAGCTGTCCGCCTGTTGAAGTCAATCCGCTACCATCCAAAAGACCCGCAGCCATTAGGCGATATTTGTCCAAACCGCAGAAAATTTTGAAGTCCTGCTGTGCAACTGCTGCAGATGGTGACAATGCATAAACACGCTGAACTGCTTCAACCATATCGGCAACTGTCAATGGTGAAGATAGTGTTGAACCATTGTAGGCTGCTGTGTTGCAGTCTGTGAATGATGCAGCATTTTGAAGAATACCATCGAACATATCAAGGTTTGTTCCAGATGTTCCTGCGCCATCACCTTGCCAGATGATTTTCTCAATTTCGTCTTGAATCTTCTCAACAAGGTAGCTGCTGAACACTTCTTCAAATGGCATTGAATCCTGAATTGCTCCAGGTGCCAACTGAGTAGAAAGGTAGTAGTTCTCCAATTTCTTTGGGCAGAACTCCATATTGATCTTCACGTGCTTCGCGTCAATTGTCTGCTGTGAAAACAACACATCACCATCTGCCACGAATCCACAATTTCCAGACGTAACAGGTGCCTGCGCCATGTTCACTTCAACATCCATAATGTTGACTGTACTGGGTCCTTTCACTCCCACTTGTTTTCTCATAAGTTCAGCAGTACGTCCACCTGCTAATGCCTTGGTCAGCAACGGGAATTGCTGCTCGTTTACGAATGGTGCTAATGTTCCAAAATCAAATGCCATGATTTCTTTTTTTTATAGGTTAGTTTTTTTTTATTACTTCTTCAATGCTTTTCTCATCTTCTCAACCAATTCTTCTTGGCTTTGCGCTCTGCTGAATGGATTGTTCACCTTCTTGGTCGGCTCAACTGACGGCTTCGCAGCCATCTTTTCCACGATGTCTGTAATTAGACCGATGGCCTTTTCCATTTCATCGAATCTTGTGTTGATCGCTTCAACTGCATCAGCAGATGCGAATGATTCCGCAGCAATGACATCGGCAGCAATTGCCGCCATCTTCACTTCAACATCAACTTCTTCTTCTGCTGCCATTTCTTCAACAACTTCTTCTTCAGCCGGAACTTCTTCAGCAGGTGCTTCTGGCTCAATCACTTCGACAATGATAGCACCTTCGGTTCTGATGATTGTGCCATCTTCCAATTCGTGATCACCATCTGGTGCATCAATTTCATTGGCCGCTTCATCAATTACTTTGACAGATGCGCCAACTTCAACAGCAGGTTCAACACGGACAATGGTGCCATCCACTAATTTTCCATCAATGAATGCAGCTTCAACTGTTTCTTCTGTTTCGCTTCCGAAAAGAATCTTCTTGATCTCTGGCAATTTTTTGCCAACCAATTCTGAAATGTTCATTCTTGTGCTTTTTTGTTAAATAGACAAATGTCTGATGTGTGCCACTTACTTCTGAATGGCATCAATCACAGCATCAATCACTTCCTGGTCCATTGTCATTTCCTTGTCTTCTCTGAAGATGCCTTCAACAGAAAAACCTTTCAGCATATAGCCATCGTCTTCCTTTATCTTCTTCCAGATTTCATCATTCTCCACGCGCATACTTCCAAACCAACTGCCTTGCGGAACATCTTGGAATCCTTCCGGAACACCTTTCACATCATCGACAATCCATGATTCGAAGATGAACACACCATCCACAGGTGTTTCGTGCATCTCGTTGACTGCTTTTGTCAACCCATTCTTCATGAATTTGTACACGATTTTGCGAATGGTTTCTGCCGTGAACACGACATACCATTCTTTATCGTCCCATCTTCTGTAAATTGGAAGCGATGCGATCATGAACGGACCCGTGATGATGCGTTTTTCTTCGTCCTTCACTCTGAACTTGTAAGGTTCCTTCACCTTAGAAAAGGCCATGAAGTCACGTTCAATTGCAGGCTCATCCACTAAGCTGACGAAATCCACGCCACTTTCATCATTGTCATCGATGGTCAAATAGACCAATGGAATCTTTTTGTCTTTTTCCATGTTTATCCTGTTAATCCAAAGGTTGCTTGGTTTTGTATTTGTTGAATGTTTTCCTGTGATCCCGATAGTTGTGATTCCACAACGAACGCTTGGACAGGTGCCAACTGTGCTGCTTCTGCGTTTACCAATTCTGTTGTGTTGGTCGTGACAGGTGCAATTGATGGTGCAGATGGTCCACTAATTCCTGCTGTGACATTGCCACCACCTGGTCCAGGAACACCGTTTAAAATTTGCTGTGCTTGCGCAACTGCGGCCACAACTGAACCAACCATTGTTGCAATGTAGGCAACTTGCAAGAAAGGTGTTGCAGGTGTTGGCGGAGTAGATGCTGCACCTGTCGCGCCTGCAATTGCCGTTGATATTGCCACGGCCGTATTGATTGCCAATTCAGCCAATGCAAAACCTTTGGCTGCTGCCACACCTTCTTCGCCCTGCTGTTCCAAGAATCCTGCAATCTGACCTAATGCACCCGCTGTTGCCTGTGCGGCTTGAATCTGTGCATCCCTTCTGATTTCAGCTTCTTTCTTTGCAATCCTTGACAAATTCTCCTGATATGCCTCTTCCAGACGAATCATTTCTTCGTGATTCTCAATCTGTTCAGCAGTCATCTCGGCATTGTTGTGCTGTAGAAATTCACGCATTGATTGCAGATGCTCTTCATATTCATCTGCTGCCGCGCTTAGTTCTGCACCTATTCCGGCATACCAAGGATTTTCAATGAACAGCATATATTCACGTGCATTGCTGATACCTTCTGATCGCTCTTCTGACAATGCCTGTTCTTCTGCCCGCAATGCTGCTGCATTGGTTTTCTGTTCAGAGTAGATGCCATTGATTCTTTCCAGAACATCAGCCTGTTCTGCCTGTGCATCAATCAAAGCTGCTTGTGCAGGAATGGATTCTCTGTTCATTGCCAATTCTGCTTCACGCAGGCTGATACGCAATGCAGAAATCTTCAATTCTCCACGTGTCTGTGCTTCCAATATTTCAGCAATGGCATCATTGGCCTTCATTCGTGTTTCAATATCAAGTTCGATATTGTCACGAATCTGTCGCTGAATTTCAGCTTGGTTCTGCATTTCCAACATGAACTTCCTTTGCTGTGCTTCTGCCAATTGCAATTGGTTCCGCATTTCAACAATGTTGGCAGCCTGCGCCAATGCACCATCTGCTCCATGTAGCAATGCATTTCCGAAGTCTCTGAACTTCTGGATGATGTCGGACATATTCATGTCCTTGATATTCTGCAGTCCATCAACCAAATCCTGGACAGCACCTGCAACATTGCCAAAGACAACTTCCAATGTGACCATTGCCTTGCTCAATCCATCCGTGATTCTCTGATTACTGCGAAGTAGGTCTGCAAGTTTTTCAAATATCAGAAGAACAACAGACAGCTTGCCAATCATCTTGACAGCATTGCCAACTGATCCGCTGAATGATTTCACACCTTTGGACGCACCTTCTGCTCCTTTTTCAGCAGCTTTGAATCCGCCCTCCATTTTCTTCTGAAGATCACCTGTGACCTTCTTCAGTTCTTCCATCTGCTCCTTCAGGTCATCAATCTCCGCAGCAGCATCTCTGGTTTTTACATCTACTTCAACAGCAATTCTTGTGGCCATTACGCAGGTATTAATCTATAGTGAACGTAAATGGTAATGTCGGAATCACCCGCAGTTGGGTCTCCTGTTCCAACCGTAACTTGTAGGTCTGCATTTTCTACAATATTAGTTCCAGCTACTGCTAATTTCCCAACACAGTTAAAAGTGTCAGATGATGTAGCTAAAACCGCGTTATTGAAAACTATTTGATATTGAGCAGCACCATTAATTAATAATTGAAGTTGTGTATTTGTTGCGTATGCCGTTGTGTTGAAGTCAATTTTAACACTTGCAGATACAACTTCTATGGCATAGCCAGAAACAGCTGACACAATGGTCAATGGTGTGCTGTTCAATGTCAACACATCTGCTGATGCAATGGTCAGTTCAGCACTTCCACCAATGCAGAAGACACCATTATCACCACGTGACCAGATGACATTGTCAGCTTGGTTTATGAACAATTCACCCTTATAGATGTCCGTAGCTGTCCATGCAGGTGATGGTTGTGTGTGATCATCCGATGGTGCCACAGTTGGAACTGTTCCAGATACTGTGGACCGTTTAATCTTAATTCTTGAATCTTGTGTTGCCATTGATTAGTTTATGTTTTGGCCGCCATCTACTGTATAAATAGATGAATCGCCATATTGTATCTGAACTTCATCTTCCATTCCATCCACAACGTAGATGGTGCCGCCTGCATCTGTTGCCCGAACTTCATCTTCGCCACCTTCGATGATGTAGCCATTCATCTGCTCCTCACCATTGATGATGGTCACGTTCGATTCCAATACCTTGGCACCATCTGTTCCGATTATTCGCACATTGTGCAATCCAGGACCAACTTCATTCCTGTCACCAATGATGGTGATGTTGCTACTCCCTTCACCAATGAAATTGTCACTACCTTGCACCATGAATGTTGTCGTGCTGTCACCAACACGGTTGCGCTTACCAGACACCATGCCGCCATTGAACTGTGGATAAAGGTTGCCGCTTCTCTGGATATTCTTGACAACAGGTGTGTTGATTTTCGCCAATCCATCTGCCACCTTCTTTGGCCGTCCAACTTGGAATGTGTCAACTTTCAATGGTTCCTTCACGATGACCTTAAACAGCTCCACTTTGGTCAACTGTTCCTTAAATGGATTATAGTCCTTTATCTCATTGATGCGCCAATAGCTGTTGTCAATTTGAATCTGGTCACGGAAATCAAGGTTCATAATGTCCAAAGGTTCAAGATAGAACATGGCCGTCATCAGCTTGCTGTCCTTGTTTGTGATTTCAATGACATGGTTCCTGTGGAAGACATTGAACAGATTGGCATTGGTGTACAGCAGACTACCTGTGTATGCATTGCCCGAATAGAACAGTTGCCTTGGAATGCCAAAGTTGATGTCCTGCTGTGGAATGATGCCACCTGTTCCTGGATGCGTCAAATGTCCTGCATACGGATATGATGATTGTGGCACATCAATGACAACTGAACCAAACTGTGTTGCCTGTCGATATCTGAAGATCCAATCTGGATTGGAAGGAAGAAGGCCGCCCCAATATAACACTCTGATGTTGTGTTCAGTTTCGGCTACACCTTCATCAATGTCTTCATTGTATATCTTGCCAATTATTCTGTTGCTTGGATTATCATTGACCATTGGTGTTGCAGAGAAAACAACTTCCATTTCATTGGTGCCAAGTTGGAAGTCATTGTCAACTTCTGCCTTTGCTCTACCATAAACGTGACCATAGCTGTCATTATATCGCTTGTTGTAGTAGTCATCATCTTCCGCATACGTGTAGACAAATTCATTTCCTGTCAGAAGACCCAAAGGTTGCAATGTCACATCCTTGTCTCTGGCCATCTTATGTGTCCAATCCTTCACCTTGCCAGATGAATAGAACGTGTCACGTGTTTCAATCAACAAATTGCGCTCATCATTAGGATCAATGGTGACGTACAAATTGAACATCTGAATGATGGACAGCAAAAGGTCCTTCATTTCAACTTCTGGCACCAAGCTATTCATTGGAATTAACTGACCTTCCACGATGCTAAGTTCACCAGATGTCACTTCGATGGTTGATGTGTTGTTAAATGTTAGTTCACATTGATCGAACAGGAACAACGCCACGTTTGCTTGCATATTCATTTCCATGTACACTCTGTCACCGATTTCCATGAATATGTTCTCGGAAAATGTGCTGACCAATGTCGTTGCAGTTGCGCCAATGGTTGATGATGCAGGAACGTCAATGGTCACAATGAATGACTGTTGAAGCTGAATGGCACCATTCACACGTTGAACGTACACATTCAAGTTGGCATCGAATTGACCCGTAACAACAGGATTGCCCCCAGATGGTGCGCTGATGCGCTGAACCGTAAACGATGGCACAGATGTCACGTTGAACCATCCATCAGATGGTGCTTCGTAGTAATCACCTGCGTCATTCCATAGGTTGTATGGATCAATATTACCATTAAAGTCCAACCTTACATTTTGATTGAACGGAGGAGATGGATAGTTTGGAGTAAATGCTGTTCTTAAAGATTGACCAGGCGAAATGGCCGATGCTGTTCTTGAAGCAACTTCTGATTCATTCAATTGGAATCCTTCATTGGTCCATGGAACAATCAGCCTTTGGAAGAATGTGGATGACAGGAATGTTGACGTGTAGCTGAAGTCTGCGAAGCTGAAGATTCTGTCGATTATATCGTGAAGAAATACGGCCGGTCTGAAGTCACTAACCTTGTATATACGTTCAGATGTCTGCTGATATAGCGGCTCATTCACACCATAGTCCAACATTGGGTAAACATAGCCATCCGTGTTTGACCAACTTCCAACAATCTGGCCATAATTATATTCATGGTCAAGGTCACTGAAGTCAATCAATGGAAGACCGTCATCATCCAATCCATTCAGTTCGGAATCGCCAAGTTCATTGAAGATGTTGGCCATCTTGCCGATGAAGATGATTTCATAGATCAGTTGGTCCTTCTTCGCAGTTATCTGCCGCAACTGCAAGGTGCCGTCCATTACTTCAATGCCATCTGTTATAATTCGCGCATTCGCTCTTTTATTCGGATTGAAATTTGCCGCAATATTAGCAGCAGAAGCATTGTAAGCATTGCTGATGTTTACGTCATAGATCTGTCCGAAGATGGCATCATTGCGCTGTGTACCAGGACATTGAATGGTCTTGGAATATTCGGTTTTTCTTTCATCCGGATGCCTAATGTCAGCAATCGCATAGTTGAACGAAAAGTCAAATTGGAAAACGTCAATCGGTCTGCCTTCGACCAACACCTGCACATCAGCCACGCTGTCTTCTGTTTGTAAGTGAATAGTTCAATTCGAATGTGTACTGCATCAACTTGTCATTCAATGATGTCTTCTTCACAATGCTGTTGCCTGTGATGTTCATGGCGATTAATTCATTGTTCAGTTCCCGATAAACAACAGGTGATGTGAACAGGTCATTCATCCATGCGCTTTCAGCTTCGGTCAGATAGTCTGTGTTCACAGTCAACTTCTCGGTCATCTGGATGTCATAGTCAGTCTGGCCACGTGATGCCTTCGTGTAATCGTAAACGAATCCTGTAAATGTGTGATGCTGCTGATGATAGGATTCTCTTTTCACATCTGTCTTGTTGATAGATTTCAGATTGCAGTTCAGCGAGTCCATTCCACCCAAACGATTCAGCCAATGCAGACGCACAGGTTCATACTTGCTGCATTGTTGGTCCAAGTTGAATGTCACAACTTCTGATTCCTGAACATTGGTGTTGCTCAACAGCATGATGTTGTAAGATGCGGCACCATTCAGCACAGTTGTTGGTGTGCTGCCTGTCATCAATGATGCATCTATATTTTCAATGTCATATGGACCAATAGCAATTCGCCAATATTGTGCATTGTAATTGTTTGCAATTGGATATGGTGATGCAACTAATCCAGAAGATAGCAATGTTCCCGTGCCATCTATTCCATCATAGGTGTTAATCAGATATTTATTCGCGCTTGTTTTTTTGTTGGCGATGTAATACAACCAAGCAGATTGGTCGCTGTTGATGTTGCGGATGCTTGGCGCATCTGTCAGGAATCGCTTGGTTGTTGATGGTCCATTGATAATGAAATCATTGTAGTCAAAGTCAATCCAATCAACCAGATTCCGCACACCATTCCAGACAGATTTCTGCTTGAAGATATTGCTGCCCACAGTCACATACCTGTCAATTTCCTTATCAATGTCTTCTTCGACAATGGTCATGAAGTATTCAAAATGGCTGTTGCCATTCTGGAAGAATGCTTGGTGATTCGCAGCAGGAATGGACACGTCATGTGTCAACTGTGACTGTGTGATCCTGGACACATCAAACCATGCATGATTCTCAAATGGCGCACCTTGATAAATTCCAACGGATGGATAGACAACCAATGTTGCAATTGGCTGATCACCTGCTACATACGGATATTTCAGAATGCTGATTCTGAAACGCAATGTCGGTGTGTATTGCGTTGAACTGATGACATACCTGTTGTCATTGTATGCCAATGAATAGTCAGTTGGTTCCTGGCTTTCGCCATTTGCGTAAACAATTAGTGTTGCCATTATCCTTGTGATTCAATAAATGCCTTCAGTTGTTCCATCGTCAATGCCACATCATCGGCAATAGCTTCTTCAATTTCAAATGGAACGGCTCTGTTGATTGGCTCAATGTATGGACCAATCCAATTCCTTGGCCGCATTCCGTAATTCGCCAGATTCCGTGAAATGACAAATGCCAATCCACGGTGCTTGCGCTCTGTCCATTGTGCCGTGTCTGCATCACCTTTGAATCCACCTATCTTGTCACGGACAGTTGGAATCTTCAGCCATTCATAGATGTCTTTATAATTGTCTGCAAAGCTGAAGTTGTTTGGTCGCTTGCCTTGTGGCCTTGTTCCTTCATCAAGGTCCAGACCATAGTCTTCCATCGTGATGGCCATGTTGTAGATGCCACCAAATACTTTGACCTTTGGCTGCTTTGGCAAGCTGACAGATGTCCCAAGTCTACCTGTGGCAACAAGATTGTTGTCCTTGATAGATTTCCCCAAGGCATTGGTGTATGCTTTGCGAAATCCGTTCAATGTGTCTATCAGCTTATCGAATGCCACTTTTTAGTCTTGCTTGCTGTTGTAAACTTTGTTGCCTATCGTGCGCCTGTTTTTCGCGATAGAAAGTAATGACGTTAAATAGTTCTCTGATCCTAAGATTGAAGAAATGGTCCCATTTGCTCTGGTCATTGTTTGCGAGATTGTTGATAAGGTCAAGCCATCCAAATCTACTTTCATACGTTTCAACTTCTTTTTGGCTTCCTTCAGATTGTCCTTCGCCATCATTGCCAAATAAACCTGCATACTGCGAGCGTAGTTCTTGTAACTTTCGAAAAAAAAAGCAGTCAACGGATACACAACATCCATCTTTGCCTTCTTCATGTCAGCAGCTACTTCATTGTGTTGCTCTGAATTATAGGTACCATCCTTCCATCCGAACCATGTCTTCTTGCTTGGAATACAGAACAAGGCCAGAATGTCGGCCATGTTGTCCATCACCTTGTCCTGGTCCTTCATCAGATGCATCAATGTGATATATTGGCCACCGGTCAGCTTCTCCACATCTGACTCGATTCTGTACTTCTTGCCATTGGCCATCATGTACTTCTGCAATTTTCCTTCAACTGCTGATGACAGGAATGCCAATGATCTCATCACGTTGGTGTATGATTTCAATGACAGCTTCTTCACTTCTGCTTCTGACCATCCAGACATGATGCTGATGATGGCCACGTTCTTTTCATATTCGTGCAGGTCATCGTGCTTCATCACATTCTGCAATGCCGCAAACTGCTCAACGGTCACTTCTGACCAACTGCTTGGTAGTTCAATTTCGTTCATTCTCTTTTCTGATCTGTTCAATTTTCTTTATTGCCCAATTCACACCTTCATCACCGCCCCATGCGAGCCACATTAAACGGCCACATCCTTCACCAAGTTTCCTTTTGCTGTTCCTTTTGTGCCGGATAAACGCGGCCATCCGTTCAATTGTCTCCACAGAAATTGGTTCACGATTCGCCAATTGCCTTGCTCTGGCCTTGCCAACAGGTGTGCCACATGATTTCCATCCATACTTTTCAGCATAATTCAATGCTGTCTTTGCATTGTCAGACGCTGCCTGTGGATAGTCATTGTATGCTTCCTGCATCTTCCATACGCGCCCAAGTCTTTCCAGGATGTTCATGTGTTGGCTTTCAAGTAAATAGCAAAATGTTCAATTTGTATCTACTGCAAATCGCAGCAGCAGCAATCTGTCATAGTATGGCATGAATGCCCTGTTGCCTGGATTGCTCCTTAGAATCTTCACATGGCTGTCAATCATCTTTGGCACATTGGTCACAACTTCACACTTGCTGATTCTGACCTGCTCTGGAAAGGTCATTTCCTTCAGTTCCTTTTCAAGCCTGTCCAATGGAATCATCTTCTTTCTTTTTCATGCACACTTGGCATACCTTTCCACCGTTAAGGTAGTCCTTTCTCCATGTGTGGCTTTTGCAACGTCTCTGTCGCATTAGCCTTACATTCTCGTCTGCCTTACGAATGAACTCTTCTGCTTCGTCTCCTTCAAGTGTTGGGATGACAGCCATTGGTGTCACAATCTTCTCATTGTTATTCGTGCAGCTAAGTTTGTGAAATCCTAACTTGTGGCAGATAGGACATTCCTGTGCATTCGTCAGCTTATCGGTTGACGAATCGGTTGATCTTGTCATCTTATCATCTGACTGCATAGGTTCCTGTTGACATTGATTTGCTCATGATGGAATATCTGGCTGCATCAATCGCATGATTTGAATGGTCCACGGGAATGTTCAATGATGCACCTGTCTTGTCTGTCTGCCAAACATATCCACGCAGTTCCTTGATCAGATTGGTTGAAGATGATGTCACCATCAATGGCACCTGCTGCATTTGGTTGATGCC
>Ga0208161_1001924_pt1 | contig 10764 bp, 8 predicted proteins | sample CB_VirMetaG_3_FD_184538 | JGI IMG/M metagenome (GOLD analysis project Ga0208161, IMG submission 184538) | Freshwater to marine saline gradient viral communities from Chesapeake Bay - CB_1508_1S Viral MetaG (SPAdes) (version 4) | ecosystem: Environmental > Aquatic > Marine > Coastal | place: USA... | reverse complement strand
AAAGAGCAGTTGCAGCTTTATTAAATTCAGGTCGATTATCAATTGAAAATTTACCGCCATCCATATCAACAGAATTAATAATCTGGTGAGTGGCGGATGCCATTGATTTTATATAATCGAATGGATCAAGCGAACTTAGCCGTAAATAATCATAACCAATATGGTTATTCTTATCTTTATTTACAGGACTTAAAAATATTTTATTAGAAAATGCTTCATAGTTTGGACTTAAAGCATCAATTGCATTTTGATCATCGTTTGAAATATTATTAGCAATACGGCTATACTCCATAGCCATACTAGGTAACATGCCTACTGTTGTAAGACCGGCAAGTTTTTTAGCTGCCTCTTTTTGTAAAGCAGCGTTTCCACTCATTGCATCTTTTAAAGCATACTTACCTAGGTTTTTTGTAACACGGATCATTTCTGCAGGGAAGGAAATAAAGTCTCCAAATGGAGATGCACGTAAACCCTGAATTGCTTTACTAACTTGAGCATAGTTGGGCATAAGATCACGAGTACGTTGTGCAGCTAGACGGTCTAATTCATTTTCTGCCATATTAGGAAATGCTTTTTTAAGATAATCTTTAGTCTTTTCAAAATGCATGATCTTAAAAATATCATCTTCCATTTGATATGCTTGAAAAATCTTTTCATTTATTTTCTTAGGTGCATTTAAAATTCGACTACGACCGGCTTTTTCAATCCATGTATACGGATCACGGCCAGCTTGCTGTAAGTTTTTACGAATAACACCAAGACCTACGTTACTATTTACAATACCTAGTTCAGAAAGTTTACCTACATATTTACCAAACTCTTCAGAACTTTTACCAGCTAAATTTTTAATTACATAATCAGTTGCTTTTTTAGCTGCCTTTCCGGTTGGAATCATACCATTTGCTGCTAAAATAGAAGCCTGACCAATTGTGTTGGCTACATGGGTGGCTGGATTGTAAACAGTTTTTGCAGCTTGGGACATGCCCTTTAATCCAAGATACATTTTAAAAAATTTATTATCAGGATTAACCCAATCATCTAGACCCTCACGCATAAATTTAGCATAGGTTGGATCAATATAAAGTTTTTCAAGGTCATTTTTAACATCTTTGCTTGGGGCATAACCAAAAACTTTTCTAAGTCTTTCATCTAAAACTGCAGAAGCTTTAGTAAAGTTTTCACGTAATGCTTGTGGATTATTGACATCTACAGCTAAACCTTTTGAAATTAAATTTTGTTTTATATCGTCAATAAAATCAACTTCTGCATTTAAGCGTGAAAGCTTTTCCATTGTTTTGGAGTATTGTGTTGTTGGGTCTTTAACTGCGCCATAAAAAGCAGTTAATTCAGGTGGTAAATCCTTTCTACGTTTTAGTGCACCGGAAGGACCAGTTGTAAAAGCTTTTTGAAGTTGTTTGAAATCCCTTTCAAATTCATCTTCCGACGATTCTCTAATCATACTTAAAAGAATACGTTGTACTTTTGTATCGCTTGTGTTTCCACCGATATTACTTTTAATAAAGTTAGCCGCATCCTGAACGATTTGATCATCAGGCTTAAATTTTTTAATTCGATCTACCATTTCCCTTCTAAATACAGGATCATCAAATACATCATATGATCTATTTAAATAGACTCCCAATTTAGAATCAATAACAGCACGTAATTTTGAATTACCAACAAGATTACCTTTAAGCCTGTTAGATGCATCGTCAATATTTGTACGCATTCTTGTAATAATATCGGATACGTCTGGACTCATATTTGAAATTGTATTTAAGGCTTGAGCATCCCCTAAAAGAGCATCATTAATTAAATCTTGTCTTTGAATTTTATCCATTGAACGAAGTTGAGCATTACTATTTACTGCTCTTTTTAAATCTTGAGAAATACCTTCAGCTTCTTTTAATGCACGTTTAGCTGCCTCATTTCTTTTAATACCGGCAGAAAAAGTAATATCATCAACTCCTCGTTGTGATGTTAAATTTTCTTTAATAAATCTTGATAATTTATTATTAGACGCATAAGACCCCAACTTTTGCATTGTATTGGTGCCTAAAGCCTTTTGATACCCTTTACCCACAAGCTTACCAACCCCCGGTAAAACTGCACCAATGGCTGCATCAGTAACTAAATTGGTTGGAAACTGTTGTTTATAATACTCTAAATACTTTTCTTCACGAGTTAAACCTGTAGGATCAATACCTACTTCTTTTAGATTTCTGTCAATATCTCCATATAGTGGTTCAACTGCACTATAAGCTGAACCTAAGCCAGCACCCTTAACTGCAGTACCCGCTATACTAGCACCCCTTGCTCCTAATGTATTTTGAGCGGTACGTGCTATTCTCGATGAAACGAGGCGGGTAGCTGGAGATAAAGCTGTAGTAGCTTTCATGCCAGCTTGCATACCCTTTAATAATGCTGTGGATGGAACAAGTAGACCTGCAACAAATGCTGCTCCTTCTTCTGCACCTGCCGCCATACCCTCACCATGATATGGGTCAAAAATTTCACTTGCATATTCCTTAACTGAATCTGGAATATACTCGTCAGAAATTTGATCTACAGTTTCAGAAATCCATCCTGTAAGTTTTTGACCAGTTTCTGTCGTATCTGCTAACATATCGACAAAATCAATAGTACCCTTAACAGTATCTCCAACAGCCCTACCAAGAATGCGTGATACAAAGTTACCAGATATTAATCTGTCATCAAGTTTATCTCGATACTCTTCACGTTGCTCTGGTGTAAGAGAATCTAAATTAGGTTGATTATACTTTTCTAGAATTGAACTTTTAACTTTATTTCTAATTGGATCATATTGTGAATATGCTTCCATAAAGTCATCAGTACTTATCCCTCGTTTTTCAAGGGCAGCTTCACGCTCTTCTAATGTTTCTAAATTACTAACATCAGCAAGAGCTTCTTGAAATTGTCTTGATTGAAAAGATAGTGCCATTAATTAACTACTATTTCCCCGTAACATTTTCAAGCGTTTGTGTAGCTTTATTTTGTCCAGTGGGACGATTTGAAGGAATACCTTTAGCAATTCCTCTTAAATCTTTTTGATATTGAATTAAAGCCTCATTTTCTGATGCTCCACGAGCAATATTTTCTAACGCACGTTGATTTGCTAGAGTAACTGCTACTTTAGTTCTTGGATCAAGAATTTCTAGTTCTGTACCAAATAGTATATTAACAGTATTATTAAGAGTTGTTTGGAATTTATTACCGTCTATTTTTTTATCCTTAGCAATTTTTCTGAGTAATTCTCTATTTTTAAGTTCAATATCTTGTGTAATTTCCAGAATTTTAATATTTTCTGCAAACCTAGCGGAGCCAAGTTCTGCTTGTGCTTTAGCTAGTTCAAGTTCTTCAGCTTGAGATAGACGTTTACCTTCACGTTGAGATTTAATGGCTTTTTGTAGAAGTGGTGTTGCAACTTTAGCGCCACGAGTTAAACCTTCTACAATACCTTTACCCTCTCCTCCTGCAGCAGCCATTTCAATAAATCCTTGCATGGTAGCAAGATATTTATCTTCTTCAGATTCTTTTTCTCTTTCTTTAAGACGTTCTGGTAAATTAGCTAACCTTGCTTGTAGTAGTTCATTTAATTTACTATAGTCAGTTCCTCGTAAACCATACCTATTATACATGCTTGTTTCAAAAGGAGTAGACTCTGGGCTATACCCATACACTGGTTCTTTAATATCAGATGTAGACTCTGGGATATACTCAGACATAGCTGGGTCTTCGATGTCAGATAATCCAAGTAAACCACCACCATATTGTTTTTTAACTACTTTAGTTTTCTTGAGTGGTAATGAAGATAAGCCACCACCAGTTGAAGCAAAAGCTTTATAACCAGACGCCCCAGCACCTAAAAGACCTATAGCTTGTGTCGCTAAGTTCGGAGGTGGTAGTGCAGTTTCTTTTACACTAAATACGTTTGGTGTAAGCGGGAAACCACGAATAATAGAACTATATTCTTGAAGAACACGTTCTGGATACTGCTGCTCTTCTAAGAACTGTTGATACCCAATATCAGTTGCTCGTTGAGCCTGTTCTTGTTTTTGTGCACCTACGCCAGCTAATGCGCCTAGTTCGGCAGTTGCAAGACGAGGAGCAAGTTCTCCTAATGCAGCAAGTTGTTGACCACCAGTAAGCTGCCTTGCCTTTTCCCGCTCAAACTGTGCAGCGGCTTGTTCAAATGCAGCTTGTGATCCTTTTTGTTGAATATCAGATAGAAGTTGAGCTTGATTTCTCATTTGCTCTGCTTCTAAAATAGCTTGACGAGAACCACCAAACGGCTGAGTCATTGCAGCTTGACCGGCTAATTTTTGCATAGCCTGTTCACCTTCTCGTTGTGCTTCCCTTTTTTGAATATCAACAACAGATTGCATATATGGAGACATATACTGTTGTGCAGCCGCTGGAGTAAATTGTTGTGTAGCTGCAAGGGTAGAACCAAATGCAGGAGCCATATAGGTTTTAGCTGATGCCAACATTGGATCAGAAGAAATACCTTGCTGAACCAAACCAGTAATACCAGTTTGAGCAGCAATCTGTTCAGGGGTAAAACCGGCTAAACGTGGGCCAGGAAATACCTGAAAACCAGCTTCATCTCTTGCTTCCGCCCTTGTCTTAGCACGTTCCAGAATATCTGAAATATATGGTTTTAGTTCTTCTGGAAATTCAGAAGTTTGAGAAACCGTTTGTTGTGCTGGCGCTTGTGGGGGTGCACCTCCTCCTCCCATGTTACTCTCCTTTCTCCACGTAATTAATTTCTTTATGCATCACAGTATAACCTTCCTGCCAATTTAATTTATTTAATACCTTTAACCAACCTTTACGTCCATACATTACAAGTCTTTTACAATTATGCTCTTTTGCGTAAGCTATAAACGTATCGTCTTGATTAATAAGATTCATCCAGTTTTTTCTATCTTTTCCTGCTATTGTCCTAATTAGTAACTCTGTAAAATTAGGATGTTCAATTAATTCCGTAACCGCAACTGCCTGAAGTTCTTTATTATTTATATCTACGGCAATCCAAGTTTCCCAATATTCACTTCCTATATAATCCTGAAAATCATCTGCATCATATTCACCATCTGTCTTATTTAATGCCATTTCAATAAATGGTTTTAATGCAGACCAATAATGCATTGCATCCTTGGCTTTTAGTCTTGTAATTTCAATCATAATACCTAGCTAATTAAAATTGCTAACTCCCGCAACCCATCAATTTGTTTGGGCTGATCACCTTTATTATAAACTTTTTTACGGAGATTAGCGACAAAATTATCTAAGTTTCTTGTACCCGCTTCGGTGCTTCCATTACCTAATGCAGCTACAGTATGAGCATCAATTACATATTCATCAGGAGAAAGAAGGGCATAATCTGGATCATCCTCTTCTTCCTTTACAACGCGAAAAGCAATATCATCAGACATTCCATCTGAATCTACGCCGCCGCCTTCTACTAGACCACGAAATTGCTCATATTCACCCCCCATACGATCATATAGGTCTTGAATACCGCCACCACCAGCGGCGTAAGATGCCCCTGTATTAACAGATGCTCCTGTCATTCCGTTATTATATGAAGCAGTCTTCATACTAGCTGATGGCGCTGCTTTAGACATTTCTCCAGAATTTTTAATAAGATTTCCAAACACTAATCTCATTAATGGATTTTGAAAATTCTGAGAAGCTTGATATGATCTAAATCTATCATATGGAGTTAATTCTTCTAACGATTGTGGATCACCCTTGAATCCCTTACCTTTATTAATACCGCCACCGTTAGCTACTGGAACATAAGAGCCTATTGGCCCCACACCACGTACTGGTTGTCCAATAATGCCCTGCTTGGGAGTTCCATATACACCAGAAGGTGTAGAGGAAGTTGTTGCTGCACCACTTTGGAAATATTTAATTGGATCACTCTGACCAATTGAAGATTTAAGAATATCTTCTGTGGTTAGTCCTTTCATAGCTTGTGGTGTTTGTTTAATTTCTTCTGCAGCCCGTGTACCATAAGCTGATTCAGCGGATTTACGAGCGGGAGTTGCAATTTCTGGTGGTTGCATAGCCTCAAGCATTCCGGCTCCACTCATAGGCATACCTAATGCTGCAGTGCCTCCAAGAGTTGCTGCAGAACTTCCTAATCCAGAAGCAATTTGAACTGGGGTTAAACCTAAAACTCCTGGCGTAACTATATCAGCAGCAGACATACCTAACTTTTGTAATGCAGTACCAGCAAGACTCCCTTGCGCTGCTGCTTGTTGTATTGCAGTTGGTGCCGTTTTAGAAATTGCTTGAGCAGTTAATGCTCCAGGCATTAATGACTGTCCTAGTGTCTGTTGAACACCTTCTTTAATAGCCGCTTGTGCAGCCTCACTTGCTCCTGTATATCCAGCTAATTTGCCAGTTTCTGCAGCTACGTTTGCAGCTTTTACCGCCTCTGCCCCAACATTAGCTCCCGAAAGAGATGCAGACAAAGCTCCACCAGCACCAGCTAAAAGAGCATCAAATGCTGCAGCACCAATATCGCCTTTATTAACAGCCATTGAAGTTAAACCGGCTGCAGCAGCAGGTGCAGCAAAAGCTGATAAACCAGTGCCGGTTACTAATCCTAATCCTGCAGGACCAAGCAATGGAATTGCTGCTAAACCTGCAATAGCTGGTAGTAAAGATTTAAAATTAAATGCTTCTGGTAGACCAGTATCTGGGTTGATTGTAAGTTGCCCCAAAGAAGCTAGGCCACGAATTTCAGGTTTAGTCATGTGGACAAGTTCAGTATCTCCTTGTCTCCCCTTCAATGCCATTAAGTTTGCTAAACCACTTAATGGTGCTTCCCTATCAATCATTGTTGCCATAACTAAACCTACTCCTTATTTAAATTTTTAATATTAACAAAATTAGATTGAACTTTTGTTCCATCTGCATAGAACATATTAGGGGTTGTTAGACTTTTATTCTGTTGTTTATTATACAATGGACCAGTATTAAAAGCCAAACCACTTAGTGGCCTATCTACTATTACTACTCCAGAATTTAAATTCTGAATAAAAGTACTATTATTTACTAAATTATAATACTCTTCAATATCTTTCATATTAATTAAACGCATCCCATGCAGATGTTAAAGCATTCCAACCATAGTACTTTCCTGTTTCTAGACTATATACAATAGACCCAGCCAGTGGTCGTCCAATTTCAGATGTAGTAACTGCAGTTTGAATATATTGTGCTTGTTTAAATTTCTCTTCTGTATCCCTTGTGTCTAATTCTAGAACAAGTTTGCTTGCCCATTGTTGAACTTCAGAATATAAATCTTCAAGTTCTTTTGTTGGTAATCTTTTATAATATGATAAATCAGGATAACGCATTACCGCCTACCGTCTCTAGCCCCTGACATTCGAACTGAACCCCAACGCCAATAAGTATCATTAGAATTACAAGAAACTCTTATTCTAGCCTGTCTACCTCTAGCACGAATGTCAATCTTTCTTGTATTTTGATTAATTGCGTATGGACCTTTTTCAACTTCTGGACCAGTAGGGTATTGCTTAGTTGTAAGATGTAGTTGAATGGTTCCATCATTTAATGTAAAGTCTGGAATAATCCGGTCAACAAACATAATATCCATACCTTCTTCAAAGTCAAAATCAGAAGATTCTAGATAGTTTGGAATTGTAACGCCGTCTCCTGTATAAATATCCGATGGTTCATTATCATAAAGATACCTGTCATTACCAGTTGTAATAGTATTATTAAATACGTTTCTATCTCTAAAGGTTGTCCACTTACAACTTCCATATACCCAATGGTTTTCGTCTGGATTATAAATTACATATGAATCACAATCAATTGCATTTGTTGATGGATAAAGCCAAATAATTTCTTTAAATTCACTATTGATACCAGCAAAAACTTTATCCTTCTGACTCTCACTTATATTATCAAATACATATCGACGGACTGATGCATACAGATTTTTAACTTGACCATCAAACATATAGAAGTTATCGTTACCCATCCAGAATGTTCGACCATCATAATCAATACCTGCATGTGGACCAATTAGACCACAATTTGATCCTAACTGTCTGAATTGGAAAATATATGGTGGACCAATAAATGACATACCAAATAGGGATTTATCAGTCCAAATATTAATTTGGTTTCTAGAACGTACTGCACCTACAATTCGTGTACCATCAGTTAAATCAACTTCACCTGATGTAGAAGATACTGAAGGAGTCCAGTTAGTATAATCCTCTTGATCTGCCCACCGTACTCTTAATGGAGAGTAATCTGCTGCAAAACCAGTTGTACCAAATGCAATTAAATGCCTATCATTTGGAGAAACAAGAATAAAATCAGTAACTGTTGGAGATGTTGCAATTACAGTTGCCCGTTGTGGCGTAGCTCCTGCATCTCTATCCCAATAATAAATTCTTCCACCACGGCGACAAGCTAAAACATCTTCTCCCCAAGTATCTAGTGACCATTGGGTGGGTAGGAATGTAATATTAGATTCAGTTGCAGGATCGTTCCAAGCTCTTTCACCAGTTGTTGAAACTCCAGCATTGTATACTCCTGCGCCATAACCCAAACCTTGAATTGCAGTTAATGATCCAGTTTGTAAAAGAAAACTTCCAGTACCCGTTCCTACATCTACAGATGTTCCTGCAGCGGTAGCAGAAGCTTGGATCATAAATCCATTAACATCAATTACACTAGTAATTTCATATACTGATGTACCAAGTAAAATATTTCCACCAATTGTAGTTCCTGAACTTACAAGAACATAATCTCCAACATTTCGATTGTGTGTAGTTAATGAAATTTTTACAAGCTGAGAACCTAAAGATGTAGAAAATACACTTGTAAAAACTGCACTTGATACAATAGGAGTTACATCTGTATTTGTTCCTACTGTATCATCGTAAACATATAATTTTTTCTCTGTACCAAAAGCAGCTAATTTTTTTGTATCATTGTCAGACCATAGAACCAAATCCCTAGCATTACCATCAAATGTATTAGAAACTTTCTTTACCCAACCACGAATATTTTCTGGCCTACCAGCGCGAAATCGTACCTTATCTCCATCATACCATTTACCCTCTTCCGTATAACGAGTTGTTTCACGGTGAAAGCCTGGAGCAAAATTTAAACTAATTAATGCGCTATCCGTAGATGCCATTTATTATTTCCTTATTTCTTATTAACCAAAAGCTTGGAGAATTGCACAGTCTACAATAGATGTACCACGCTGACTAAATACAAGCATGTCTACACTATTAATACTTGTTGAAAGTGTAGGGGCAGTACCATTTGGAAATTTATACATATCTCCATAAGAAAGTGTACGTGAACCTGTACCATCTTGAATTAAATAAATATGACCGACCTGACCAATTTTACCATTTGTTGGATTTTCTAAAGTACGGTTTCCACCTAGCTGAACAATAAAATGGTTACCAGTTGCAAAATCAACTGTAATTGAAGTAGCATCCGTTAATGAAACTAATGAAGAATTAACTTGAACATCAAATGAATTAGGAGCGGTAAATGTATTAGCAGCGGTAAATGTATTAGCTGCAGCAAGCTGTGAATAACGACCATCTGCAATTGATGTATCTGGAATTTCTGTGGCACATGCGCCAATATTAGCAGATGCTGCAGTACCAAAATTAAACCCTGCCGCATCTACTGCTGAAAAAACACTAACACTATCGCAGACTACAAAGATTGCAGAGTTATATGGAATAGACTTACCAGTACCAGCAGCAGTTTTTAATGTAATTGTAGCGCCAGAAGAAGCTTCCGTTGTTTTATTTTTAATTACATAACCTTTACTTACGCTTGGAATTGTAATACTAACAGCCGCTGATACGTTTCCTGTAAGCTCAATAAATGGTGAACGAGCTTGATCTGAAGCACCATTATTTGTAGTTAAAGAATAACCAGTTGTAGTTCCGCTTTCAATTGAAATTGTTGTGTATGCTGTAATTGCAGCATCAACCAAATCAATAACATTCTGATTGAGAATTGCACCCCAACTATTTGGGTTTTCTCCATCAGCTTGTTTTTCTAACCGAATATTATTTGTATATGTTGACGCCATTTTTAATTGACTCCTTAGTTATATTTTCTTTTCATTATTTTTAAACGGAACATTTTTTGCTTGATAAGCATACAATCCTGAGTAAATAAACGTATCTTTAATTTTACCTTTTATAACTTGTACTTTTTTCTTTTCGTAATCTTCATAATCCATAACGATTTGTACAATTTCAATTTGAATAGGATAGGGAGAAAAAACACATTGTCCAAATTGTGTTAGCATTTTAGCTACATAAAATGATTGTTGATAACTAGCTACATCTGCTTCTGCTATCGCTAACATTGATTTTTCATCTTTACAGAAAAAATTAATGTAGGGAATTTGTCCAATACTAAAAGTTTCTTCTGCTTTTACGATTGAGTTTTTAATAATTATAAAAAAAATACTAAATAGAATTAATAGTAATATACTACCATATTTAATTTTATTTACATAATTTTTCATAGCTCATTAGGCCAATCACTAATTGGTGCATTACCTGTTGGTTCTCCATCTCCATCAACTGGTGTTACAAACAAAGCTTTGAATTGATCCATTGTTGAACAAGCATTAATAGCTGTTTCAATTTCATTGGCTTTTGTACGAACAGCAGAACGATATGAAGTAATTGCATCAGG
>Ga0208161_1001922_pt1 | contig 10765 bp, 12 predicted proteins | sample CB_VirMetaG_3_FD_184538 | JGI IMG/M metagenome (GOLD analysis project Ga0208161, IMG submission 184538) | Freshwater to marine saline gradient viral communities from Chesapeake Bay - CB_1508_1S Viral MetaG (SPAdes) (version 4) | ecosystem: Environmental > Aquatic > Marine > Coastal | place: USA... | reverse complement strand
AGGCTCAACAGCACCAGTTAAACCACCTAAACTGCCTAGCTGTAACATTCCTTTAGTAATTGTCTTAGCTGTAAAACCTACTAAGTTAGTAGGATCAGCAATAGCACCTGTTACAAGACCGCCTATAGATGCTCCTGTTTGTTGACGTAAACCTATAAGATATTCTTGTTGTCTTTCTATATCTGTTAGCTGTCGTTCTTGTGGTGCAGCAATACTAGCACGCTCTGCTTCTATTGACAAAGGCGTGCTGCTCATCCACGCAAGAGGATCTTCATAGCCAGGAGTCTCTACAGCTGGTCCTGCTTGAGAAGTATCTATACCTACTTCTTTAAGAAGCTCAGCACCACCACGAGTAAAAGCTGTAGCAGATCTTTCTGCAGCCCTGCCAAAAGCCTCTCCTGCAGTTATCTCCCTACCAAGGGCAAGAAAGTCAGCTATCTCAGTATCAGTATAACCTTCTTCTCTAGCAGCTTTTATATCAAAATTATTTTGTTGTGCTAGATAGTTAGCTATTTCCTGGTCAGTATAGCCTTCTTCTTTAGCAGCATCTATTCTAAACATTAACGAGGTTCTCCAGCAAATGAACCCAATGGTCTACGGTCACCTCTCCTAGTTGTTTTTTTAGATTCTTCAGCTTCTTTTTCTGGCGTAGTTCCAACAGGAGAAAGTACGCCAGCTGACACAGGAATAATTTTTTGATCAAAAGGAGGTTTGTTATTAATAGCAACAAAAGCTACAGTCTCTTGTCCTGGTCCTTTCTGCTCACGAATAGAATAATCGCCTTTGTCTAGTGCTTTTATTTCAGCACCAATCTTTTCTATTTGTGCTTTGCTAACATCTGTTCTAAGTTTTAGCTCATCAAGTTTAAAGTCAAGTTCTTTACCACTTATCTCTAATTGTTTATTTCTATACTCTTGCTCTGCTGCTGCTCGTTTCTCAGCCGCTGTAAGCTGTCGCTCTTGTAAACCAAACTGTCGTTCTTGCTGACTTAGCTGCCTAGCTTGACCAGCTAATCCCATAGCCTGATCTACAAAGCCAGCTTGTGCTAGCCCCTGAGCAGCAGCCTGAAGAGAAGCAGGATCATTGTAGTCTGTCTGTGCTAAGATACGGTTACGCTCTAACTCTGGATCTTTAATCCCAAACAGTCCTTGAATACCACGAGTAGCTAGCTGACTACCAGCCTGAGCTAACCCTGCGAATGGTCCTAGACCAGCAAATAAATTAGGATTCTGTTGCATTAGTATTCCTTAAGTATAGGTTGGGTAAGTAGGAGGACCGTATGTTGGTACAATAGGTGGTGTGCCATAGCCTCCAGTTGGCATAGTAGGTTGACGATTAAACATCCCCTGCATTACATAAGGGTTAGATGCTAAGCTACTTAAAGTATTAGCAAACATTGTAGGCCCAACTAAAGATCCTTGTAGCCTTGTCTGTGCTGCACCCATACCACCCTGTAACAATGACTGACCAGCAGCTGCACCAGCCTGTGAAGATCGTCCACCAAGCTCTGCAGATAAACGCAAAGGAAGTAGACCAGCTTCTTCTAGTTGCTGTGCTGCACCAAACTGTGTAAGGAAGGGTGACATACCTGCAGTCTGTAGCTGGTACTGAAGGTTCTGTAGTTCTCCACCAGTACCAAACAAACCAGAAGCCTGTGCAACATCTTCAGCAAACCTTCTCCTACCTAAATCAGTAGCAGCTGTTCGTGCTTGTAGTCCTTGACCAAGGAAGCCAGTACCTAAACCAATATCTTGCTGGAGTTCCTGTCGAGCACGCTCACGAGCCTGGGCTGCTAATGCTAAGTCCTGCTCTCCTCTAGACTGTGCTAATGAGTAAAGCTCTGGGCTTCCCATACCGCTGATAGACAATCCTGCTCTGCCTCTACCAAACACACTCTGACCAAGTCTCTGCTCTTCTCGTTGACGCTGAGGATCAAGTATTGCTTGCTGCTCTTCAAAGTAGCTGCGTGCTGCAGCATTAGGATCGTAGCTAGTAGGAAGGAATCCCTCGCCTAACTGCTCAAGTCTTTGTGCATAAGCAAGACCATAAGGATCAGCTTCTCGTGATACCTGAGAAGGTAAAAGTTGCTCACCTAAACTAAACAGTCCTTGTCTTCCACGCACCAAAGGCATGGCTTGAGTAAGTGCATCCTCAGCTTGACCAAGAGACAAACCAGTAAGGTTAGCTAGTCGATCTTGGTATGCTCGTATCTCAGGGCTAGTCTCGTAACCATAAGAAGTCGCTACACCCTCAGTCCTAGCTCTACGCTGATAGTCTTGTACCTGTTGAGGAAAGGCAGCAACTCGTGCAGCAAAGTCTTCGTCTGTTTCATCTGGTCCTTGTACTGGCTCAGAAGGAGGAGCCTCACCAGGAATCTCATAATCAAACATTGACCTACCAAAGCGAGTAGTTAACCCGTAAGGTCTGAAGCGTTGCTCCCTGGCAGCTAGCTCTGCAGCCTGTAACTGTGCATCTGCAGCACTACGAGCAGCTGACCTTGCCCCGCTTGCTGCCATTGAACCTCCTATTAAGGAAGCTGCTGCAGGAATAATAACATTCCATACCATATTTAATACTCCTTGTTATTAAGCAGCCTCTAAAGCAGCTACCTTAGATTCTAGTGTTTCAATCCTAGCTATTGCTTCTTGCAGTGCAGCAGTGAGTAGTGGTACTAACTTAGACTGGTCAATACCCTGAGCCTTAATAGAACCATCGGCATTGACTGCGTCCTTCTCACCAACCACAGCGTTAGGAACTACTGCTTGTACTTCGTGTGCTAAGAAACCATCAATCGTACCTAGTGAAGGATTGTTAATCCAAGTAAAGTTAACAGGGTTTAGCTGTTTGACACGAGCAATAGACCCTGTCATGTCCGCTACATTTTCTTTTAACCGATAGTCAGATGACTCATTAAAATAAGTTGTTGTTCCATTAGTAGTAATAGAACCAGTAGAAGTATAAGTTACTGTACCAACAGCACCGTAAATAAAATCAACGTATGTAAATGCACCTTCTCCAGTTATACAGAGAAGAGACTGACCGCCTGATCCTTGTCCTTGAAATACACCAGCTGGTTGAGTTCCTTGTCCTTGAACAAACATATTCCAAGAACCGCTAGACGGATCAGATGAGCGACCAACAACTACATTTTTACTACTAGCATTTGTAGGATTAAATATTGCATAGCTAGTAAAGTTAGCTGTATTACTAAAAGTAGCACCACCACTAAATGTCTTAGCACCAGTAAATGTCTGATCACCTGCTATCTTAGCCACATTAGCACCCGTTGCTACAGTAACAGCACCAGTATAAGGACCAGATCCAGTACCAGTAACAGTAATGTCTGTACCCGCAGCTACTGAAGTAACGCCAGAGCTAATAGCTGAAACAGCTGATTGAACAAAAGCAGTAGTAGCTATCTGGGTAGTGTTAGTTCCACCAGAAGCAGTAGGAGCAGCAGGAGTACCAGTAAATGTAGGGCTTGCTAAGTTAGCTTTAGCTGCTAAGTCAGCTGCAATGTTAGTAAACTCAGTATCAAACTCAGAACCTCGAATGATTTTGTTAGTATCACCAGAAGCTAATCCGTCTTTTACACTGAAGTCAGTTGTAGGAGCGTATGCCATTATAGAACCTTTCCTTGTTTAGCAAATATGTCAATCTTTTGAAGAGCCAGATAGTTACCGTTTACATCAGCTTCTAATCCAACCTGTACAGAACTACCTGCACCTGAAGCTGGTACTGTAAAGCTATCATTCTTTGTACCACCTGCACCAAACTCTGCAACACCAAACTCACCCACACCCCATTCATAGACAAGAGATCCAGGTAAAGTTTTACTTGCAGTTCTGTAGTCTTCCTTGTAATCAAAACCCCAGAAGGTATAAAACTGTTTGTTGCTTTCTCCTCTGCATGTAAACCCTAAGTTCTTTAGAATCTTAATACGAACAGGATCATTAAGAGTAGTGTAGTTAGTATAATACTTAAACCGATAAGGGTTGCCATTGTCTTGATACCCAGTGTACTTACCAAGGTAAGCGTCATCTGAGAAGATTAACTCGTTAGCCTCAGTAACCCAGAAAGAAGTCGGAGCAATTCCTGTCCAGGTAGTAACCCTTGCTGCACCATCAGGTAACAGTGTGCGCATGTCAAATGCATAGACAACTCCTGTCGTAGGTAATGTTAGTAAGTATAAAGCATCTCTTGCAAAGTAAACTGACTTAAGATTTACTACTGTTTCATTATCTAATGCAGCTAAGAACTCATCTCGTACATTCTTAGACAAATCCCTAAAGGGTAAAGACTTCTCTTGAATAACTCGTTGTAAGCTAAGCAGTCCAGACTTAGACAAGAAAATAATATCTGTTCCTGTATTCTGTACTGTATCTCTATTTATACAACCAACATTAGGAATAAAGTCTACTAACTCTAACTGAGTAACATCAATAGGGCTAGAGTAAATAGCAATGTTATTCTTACCAAAGATAATTAAGAATCCGTTATGCGCTGCTAGTGCTACAATCTCATCGTTGCTTGGAAACACAGCATTCAATGACAAGAATCCTGAGTCACCGCCACTAAAGTCACTACCATCTAGTAGACGAGAGAAGTACACAGTCTGTTTGTCATTAGCAATGTCAGCTAACCATATACGCCCATAAGCTGCTAGTCCACAGTTAGGTCTGAAAGAACCAGATGTATAACCTACAGGTAAAGTACCTACATCTTCTAGCTTTTGAAATCCAAATGTACCGCTATTATGAGCATGAGGATTACCACCAGACACAGGTAACACATGATAAACTAAGACATCGTGTCCTGCTTGTATTAAGTATGCATGTGGCTCTGCTTCTGCACCATCACCATAAGGTAATGACACGGCTTGCCAGTGATCGTTAGTTATATTGTAGCTAGCATCAGCACTGTTGTCAGCATTTCTTACTGTAATAGCTGTAATGCTATCACCAAGACCAGTGTAAAGAACTCCTCCACCGCTGGAGATAGTTACATTAGCACCTTCTTTTAAAAACTCATAGATAAACTTAAAGCTAGTAGGAGCACCAAACTCTCCAATACTGTACTCAGCTATGCCATACTCAGACGCACCAGCTGCGCTTACAAAACCTACGGGACCAGCAATAGATGTCCATCCCTTCCTCGCAGCAATCCTACCAGCAGAATCAAAGACAACATTATCTGCTACCTTAGCAAATCGAATGTCGCTATCTTCTCCTGAGTCCTGGCTATTAATGCCAAAGAACCCAGGAGCAGCTAGGCTTTGTTTGATTAGTTGACTAGGCATTCCAGACTAACTCTTCAGGGTAACGATTCTTTTCAATACTAATATGATCTGCTAGAGATTCCTTGTACATAGCGTATGCTTGCGTTGCTGAGAACCCTGCATCCTCACCTCGCTCAGCAATAGCTTTTGCATAAGCAAGGAAGATAACTGGCTCAGAAGGAACCTTTAATGTATCTGAGGCATTTGTCAATGGATCTTGTGGTTGGATGATGTTAAACCTAATAGTGTAAACACCGTCAGGAATAGGGTAAATATCAACTTGAGTATCTCCTGAATTATTCACGCCATTGAAGTTATAATAGATAGGCTGTCCTTTTACTGTGTCCCTATTTAAGAACAGATCATTCATTTCCTTAGTAGTTCTGTAGATCATCTCAACATTAGTGGTGTCGTTAATAACATCAATAAGCCTGAACCTAACACCAGATCCCACTAAGACACCATTAAATAACCCATCTACTGTTTGCATAGTAAGGGTCTGAGACAAACCATTCCAGTCATAAGCATCTTCTACTTGGCGTTGTGCGTCAATCACAAACTTACCAATGAGTTTAGAATAACTATTTTCAGAGATTGAACCTACTTCGTCCTCTCTGAGCCTGACTAAAACATTATTAACTAGGTCTAAATAATTCATAATATATTATACCATATTTTTAAGAGTTTGTCAAGTACTACCACTTAACTTTATCTGCCCAATATGCTGCAGACATCTTACCTTTAGCAATATTACTAGCGTGCCTAGCCTTAAAAGACTTACGCCTGTTGGCATAGGACTCAGATTCCCCAGACTTCTTAGGAGAACCAGATACTCCCTGCTGTCCAAACCTAATAGTCTTTACCTGGTCACCCTCCTTAGCTACCACCACATGAGACTTAGTAGGATGGTTAGGTGTACGCTTAGGCTTGTTATATCCAGATACTCCTACCTTCTTTAGCCTTGAATCACTCATGCTTCTTTTCCTAGTTTAATTGGAAAGCAAACACCCTGAACAATCTGTGCCTCTTCTTTAATCATACTGTCCATTGTCTTCAGGACAACAGCTTCACATTCTAGCTGGTTATCAAACAGATCAGACTTCCAGAATGCACATTGTCCACCCATGCAAAATAAAACTACACCTAAGAATGTATTCATTTCTTTTTCCTCTTCTTTGCTGTTTTGGCAGCTTCTTTAAATGCCTTAGCAGTAGGAGCACCAGGATCTCCAGGCTTACGCATCTTCTCACCTCGTTTACGCTTTGCGTGAATATTGGCGTACAGTCCTTTTCTTTCCATTTTGCTTTGCCTTTCCAGCAGTATTGAGTGCTATTGCTACCGCTTGCTTCTGACCGTAGCCCTCTTCCTTTAGCTTACGAATATTCTTAGATACAGTCTTTTTTGATTTACCTTTGTCTAATGGCATTAGTATTTAGCCTTCTTAGCCTTCTTCATACACTTACCAGCTTTCTTACACTTAGCGGGAGTAGGACACCCTGGGCATGGTTTAAACATAATTAACCTCCATGAAATTGAGTTGCTAGGTTAGGTACTAACTCAAGAGTAAAGATGTAAGTTACTGAGCTAGTCCCTGATTGAGAGATTCTTATTTGATCTCCTTCTTGCAATACTACCTCTGCTTGATTTAGTAGTAAGTAGTCTCCTGCTCCTAAATTCTTACCACTAAATACTAAGTACTCTGTAGTTGTAGATGCATCATACCAAAAAACTGAGGGTGTATTAGTACCTGCAGTAGAGATAACATATAACAGATTCCACAATCCAGCATTCTTTACAGGTACAGTATAGAGTGTATCCTTAGCTGTGGTTGTTTTAGTACTAGCAACTGTAATTTTTCTTGACATTATTTACCCGCAAAGATTCCGTAGATACCTAGTAACACCGTCCATATCAAAGATACTGTGATAGCAATACCAGCACTAATACCTTTCCACTTTGTTAGAGACTCTTTTAACTCATGCATATCTGAGTGTATATCCTTCATGTCTTGTCGAGTCTCCTGTAACAGCCTCATCATTTCACTGTGCTGTGTTTCCAGTCGAGTGATACGCTCTAACTCTTCCATGCTTAGATCGCCTGTGCAAGTTCATCAACAGTTGTAGCAGCAGTGATAGCCGCCTCTTTAGCTTCGCAGTCTGCAATGATCTTTGCTCGTTCTGCGGCTATTGTCTCAGGGATTTCAACGCCACGCTCTGCCTTGCGTACTACAACCCAGTCTGTTGCAGCAAGAGCTTTATTAGCAGAGTCTTTGGCTTGTGCGATGAACACAGACTTCAGACCCTTAGTAACCAGTCTTTCTTCGGAGTCAACCATTGTTGGCTCACCATCGACTTCACCGAGAACTTTTACATACAGAGGATTACCTTCCTCATCTACTTCTTCACGGTCTTCCAATTCCTTTGCGGTATTTGTATACACCCAAGTCGGAACACCGTTCACAAGTTGAAGCGAAGGATTCGCAGGTGTCACCCAATAAAAGCGTTGGTCTTTCTGTTCACCGTCCACCACCTCCATAACACCGTGAGCTTGCTTAAACTCCGCAGAAGGCCCAGACGCAGGGAAAGAAGTATTAGGGAACAAGGCTCGGATGGAGCCAGAGGTTTTTACTATTTCACCGTTTTGTACGATTGCAAACATTTGTTACTCCTATCGTGCGAGAGAATACTTAAATGGGTTTTCTGCGAAGGCCATAAAGACGAACGCTCCACCAGATGCGTTCATATCAGCATAGGTTCCTCTTAACTTAAATCCATTGGATAAAATGTCCATGTAAGCACCAACACCAGATTCCTCTGCATTGCTTAAATTTGGGTATAAATGATTGACTGCTATGTTGCTTGGATTCCTAGCAGTATCTTTAAGAACCCAATTACCTGTGCTATTAGTTCTTTTTGTGATAATGAACGCTGGCCTAAACCCCGTGTAAATAAATGGCCCATCCGTAGACCCGTTGCCTGTGTAGCTACTAAAGGCCGAGTAGCCGGGGATAGGTGCAAAACAATACGATACAAGAGTTGTGCCAGCGGTGTTTGATGTGTAATAAAACACACTAGAAGTCGGCAATGTGTCTTGCCATTGAGTTGCGGAGGTTACTTGGGAGTCAGTTGCATTTAACCTAAGAAACTTGTCTGTCCCAAGAGACTTGTGATAAACACCCCACCCAAAAGGACTTGATCTTGCTTTTACAATAATAAAATAGGGTTCGGCTCCCAATCCATGACCAAGCGTTACAGGAGAACCGTTAGCCGTAAAAGTAAGAACACTCATGCCAGCAGTCGGGTTTGCCCTTACTGAAGTCGTAACACTCCCGTCCGTATTTGAAACGGTAGACCCGCCAGCGTTCCAGTTCCATGCGACTGTTGAAGAGCCTGATGCGTTAACTGAGTTGCCATCAGAACCAATTGCATTAATCGTCATCCCATCAGAATCAAATGACGAAATAGCCGTTGCAGTTGTCTCACTATCCGTTGTCTCAGAATAAAGAACTTTATTGCCGCCACGCACTGCGTCTACTAAAACATGGCTATAACCCACACTCCTTGACTTAAACCATACAAAATCAGGTTGAAATCCGACACCTGTAATGGCTCGGCTACTTGTACCATCCCCCGTATACAAAACCGTATTAAAGTAATCATCGCCCTGCACCACCGTTGGGTCTGGTAGGTTCGTTGTGACAAGTGCTTTGAAACCTGATGGGGCTGTGTAGGCGAAGGGGCGTTGTCCGAAGTTAAGTGTTCCAGCCCCGCCAACAGATCTAAAAGTTACGCCAAGAGGGTTACCATCGCTGATGGTTGCACATTGACCTGTTCCAGCGGCAGGGTCTCCAGAATTCTGCCAAGTATTATTTTTGGCAAACCAGACTTTCCCAGTATCAACATCAAACGCAATTCCAATAACATCATTCGTAGTAAAGGACGATCCTGAAACAACCGTGCTACCCGACTGCATAATTCGACCATCACCAAGATAGCCAACTGTGTAAGACTGTTCACCAAACCAATCTTCAAAAGGGTTTATTTGTGTGCTTGCAACACCCGCACCTGTATCGTTTTGTGGGGTCGTGCAAGTGTATTCTGCATACCATTTCCCGCTATTTGGGAAGATAGTAGAGACTGCCGAACCCTGAATTGCAGATCCACTTCCGTCTAAGTTGCCATTTGCTAAACTCAGTCCACTAGGTTTTGCCAAAGGATTCATCGTGGCGTAGTTGCCTCTTACCTCTCCACCCGCACCTGTGTCTGTTCCATAAGGCGTTGGCGTGTCCACAAGAGAATCGTTACCAGCACCCGCAGTTACAGAGAAGTTGTTCGGTGTCCACTGCTTATAATTAATGTCGCTCTTGTCATAAGCAAAAGGTGCATCAGGTACCGTGAAGTTGCCCGTGTATCGAGCGTAACCTTTGGTGATGCGGAGGTCTTCGATGTAGCCATCAAACGGCCTGTCAACGCTAACAGTTTGCCCAATATAATATGAGTTTGTAGTAACAAGAGTTTGATTCCACGCATTTGAGTTTGAAGCCACGGATACACCATCTACAAATAAATTATTGGTTCCAGATGATCGTGTAAATGCGATGTGCGTCCATGTTGATGTGCTAATTGCGGCACTTCCTGCGGCTACTGGGCTTGCGCCAGAATAAGATCCGGCAAATACCTCAGGAACGCCAGCATTTAATTGAAAGCTAAATGACTCATTGCCGTAACCACCACTTGTTCTAGTGTCAAATATCGTATCAATACCGCTTATGGTGTTTGCGTATACCCAACACTCAATGGTCATATCACCAGTACCAAAAACAAGGTTTGGAGTCATGGGCGCAGACAAATAATCCCCAGTCCCATCAAACGCTACAGACGAACCCCATTTGGTTACGCTGGTCGAAACCTGAGCATTGCCCACCGTCTCAAGATTATTAACACCCGTGGCATCAACAATCCCGGCGTTGGTGAAGTTGAGTAGGAGTTCTGTGCCTGTGACATTTGTAGCAGGAGCGGTTGGTATAGCGATGGTTGTGTCTGTTGGGTCGTAGGCATTAGCACCAGTTAAGAACCGCAGCCCAGACATATAACCTAACCAATCGCCGCTATTAGAAAGGGCTTCCCCAATCTTTATGCCGGTTCGTGTTGTTGGTTTGGATATAGCATTACTTGCTGTTGCGACACGAGTTCCGTTTATAAACAGAGCAATGTTATTGCTTGTATCGGTAGCAACACATATATGAGTCCATTGGTTTGCCGCTGGAGCAGTACCGTTTATGTTTGCACCTGACCCTGCGTTATTATAATAAAGCGTCCAAGTGCTTGAAATTTGCGTAACAGAGTAAGAAAACCCATCTGTTAAGTTATAACTATTTGAGTTTCCTTTTTGGATGGCAGTGTATTGCGCCGTACTATCTGGCACATACGCCCAGAAGTCTACAGAGGCTTGAACACCGCCCAAGTCTAAATCGTTGCTCGTATCAGT
>Ga0208161_1001918_pt1 | contig 10778 bp, 21 predicted proteins | sample CB_VirMetaG_3_FD_184538 | JGI IMG/M metagenome (GOLD analysis project Ga0208161, IMG submission 184538) | Freshwater to marine saline gradient viral communities from Chesapeake Bay - CB_1508_1S Viral MetaG (SPAdes) (version 4) | ecosystem: Environmental > Aquatic > Marine > Coastal | place: USA... | reverse complement strand
TGATTCAATCTCAACATAAAGAATCTTGAGATCTATAATTTTTGCATTAATACCTGAAACTGAGTATTGTCTTAACTTTGAAAGTATAATTTCTTTATCAAAATCAGAAACAAAAGTACCATTCTTTGGTTTAATGCTAATTAACACCGTCCCAAATTGGGGTGGAGTTAATTCTTCACCACCAATAACCGAAACTGATTCTGCATTTCCATAAATTTTGGATTTTATAATCGTCTCATAATCATTTGCAGTTACTGCCCTATACTGAGAAGCATATAATCTTGGAGCAAAATAACGAATTGAATCTATAGTTTCAATATCAGATCCATTTTGTGATTTTTGATTTGTAGTAACTGTGATTGTATTTTGTGAAATTACATTATTATCATCAGCATCTCTTAAAGAACCTGCAAAAGAGAATGTTTCTACTCCATTTCCATCTTTTCCACTTGTTATAATATAATTCGTAGTTATAATTGCACCGTTTTCAAGTTTTTGACCAAAAAATCCATCACCAAAAAGTAATTGATATTTTTCATCTTGAACTTCTTGAATTAAGAATACTTGAGAAGTTGAGTTAACTTTAAAAATATTATCGACTAATGAATATTTTACCCCTAGTCCACTATCACTTGATCCTTTAACATAGACTCTAATTGTAGAGGTATCAATAAATGAGTTGTCTAATATAAATCTTTGATCTAAAGAAGCATTTACAGTAAATCTTTTGGTAAGAAAGGTTCCTTCTTTGATTGATATATTACTAAATGTCGCTACACCATTTACTACTGGAACTGTAATATTTTCAGGAATAGAGAATACATAAGAGGTTCCTTTTACAGATCCAGTGCATACCAGACCCGCCTGTAAGGTCACTGTAGGGGTATAAACTGGTGTATTGTCCTGCAGGAAACTATTAGGTGCTACACTTACTGTAAATGATACTGTAGCGGCTGCAGAATTTCTAGAGTAAGGTACATATCCAATATTCCTTGCAAGAGATACTACATTTTCTCTTACAGTTGCCGAATCCAAAAAGGATTCGTTTATAACCATATTAGAATTAAATGCTGTAATATATGTGTTATATGCTAGGGTATCAATTAAAACAGAAAAATTAGACCCTTCAAAGTCAAAATCCGTGAATGTAGAGTTAGCACGGAGATAATCTTTGATCGAGGTCTTTATCTGATCGAAATCTAGATTTGTAAATTTAGTAAAAGGCATTTTATCTTGTTGCCTCTAGTATGAATGAAAACTGTTGTGCTGGTATTTCTTGTCCAATAATATCGAATGTAATGGTCACCTCAAATTCATTAAGATCTGGTATGGGGTCAACCTGAACAATTACATTTGTTACTCTTTGTTCATAATTATTAATTACTTCAATAATTTGATCTTCAATTGTAGAAGCAGTTGCATAATCAACAAAATCAAACAAACTGCTTCTTACATCTGATCCAAGTGTAGGGTTAAAAAACCTTTCAGTTGGAATTGTTTCGACTAAATTACGAACTGAGCGAATAATTGCGCGTTCATTTGTCAAAACAGATAGATCTTTAGTCACAGGATGTGGGTCAAAAGATAAACTAATATCCTTAAAAGATCTGGATATCCTAGTGACTGCCATTTTTAGATAAATTCTTTACTTATTTATGATGATTTCCAAGATGTTCCATATGTTGGTTCAGTTCCATAGTCCCAATCATCATAATCATCATCATTACGAATTTTTTCATGTAACTCTTGTTGTTTTTTTAAGTCATGACGAGGTGCAAGATCGTGCATAACTTCTTGAATAACTCTTTTTTGAGGTTGGGATTGGTAATCAGTGATAAGATGTGTAGTTCCCCACATCGATTTCATGTATTCCCAATCTCTATCAACGGGTAAATTTGACATTTTAACTCCTGTTTTAATGAATAAAACAGAACTTTTATAAAGGAGGTTGCTATCTCCTTATTTGTATTTAACGATCTATTTCTCTAATATTATAATTGTCTGAATTTAGGTATTTTAATAGTTCTAAAGCAATTAATTTTGGATTTCCATCCCCACAAGTATAAACATCAACTGCTAAACATCCATTTTCTGGCCAAGTATGGCAAGAAACATGACTTTCTGCTAGTGCAATGACTACTGTACACCCTTGAGGAACAAAACAATGGGAAAATGTGTTCAAAATAGTCATTTTTGCGCGATTTATGCCTCTAATCATAGCATCTTGAAGTGATTCAGCATTGTTAATCACTTCAAAATCAACATCATACACCTCTAAAAGTAGGTGTTTACCCATTGAGTACTGTTTCAATTCAGTTTTAGTGTAAAAAAGTTATTTATTTTTGTTCTAAATCAGTGATTTCGTAAATGTAATGATCTGAAGTTTCAATTTTTCGTTTATTTTCTACAGAATATGCAGTCATGTCTATTTCATATCCAGGATTTTTATCTATTCTATTAAAAACCCAAGCATTATCATACCAAATAATACGATTATTTGGATATGCATAATAATTACCAGTTTCAACCTTAAATAGATGAGCACATTTATGTTCTGGAGTTTCTGAAAAGTTCAAATCAAGCACTCCTTTGTTTTCCCATGACCAATCAAGGGTGAACATATATGTTCCTAATACTTTTTTTCCGTCTGGGCGAATAAGTTGAGCATCTAAATTGGCAAGTCTATGTCTTCTTTGAACATCAATATATGGAGAAAAACAATCCCAATACATAATGTTCTCAAGAGGTTCTATCGCAGCATTAGGATCCCAACAAAAAGCGTGTAGAGGTCTTCTAGTCCAATTTACACCGTTTTCCAAAAATGCCTCAAAAAGAGGTACACGTTTTTCTATACTTGCAACAGAGTGAACATCACATTTAGTTACTCCACCATGACCTTTTTTATGATTATAAAGAAATTCATTGCGAATATAACAAGACCAATCAGGTAAACTATGATTTAAGTAAGCCAATCTCTTTCTCCGGGAAAATAGTAGTCTGTTAATTCTTCATCTTTTTGAATATTACGTATTGCATATAATTCGCCAGTGTTTTTGTTATATGCTACGTTAGGATTATGTGAATGATTTATATAATATTGGGGTCCTAATTTTGCAAGATCCGAATCGACCCAAAATCCTTCATTATCATAATAGGTTAAAGTCTCAAGTCTTTTTTTAAGTGCTTCATTCACTTGAGTCCATAATATTTTCACCATGGGACCTGGTGAAAATATTAGAGTATCTACTGGTATATTCACTAAAGAAAAAACACCTACCCCACTACAAACTTTACTTGGAGCGAGATAGGTGTAGAGTGTTAAATTAAAGGTCATCCTTTACCTTGACCCCTATATTTCTTACGTGCTTTATTACGAGAAGACGAAGCATACTTAGTGCCCCCACCTTCTCCTTGACGAGACTTCTTAGGTGGACCAGGATTATAAGAACTATTTTTCAGTGATCCGACTTTTGCCATAATTGATTCTCCGTTAAAATTTCAGTTTCAAGATCTTCAGGTCTTGGAGAACCTGTCTGATAAAACTCTATCGACAGATCCTCCATAACATTGAAATATTCTTCCTCTGTAAGACTTGCATAGATTCTACGACCCTTACAAAGGATATTGTAAGTTTCTGTCATAATTATAGAATGCGGGTTTTTTCGTGACCGACACGAACACGAGGATCACACCAAATCTCAAATCCTGCTTCCTTTGCATCGAGGCAGAATGATACATCTTCTCCACACATATCTTGAACCTGTCCAGATTCAAAGACTTGCATCTTTGGTGCAAACCAAGGATATTTCATTTCTGGATGTTCAAAGACTCCGTTCTTAATTAGAAGCCATCCAAATCCTGCATAGTCAACTGTAAATGGTTTCCGACGCTTTGAGATACTTTCAACGGTTTCATGATTCATCACACCACCATTACCTCTGAAATCATCCTCATCCAACCAGTGCGCCACTGATGTTGTGTGACCGTCTTCTGTTGCATACCATCCAGAAGCAATGTCCTTGTCCATCAGTACAAGTTGCCAAAACTTTTCAGTATTGAAAACAATGTCGGAGTCAATCCAAAGTTGCCAATCATAATTCAGTTTGCCATCCCAGGGAATCTGATCTGGTCCACGCAGTACATTCGCACCTAAACATTTGCATCTTGCAAAGTTTACCATCGATGAATAGTCTTGCGAGATCTGGATACTTGCTCCCGATTGTACAAGATCAAAACAAAGTTGTACAAAGTTTTTGAGGTAGGTATATGAGACTCCTCTTCCTGGTAGACAAAAGACAATGGATTTTCCTTTCACCATTTCTCTTGCTAGATTATAGTCCCATTCTTGTTCTTGTGAGGCAACTGGTGCCTTTGCTTTTACTGTAAAACCTTTAGCCATAATAGAAAGTAATTGCATTCATATCATACAACAGTATCTATAAGAAGTCAATCCGCCTCTGATAAAATGACCTCGCCACCTTCAACTGAAAATTTAATTCGAGTGTCTTCGTACCACTGCAATTCATTCATAATTTGTTCTGGTATGGTGATGTAATACTGTCCTGTAATTGGGTCGATCTCTATGGACTCAAAAATATCTCCGGAATTTTTTTTCATCTAAGTGATTATGAGGGTTGTTTTTATATATGAGTCTTTATCTTTTAAGAATAAACCCATTTACGACTGCTTGTTTTTTATATTTTCTTATCAAATGACTTGTAAATTTTCTATCATTATTGATTTTTGTTCTTTTTGAAATCCATTCCCAGTTTTCTCTAATAAATTTTTGAAGATTTTCCCCTTCATATATTTTATTTGTAATTATGTCAGTTAGTTTAAAATATTTTGCATTTTCTTCAGAACTCCATCTCATATTATGAAGTTTATTACACCACTGTAAATTGTTTATATGATTATTTTTCTTATTTCTATCAATATGATCTATTTCTGAATAATTATTCGGATTTGGAATGAAAGTTTCTGCAACTAATTGATGAATGCTTTTTTTGATTTGCTTTACAAATTTTCCATTCTCATCATATAATGAAATATTAATACACTCATATTGATATTTTTTATTTCTTGGATTTCCTCTAAGACTGGGTTTTAAGTATATTAAACCATTTTCATCTATTTTTCCGGATGAATCCCTTTTTGTGGGTTTTCTATATGCCCTTCCGTCTTCTGTAATATAATATCCTGGGTACTGAGTTTCTTTCATAGGGTGGATTTTTTGTTAAGGGTATTTTTTGAGTATTTTATACTGGAAAATTTTTTATTTGTCAAGTAAAACACAGTCTATATTTACTTTTGTAGGTTAGGGTAGTGTTGGGTTTTTATATCGCATCCGCCCGATCCGCCCATAAGGATCGCTTAACTGTCAAACACGAACGAATAAGTTATACTAATCGTTCGTGATTGGGGCGGCAGAGTATAAACAACTGCCGCCCACTAAGTGTAACTAACTCATGAGAAATAGGTGCCCACGATGACAGTGCCATCGTAGCAGTATTTCATAACAACTCCACTAAAGTAGGAGTCGGAACTGTACCCATCCCACCCATAAAGGTGCTCATGAGGTGCAGCAACCACGCGAATGAAGTCGCTCACAGAATACCAAACTCCGCGATATTTGAAGAATTCGGTATCGTCGAATTCTGTTTCGGTAAGGTAGTCGAACTGCGCTTTGAGTTGCTGTTTCAAACTACCCCAAAGATACATCCCCATAGTGCACTCGCGGGGAACATAGTTTGTCTTAATCGTAACAGTCATTGTCTTGAAAATGAGGTGAAAGGTGAAAGAAAGGGCGGAAGATTGCCGCCCTTAAGTGTAACTTAATCGCGTAGTCTAGTACACTGCGAGGATTCTTTCTCCGTTAAAGTCATACAAATGGCAGACTTCTTTATCGACTGCCTGATACACAATACGGCGCTTATTGTTGTTAATTTCAACAACAACGTAACCCGTCACGTTGTTGTTGCAGTTGTAGATTTGCTGCCCTTTTTTCATGGCAAAATCTTCGCTTAGGTAGACTTCATGATCAACACAATGCTCACCGATACTATTATCGGAGAGAATAAACAGTTGGTAGAATTTCATAGCGGTGTGGTTTGTGTGAAATAGGGAGGTGGAAGTGCCTCCCTAAATGTAACTCAGTCGATTGAATCGCGCCAGTCAGGATAGACTTCCCTGACGTAATTTTTGACCGCTTCCTGAGAGTAACCTTCCAAACTATCGTAGATGTTATAAAGTTCGGTGTTAATTATCAAGTCCCAGATACAATCGAAGGTTAGTTTTTCACTGTTAGAATCATCGTAGAAGAACTCTCTCTCATTGATACAATCCTCATGATACTTGTGCATCTCAATGAAGAGATCGTCACAGGAATAGCGCACTCGATTGTAGAGTTCGCTGACAATTTTAGAGGCGATTGCATCGACAATCGCTTGATTCTGCAATTTTGTTTGCATTGATCTTGTGGGTGAAAGGTGAAAGAATAGGGAGGCGATTCCGCCTCCCTGAATGTAACTTATCGGTCGGACTTCCTAACAGTGACGAAAGGAGATCCTACCGATTCCTCACACTTACCCTCGGAGATTCCGCTCTCCTTAAGTAGTGTGATCTGCGCATTCAGCGCCTTATCTGTAACCTTAACCGTGCGTCTGCCACGGTTAAGTGTAACCGAACCCCAGCAAGTCTTGACCGTTTGAGGTTCTTCAATCAGCGCAATCATCTGCGCTTTGAGATCATCAACGCGACGCTTTGCAGCGTCTGCGTCTTCCATTGCCTGCAGAAGTTCAGGCATGAGAGTTTCAACTTGTCCGACAAGAAGTGTCATGGGACTGTGAAAAATAAAGGACAAAAATGTAACCGAATGGCGAATCTTAAAAATATAAAAATAGCGCAACGGTGCGCGTGGGATCCCGCCCGACACGTCGCCCGCGAAGCGCAGCGCCGCCCGCGCTCCGCCCGTTGCCCTATTCGGTTTTCAAGGTTCGCTCCGCTCACTGTAAAGGGTCGGCAACGATCCCGCAAGGGCAAAAGGTATCGCAGGATACCAAAAATCAGATCCGACTGATCAGTGACGCTTATGGGCAAACGCTTGACAGATCGGGCGCTTGTGTGGTTGGAATCGCAGCAGCAGGCAGTTAGTATAAAGAACTCAAACAGTACTAAGTGAATTAAACTCAAACAGTACTGATTTAATTTAACTCAAACAGTACTAAGTGAATTAAACTCAAACAGTGCTGATTTAATTTAACTCAAACAGTACTGATTTAATTTAACTCAAACAGTACTAAGTGAATTAAACTCAAACAGTGCTGATTTAATTAAACTCAAACAGTGCTGATTTAATTAAACTCAAACAGTACTGATTTAATTAAACTCAAACAGCACTGATTTAATTAAACTCAAACAGTGTTGTTTTAACTAAACTCAAACAGTGTTGTTTTAACTAAACTCAAACAGCAGAAGGTATAAAGTATAAAGAACTAAGACAGGACTAAGTGTAGAGAACTAAACCACACCACTGACTAACAAACTACACTTAATCCTGAGTTAGTTCTTTATACAAACTTAGCAGGACTTCCACAAGACTTATAGAATGCAATCATTCTCTCTGCCTCTTCTCTAGTTGTGAATGATTGTGTACGCCATTCGCATTGATTGTATGGTGTTTGATAAGTAATTGTGAACCCGATTGAGTTAATTTGGCGTGATGTGTTGTGCATGAATCTAGTTGCGAATGTGTGTTAAATGTGTACAATCTCGTCGAGATTGTATGTTGTAGGTGTGTGTATCTAGTCGAGATTATGTGATGTGTGTGTAATCTCGACTAGATTGATGTGTGCGATCTCGACTAGATTATGTGATGTATGTGTATTCTCGACGAGATGTGTATGATGTGCATCTCGACTAGATTGATGTGTGTGATCTCGTCGAGACTATTCTGTTCGAGATCTAATCTTTGCTTTTCTCATCTCACGAATGAGTGAGAGATAACTAACCCTTGCATTTTTCTCTGCTTCGGCACATTCATCAGTGCGGTGGCGATGCCATTCTGCAAAAGCGATTTGCCATTCAGAGTGTAAAGTTGCAATGGTCATAATGATCAAAAAAGATGAAACTACCACTAATCAATAATGATGACGGGACATCACATTGTTGGGATCATTGTACCATTCAGATTCTTCATAAGATTCTGACATTCTGATCATAAGATCCTCAGTCAATGTAACCATACCAGTGGTTACCAGTTGCAGGATTTCTTCAGCGGTGAGAAAGGTGTTCATGGTGGTGTGGTGTGATGGTGGTGATGGGGGGATTGCTCTCCCCCCTGTATTGTATCAGATCTCCAGCGGTTTGAGATCCTTGCCATACTTCCTGAAGAAGAACCCAGCGATCTCCACTGCTGTTAGGATGCCAGGTTCTCCCTTGGCGCAGACTGGAGAACCGTTCTTCAGCAGTGCCCACACGGTCTGGCGGGTTTGAAGGTCGGAAGCGGGTGAGAAGGTTCGCATCGGTGGTGTGGTGTGAACTGAGATCAGTATAAGGGCACGGAGGGGGATCTTGCAATCCCCCTTGTGCCACTAGGTCAGGCGTCCATTCCCATCGCTACCTTCAGGTTGTTGTAGGCGTTCAGGTAGTAGGTGGCATCGGTGTGCTTGCCAGCGGTGCGGCAGTCGCAAGCAAGGCAAAGCACTGCGGTTCGGATCGTGCTCCACTGTGCCTCAGTCAGGGTCACGGTGACGCGATCCATGGGCAGAACGTTGGTGCGGGTCATTGGTTCAGTGGTGTGAACTGCAGGTATCCTACACGATCCAGAGCACCTGCCAAGGGTTTGGGTGATCAGGAATCCTTATCGGTCAGGGGGTTGACCTAAGGTGGGGGTGGCGTGCTAGGATTATAAGTAGAACCTAAATAAACCAGAGTTATTTAATTATATGAAAGAATTAAGAAATCATCCTGGTTACTTTATATCAGAAGATGGTAGTTTTTATAATTCAAAAGGAAAAGAATTAAAAAAGTTTCATCGGTGTAAAGGGTATTTGGGAGTTAAATTAAATAAAACTTCTTATTATATTCATAGGTTGATTGCCGAAGAATTTATACCAAACCCAGACAATCTTCCACAAATTAACCATATTGATAAAAACAGATCAAATAATTCGATTGATAATTTAGAATGGTGCAATTCTCAGAGAAATGTAGAGCATTCATTAGCAAAAACTTTTATAATTGAAAATAAGAATGGTGAAAAGTTTGAAGTTTTTAATTTATCAAAATGGTGTAAAGAAAATAACCTACATATGCAAAACCTTCATGGTACAATGTCTTCCAAATACAGACAAAACTGGTCTCAAGGTTACCGTATCATAGAAGTAAAAAAAAGTATAAAAAAAGGGAGCGAATTTGCTCCCCTTAAATGTTACTTTTGAATGCAGTATCCGTACTCATCAATGGGGAAGTCTTCATGATTCCAAAACTCTTGAAGATCTCCCCAGTTTTCTTCAATGTACTCCTGAAGATCAAGTGCCCGATCCTCTTCAATCTGACGGGCGTTGGTGATGGGATAGTTCATTGAGTGGTGTGGTGTGAACTAATAAGAGAAAGTCTACCCTACTACATATGAAAGTCTACCCTACTGTATATTTGCCTCACAAGGTCATTCAGAATATCCCGAGGCATGGAAATACGAACAGTTTGCTCACCATCCATGATGTGAACAAAGTTTGAAGGATCTTCAACAATCTCAAACTCATCAGAAAACGCAATCACAGTTTCCATTGTTGTAAAAAATAAAGAATTGGCGAACTGCAGGAATCCTACCATAGGAGGGGAGAGGGGTCAACCTCTCCCGTATGGGTCAACCGATCAGAGCAGCAACGATGCGATCACGCCAGCGGATCGCATCGGGTTCAATGCTCCAATACTCACGCTTGCCCGTCTTTTCATGGCGCGTTGCTGAGAGGGTTCCAAGGCGCTCCAGATCGACCAGAACAGCATGGATGGTGCCCTTGTGGCGAGCAGGATCCAGACCCATGCTGCGGACGATCTCAGCGCCTCTCATGGCACCCTGCTGAATCAGGATGCTGCGAACAGCGATACGGGTGAGAAGGTGGAAGTTCATCGGTGTGGTGTGGTGAACTGATACCAGTATGGGGGCAGATGGGGGGCAGATCCATCCAGGTTGTGCCAGCGGTCAAACCGTCCACTGCAGAGGTTTTATGGGTCGGTGGTGCCTGTAGACTATGGGGACAATCGAAAGAGGGCGGGGGTACGCCTGATGATGAAATGGTCGCCACGCCCCCTGCCTGCCGGTATTATAAAAAAAAAGTATAAAGAAAGGGGGCGAAAGTTGCCCCCTCTTTTATACTTTAGGATCAGACTTCGATCTGTTCAATGTCACCATGCTTCAGAGCACGGTTAAACAATTGCCCCCAACTTGTCGCCGCTTTGTCTTCATCGTTTGAGAGAAGTGCAAACCAACGCTCACACTCTCCTTCATCTTCCCAAGCGTAGCGGTATACTTTGTCGCTACTGTTGAATGTTACCAACAGATCGTAACAATCACCTTCTGCGCGAATGATCTCAAGATGGGCAATGGCGCTGCTGTTGACTGCTGCGCTGATCGTGAAGTCGGTTGCGGTTGCCATGGTGTCGTTTGCGGTTGACTCTGTAAGTCTACAGGATGGGTGGGGGGCATCCGCGCCCCCCGTGTGCAGGTTCTCAGACTGTCACAATGGCATTAACTTTATTCTTTGCCACACCATGTG
>Ga0208161_1001914_pt1 | contig 10790 bp, 29 predicted proteins | sample CB_VirMetaG_3_FD_184538 | JGI IMG/M metagenome (GOLD analysis project Ga0208161, IMG submission 184538) | Freshwater to marine saline gradient viral communities from Chesapeake Bay - CB_1508_1S Viral MetaG (SPAdes) (version 4) | ecosystem: Environmental > Aquatic > Marine > Coastal | place: USA... | reverse complement strand
TTTCTAGTACCGTTGCAAATGGCGATATAGATATAAATCAAATCGCACAACTAAGCAATGGTAATCCAGTTGTAATGTTGGCATTAGGTGCCGTTGGTATTTTGGGCGGCAAGAAAGTTTGGGATTGGCTAAAGCAACGTCAAGAACAAAAACATGAAGAAAAGCTAGCTGAAATTGAAGCACAAAAAGTTTCTGTTTCAACTACGGGTCACGAACAATGTGTAGCCAAACAAGAAGAATTACAATCACAAGTTGTATCTCTCAAAGCTAAAATAAATGAACTTGTTCACAAATCTGCTGAAGCAGAAAAACAATTACAATCTACTGTAAAAAATGCAAATGAAAACTTTGAGACAATTGATGAAGAAGTAAAAAAACTCAAAAAGAAACTCAAGAAGATTCAAGAAGAAATCGAAGAGCAAGAAGAGAAAGCAAAGAAAAGCAAGAAGAAGAAAGTAAAGGACGAAGATGATGAGTAATTCACCGTTTTCATTTGAGTATGGCGAGGAAGAACAAGAAGAAAAAAGACCTGAACCTTCTGTAAAGAAAAAGCCCATAAAGAAAACCTTGCCAAAAAAGGAAGTTGTAAAAGAAACTGTGCAAGAGGTTCTTGCACCAGTTGAAGAAACACCAGTTACTGTTCCAGAAGTTATATCTGTGACAGAGCAACCCGTTGTTTCTATTCCAGAAAGCTCAACAATCGTTTCTGTTGAGCCAAAACAAATTGATGTGCCAGTTGTTGCAGACTCAAATGCAGCCACTATTGCAACCATTGCTGTTGTTGCAACTGCCGCTGTGGCAACTGGTGCATCTGTATTAGCCAAAGGTGGTCAATTGAAAAAACTAAAATCGAAATCGTCAAAACCAAATCAAGATCAACAAAGAAATAAACAAGAAGAGAAAAAGAAAGAAGAGCAAACCAAATGTGATGCAAAATCAAAAGAAGTGCAAAGTTTGATCAATGAAACAAATGATATATTGCTCGATATGGAAAAGAACTTCTATAGCTTTCTTGGGTTTGATCAAGATAAAGAACTCAACAAGAAGTTTGAGGAAACAAGAAAAGAACTGAAAAAGCTGAAAAAGACAATAAAAGATCTTGACAACAATTAAAACTTGTGTATACTTATTCAATCGAAAGGGGGTAATTTGGATTCGATTGGGTAATTTTACTATAGCTGCGGAGTGGTGAGGATAACACCATAAAAAAATTCAAAACAACAACTGCCAACGACAACGTTGAGTTTGATTACGCACTAGCTGCTTAGTCAATGGAGTTGCTGAACGCTCTATGAAATAAGTTCAGATAGGCTTGGGCACTGCCGAAAATAATGTCCATTAGGTTATTTTAATGGTTTTTACCTGAAAAACAAACCATATGAAGTCCCCAATAAAAATGGGTGGTTACGTCAAGCGGTCTGGTTGCTTGACTATCTTCGTGAATGAGGCTATACTAGGGTTATTCAAGACGCAGGATCGTTCCCTGCTACCTCCACTAAAACAAAAATGATTATTGACGCAATAAATACAGTAAAAGAAAATCCAGAAGGACTTTACTTTGTCGCTGGGTTTGTTATAATTTACTGGTTCTGGCGAAGCTGGTAGATTTACTCTCTTGCATACTATATATAGTAAAGGGGAGGGTATCCGATGGTCTGTGAATTAAAAGATCCAAATAAAAAAGGAACATTTGGTCAAATCGCAGTATTGAAAGATTTAACTGCGAAAGGATATGATGTATTTGGTGAGGTTGGCAAATCGTCAAAAGTAGATTTTATTGTTCTTGATGAAAATTATAAAACTTTTAAGGTACAAGTAAAAACTTGCAATCTTTATAACGGCAAAGCAATCTTACATCTAATAAAGAAATGTCTTGACAGCAAGTACAATTCACGTTATACTGAAGAACAAGTTGACATATTCGCTCTATATGTTATCGAAAAAGATACAGTAATTTATATCTCAGCTAAAGAGGCTCTTAATAAAAGTAAAAGCACGATAACTTTCTCATTTGGAGAATCCAAAAATAATCAAAAGAAAGGTATAAATCTTGCTGAAGATTATTATGATATAAATAAAGTTTTAATGTCCTGCAAACATTGTGGTGATGTAATCGACTCTTAATCGATAAAGCAGAGTTCAATTCTCTGGCGGGACACCTTATTATGGAGTGAATATGATTAAGTTTATTAAAAGTCTAAATAATCGTCAAGCGCTCGTAAAGTATGAAAATCGTCACTTTCTTGTAAGTGAAAGCAAGCCTGACTCTCCCGTTCGTATTGAAACACTTGTTTTTGAGTGCGATGAAAATGGCAAGGTTATTGAATGGGTTGAAGTTGATGGTGAAATTGGTACTCCAATAAAAGACTTTCTACCTCGCCTTCTGGCGCGTGGTTATTTTACCAATTTGTCGGAGAAAGATGATTCAACATTATTCTTTAATTGATAATACCACAGCAGACAAGTTTATTCTTGAAATGCTAAAGCTTGGCAAACCAATTGAGACTTCTCTGGTTGGCGTATTTGACACAGAGGGTCGTGGTAGCAAGCGAGACATTGACTTGCCTTTTCACCGTGATGGTGATTATTCAAAAGACATTGCTGCCAAACATAGCATTGATTATGTTGGGCTTTATTGCATCAAGGGCGGTGAATCAAAAACCCTTCTTGAAGTCGATGGTAAAGAGATCGAGCTTGTCCTAAAAGAAGGTCAAGCAGTTATTATGAATAATAAAAACATTCGTCATGCTCGCAAAGGTCCAGTTGGTGATCGTTTGTTGTTGCGGGTTTGGATTGAGGAATCAAAATAAGTGTTTGATGTTTTAAGAACAGAGGGTTTTGCTTGGGGAGTCTTGGTTGGAATAGCTTTAACCAATCTTATTGATTATGTGAAGGAATCAAAGTGAGTAAAGAAAAGCATAATGCATTTTGCAACTGGCACAAAGATTGGCACAGTTGTGATTGTGGGGCGTTTGATTATCCACCCAATGAAAAGCTAGAGAAAGCTCTGACTGAAATGCGTGAGCATCAAGAACAGGCTGAAACTGCTTATGAAAATGATGCAGATAAGTTTTGGAACTCTCTCTCAAAAGAGGACCAACTCAAATGTTTCTATTCAGTTTGCAAGCGTATTCATGAAGGTGACATTGCAAAGCGTGGAACATATCGTTATGTTCTTTATGATGTATTTGGTTTTGGACCAGAAGCATATACGGTTGGCATGAACTGCGGGTATATGGCAATTCACAATGGATTGTTTCCAGACGAGGAATCAAATGCCTAACTGGACTGATAAAACTGGATTTAGCTGGTTCTCCAAATTAGAATGTAAGCGTTGCCTTGGCGTCTTTGAACAAAATGAAAAAGGTTTTCTGTAGTTATAAAGATTGCGATAAAAGACGATCACACTTTACCATCCAAGATGAATACCGACCTCACCAAATGGTTGAAGTGTCGGATGAATATGATGGTGGCGAAGTGTTTTGCTCCTTTACATGCGCTATTCTTGCTGGTAAGATGAGCGTGAAGGCTGATAAGGAATCAAAATGAAATGCCGATGCCCAATGAGAAACTGGGGTCTTGGTGAATATGGCGAATGATAATTGGAGTGCAAATCTCCGAGAAGTTTCTGAGTAACTCCGCTACAGTCGGGTTCGATTCCCGACCATCGGCACCAACTAAGAGAATTAAAATGAGTATTGAAAAAAATTTCTTACAACAAAATCAATTGTCTCTTATCAAATCATTTGTTGTCCTTTGGAAAGGCTGGGATTATGATTCTGAGTGGTATTTGACACAGAACTCAAACGGCGATAAGATTCTTGTCACAACCGATCATGGCTTGCCTTGCATTGGCAGACCAGAAGAACTTGAAGAACGAATCGAGTATTACAAACAGATCACAAAAATCTCAGAAGAGATTCTGAAAGAGTTGGAATCAAAATGAAATGTCAAAACTGTAATGGGTTCTGCTGCCACCTAGAAAAGCGTGAAGGTACAACACGTTATGCTCAACTATACACCCACGGTGAAGGCGTGCATTGGTGTAAATCCTGTGAGGATGGAACCGATAAAAGAATGGATGATTTGGATGGTTTCTTCCAACAACTCCGCTTCTTGTGGGAGGAATATGTCCTTGTTGATGAAAGCGAACTCACAGAGGACGCAAAAGAACTACGAGCAAAATTGCTTGATTGTGTAAAGGAATCAAAATGAACATTAATCAATTTCTAAAAGATAATCATCTAACTCTCGTAAAAGAATTCACTGTTCTTTGGAAAGGCTGGAATTATGATTCTGAGTGGTACTTGACAGAAAATGCAAACGGTGATAAGATTTTTGCCGTAATCAATTACGGTTCTTCCTATATTGGTAATTTAGAAGAACTGAAAGAACGAATCGAGTATTACAAAGAGATCACAAAAGTATTAGAAGAAGTTCTGAAAGAGTTTGAGTCAAAATGAGATACGAAGTTGAGCCAGAGTATGAAATAGCCAAAGGCTGCCGTTGTTGTTCTTGCTGGGAGAAAACAGGCAAATGGCTTGTCGTTGATAAACAATCCGACGCAGAAGACCTTGTTTTTAATTCAGAAGAAGAAGCAGAGGAATGGGTAAAACAAAATGCCTAACTGGTCTGATGATGAGGGAAGAAGTTATTTTGGTAAAGTAGAATGCAAACGATGCTTACAAGATTTTGATTACGATAAGAAAACAGGAGAAGTGCCAATTCATAAATGTATTGGCGGAGAACTCTGGACTTCTGCGTATGTAAATGGTGTGTGGCATTATCCAGTCAAAGTGAGGTCAAAATGAATGACAAGTTTATTGAACTTGCAAAGAGAGCGGTTGCTTGCAGAAACTGGAAATGGATGTCTGGGATGAAGGCAATTCATGAAAGTGGTTGGGGAGAGCCTGCAAGTCAGCGAGTACCTTGCACAATTCCAAATGGCGGTTATCCCAATTCGCTCCCTGATCCAACCGATCCCGCCACTATTGGCTGTCTGCTTGACTTGGTGCGTAAAGCGTGGCATACTGCTCCTGCTAATGTGAATTGTCACATGTCGTACTCACCAGAAAAAGGTCATTATCGTTATTGGACTTGTTCCTATTGCACTGGAGAAAGGTGGGAACAAACCCAAGGTGAAACAGAGGCAGAAGCACTTATCCTTGCTTTGGAGGCAAGTAATGCCTGATATGAATCCAGAAAATAACCGCGATACATTTCAAGGTCGTGGAGTTCAAATTCAACAATACAAAGACGCTCTTGAAAAGACCAAAAAGAATATGATGGAAATGGAAAGAGATCTGTATTTGAAGATTAATGTTCTTGAAGAACAACTTGAATCAATCCGCGATCGTCTGGCTGATTTCAGGGAAGAACTGAAAAATTCACCTGATAAAGTATCATTTGATAAAGAAACTTTGGTGAAGTTTATTTTGAGTTTGGAGGTAAAATAATGAATCCGCATCCTTCTAGAATCTGTGATAACTGGCTCGATCATAAAGGTCGTTGTTCCGAATGTATGAGTCCAATAGAAGAAATTGATTTCTGGCGCGAATGTTATAACGGCAAACATAATGATCCTGCTGATTGCCCCACTTGGTATGATTGGTGCAACTGCGGTGGAACAATGTTTGATGAAAATGAACGACTTTACAAACAAAACGAAGAGATGAAACAACTTCTCAAAACCATTTATGAAACCGATTGTTTGCGTGATTGGGCTTTTGAAGATGATGATGGAAATTCTATTGCCGATAAGGTTCGCAAGATTGTGAAGGATTAAGAATGAAGTTTATTTTTTTGGACAGGGATGATAACGAAACCTACAAAGGGTGGAAATATCCATCACAATCAACGCCTATGGAGTTTTCTTCTTTGGAAAAATTTGTCGAGTGGTCGGTAGAGGTTAAACTTCCAAGACACACATTCATTCCACCTAACGGATATGCTGGCGGATATCAAAATAAAACTCCTTACTGGATGGTTTATTGCGAGAGTGGTTATGACTGACGACAAGGGTTCAAAATGAAAGAAGATACAGAGTTTGTGAAGAAAAAAGGAATCAGATCCAAACATTTAAAGGAATGTTCTTGGTATCAAGATGATACAACTTGTGATTGCGATCTTTTTAGTCCATTAGGGATCTACGCTCCTTACATTCCTTTACAAATCAGCAAAATTGAAATCACCAACGACAAGGAATCAAAATGATCGAGGCAAAAAAATATTATATTGAACTTGATTTTCTCACCAGCGGAGACGGGCACCTTTCTAAAATCGTATCCGTATCCAAGGAAATATACGATAAACTTTATCCATTCTCCGACGAACTAGAAAATGGAAGCGTCGGCTCTCTTGATGAAGAGATTCAAAATTTACTGGGAGAAATTTATGAGCTTAAAAAAGCTCGAAAGATTGATGAAGCTGGTGGTTCTTTCATTTATGTCGCGTATTGCTAAGGAATCAAAATGAGCAAAAAATTCGTATGCAAAAGCGACACGATTTTCGATGAATTCATTATCATTGAAGCCCTCAAACAAAGTATTCTTTTTGAAAAACCTGCCCATGAAATTCTGAACATTACCAAAAATGACCTGAAACGATTCATTCTAGAAATGGATGGAATTGTAGAGCAGGAGCAAGAGGAATCAAAGTGAGCGCTTATTCTTACAATGCTGGTTATCACAGAGGTCTAAATACTGAATACCACAACACTCCCATTGAAATACTATACAAGCAATGGGCTGATGGAGTAGGTATTCTTTTAATTCCTGTATCTTTTGACCCTGTTGCTTTTGAGGAAGGCTATGCAGACGGTGTGCGTGATTATCTAAAAAATAGAAACTGTGTTGAAGATTAGATAAGGAATCAAAATGAAATCATACGAACTGGTAGATGGAAAACTTATCATCAGAGATCCTGAAATCATCCAGAAGTTGGATCATCTTTCAGAAGAAGAACTAAAAGAAGTTGCCGAGATCATGAGAAAAGATCTTGATGAGATGAAGAACAAGGGTGAATCAAAATGAATTCAGCATCTATGGTTTGTCCCAAGTGTCGAGTTGGGACTATGCAACTTACATCTTTCAAGATAGGACATTACGGCAAGGAATCCATGGATGCTTATAATTGTAATAGGTGCGATTACGGTTATTGGGTACCAGAGTTTCCAAAGAATGTGGTGATTTCTACAAAGGGAACTTATCAAGAAAACAGCGTTGAAGAACAACTCGCTAAAGAGATTTCTGAAATGTCCGAAGAAGAAATGAAAGAGAACGTTGACAAGAACTTTCACTACTGGCAGAATAGGAAGGCAGAACTCCAACGATGTATTGATAACAACGAAATCTTTACAATCACAGAAGAAGATCAAAAGCAAGAGATCGTCTTTCTCAAACAAGAAAGAGAACGGCTTATCAAGAAACTCGAAAAGATTGATAGCCTCTCTCGTTATGCTTGGGAACAAGTGAAAAGAAACCCCCAAGAAGCAGAAGAGTTGTTCAAAATGATTAATAAGGAATCAAAATGAAATTCCCAATCCGTCGTGAGAAAGCAGGAGTGATAAGCAAAAAGCCTATTTGGGTCTGTTCTTATTCCTGCTATTTACACACAAACGAGAATCTGTTAGGATTGCTTTGGAGCGTCATTACAGAATATAAAGACGAAGAATGGATGGTGGGGTAAGATGTTTCGTACAGGCGACTTGGTTAGAGTTATACAAGCTCCTGACCAAGATAAGTATTTTATGAAACACCTTTTTAATAAGATTGGTATAGTAATCAAATGGAACGAATTTTCTCAATCTCCAAATATATGGCAAATATATATCATTGAAGACGAGCGAGTTATTAATCTGCATAAGCTGGACTTGGAGAAAATAAAATGATCTGCTCTCATTGTAATGGCGAATGTTGTTATCTTGATAAACGAGAAGGAACAACAAGATACGCCCAACTTTTACCTCACGGAAAAGGCGTGCATTGGTGCAAGCACTGTAAAGATGGTAATAAAAAATGAAATACGTTCCATGCTCATATGATAAATGTTATCTGCGACGACCACATTTTTTACTTCAAGATGAAGTGCGAACTCAACAAATGGTCCAAGTCGCTGATGATCATGATGGTCCAGCTTATTGTTCATATACCTGTGCAATAATGGATGGCAAAATGAGCGTGAAAAGTGATCAGAAATATGATATACCGCCCGACTCAAAATGGTTGAGAAAGAATGATGGAAATTAGTTTTGAGATTTTCAGCAACGGTATACAGTGCTGGTATAAAGATAGAGCCTATCACCGTGAAGGCGAGCATCCAGCCGTTATTCATCCAGATGGAGCAAAAGAATACCTTATTGAAGGTCAACTAAAGAAAGTTGTCAAATCCAATGGTGTTGTTATTCATGTTAATGATGATCTTGACAACCTGTAAAAGATCGACTATCATGTATACATCGAGGTTATAGATGGGAGCGAGTTGCTGTTCAACTGAAATTGAAAATGATTGCAAGGGCTGTGAAGAAACAGTCGTTGATTGCCCTATTTGCGATGGAACTGATTTAGCAGATCCTGCTTGGTGGCGTGGCAATGATGATGGTGTCGAATCGTTTATTTATATTGTTCACCAGATTCTTGATGACATTGAAAAGCGAAAGGAGCCTGTTGGTTCTTTTGGCTCAAAAAGAATGAATATGCTGCGCGCCCGTCTTTACGAAATGTATTGGGTGCCATAATGAAAAAGACTGAATACATAATAGATGCCAATGGAAAGCACTGGCTGCCTTCTATAAAATCAAGGATGGAAGGCATGGCTAGGTATTATTGGTTCAAGAAAAAGATCGGTTCTGAAGGCATAACTGCATCAGAAGATAAGTGGCAACAACTACTAAAAGAATACCAAGTTCAAGTTTTGGAGGAAACAAATGACAACCCCTAACTTTGATATGTTAAATAAAATCATATTTGTATCAGATCTCGCAGCTGATGTAATGAAGCGCAACTATGCGCTAGTTTCAACCAGCGAGCTATTTGATGAACTAAATGAACTTTGCCGCAATCATGTTCGGCAAAAGCTTGTTGAAGAACAGAAGCGAGCCGAAAAGGCTTTTGCTTATTCTAAGACCGCTCAAGCTGTTATTGAGCGCGTTGATAACTATTTCTCATATTCACTTGTGAAGAATAATCATAAGATGCGTATGACAAGTAAGGAGTATCATTATATGATGGACCGCCTAAATGATACTGAAAAGGCAATTGTTCAAGAATGGCTTGAGCAAAATGGCGGTCTAGATAAGTATATTTTTTCAGGATTTCAAGGAGGATAAAATGAAGTTAGTACCTAGAGAAAGAAAAGAAATTGATATTCATTTCAAGGATGAAGAATCGGGTATTCATGTAAAAGTTCAAGAGATTACACCAGCACTTAGTTCTGGCAAAGAACCTTATTTTGCCGTAAGTGTTCATATCGATCACGATACGCGCTATAACTCTTTTGATCTTGCTTGTGAAAAAGAAGATGATGCAAGGTATCTTGCAGAAACAACTTATGAGTTTTTCAAGAAGATTCTACCCTTACTTTCTATCAAGAAAAAAGAAGGTTATGGCGAACACGACTGCATGTACTAGTCAATACTATTTATAAGCATGAATATGCAACAAATACTGAAAGAGTGGAAAACATTCGTGGAAAGCACAAACAAATATAATCGAGTTGTTCTTAACGAAATACAGGAACTTAATGAAGTGGAAGTAAAGAAACCACCTCTTTCAGAAGAAGAGATTGAAATAATAAAGCGTTGGGGTGGTTTAGAAGGTGAGTCCATGTTCCTCGGAAGCGGAACAATGGGTTCTGCTTATCTATTCGGCGATAAGGTTTGCAAGATAACTTCTGATGATGCAGAAGCTATGGCAGCAGCTAAAATCGCTGGTATGTCTCACCCCAACGTTTATAAAATACGTAAAGTTGGGCAACGCCAACGCCAATTTACAGAAATGCCAAACCAACGCTATGTGATCATTTATGATCTCGTTGGTGATCCTGATGCAAAATTATCATATCCACCAAAAGAAGCGCAAGACATTATTCAAAGCCTTCATAATACCGCCGAGTCAATAAAATATAATTGGACAAACAACTTTCCAGCTTTGTTGGAAAAAGCTGCTCAAACAGCTCAAAATGAGCCTTCTATATTTGACATTCAAATAAAGGGCGGTAATTATTTGCCAAGATTAGAAGAATTGGTTCGGCTCTCTGGAATGAACTCAAGCGAAGGTAAAGCTTTTATGCTTGCTTGGATGTTTGTTAATGGTTATTACGGCGACTGCATGGATAATGCAGAAAATGTTCTTCGATGCTTGGACGATAAAAGATATGATTATGTAGACCAAGTTTGCAAAGGCTTGACATTCTTGAGTCAAAATGGTATTATGTTCAAGGATCTCAAGACAACAAACGTTCTTAGCCTAGATGATGGAACCCTTGTTATTATCGACATTGGCAAATCTGTTGTTCGTGGTGGTTCCGCAATCTTTGACCAAATAAAATAAGAGGTTATATGAAAGTTAGCTTGGTATCTTATACTAAGCCAGCAGGTATCTTGGAGAATTCTGAAGTTCAGACTCCGATTGACCTTGTGGCTTATTGTGCCCGTGTATCAAACCCAACAAATCAAATGAATTCAGCAACATCTGAAAAGTTGATAAACTATCTGATGAAACATCGCCATTGGAGTCCGCTGGAGATGGTGGACGTAACTCTTGAAATCGAAACGACACGCGACATTGCACGAC
>Ga0208161_1001913_pt1 | contig 10794 bp, 14 predicted proteins | sample CB_VirMetaG_3_FD_184538 | JGI IMG/M metagenome (GOLD analysis project Ga0208161, IMG submission 184538) | Freshwater to marine saline gradient viral communities from Chesapeake Bay - CB_1508_1S Viral MetaG (SPAdes) (version 4) | ecosystem: Environmental > Aquatic > Marine > Coastal | place: USA... | reverse complement strand
ATTGCTGCGTAAGGATTAACCCATGTCCGAAATCGACCCCGTAAAATTCGGCCTGCTCATCGGCCAAGTCAAGACGCTCGAAGCGCAGGTTGACGACATGCAGCGCGACATCAAGCAGCTTCTGGCGCTGGCGAATCATTCGAAAGGCTCTCTTTGGGCGGGTATGATGCTCGCAAGCATCTTCGGGGCCGGGGTTACTTGGACCATCAACTTTTTTCGATAGAGGTCTGATATGAGCGTAAACAATCAATTCAGCCAGCGCGTAGGCTCTAACCAAGTCACGACGCCTGGCGCTACCAGCGCGAGCATCACCCTGAACGCGCAGGACAAAGCCGTGCGACTGGTTAATTCTGGCGCCAACATCTGCCACGTTCGCATCGGCGAAGGTTCGCAGACTGCCACGACTGCCGACCTGCCGGTGCGTGCAGGCTCCGAGATCATCGTGCGCAAGCGCGACGGCGACGTTACCCTGGCGCATATCTCGGCGTCCGGCACGACGCTGCACGTGGCGACGGGTGAAGGCGGGCTGTGAAGAAGGATTCTCGCCTCGAGCGGGCTGGTGTTGCTGGCTACAACAAGCCCAAAAAGACACCTAACCACCCGACAAAAAGCCACGTAGTCGTGGCTAAAGTCGGCGATGAGGTCAAGACGATTCGCTTCGGCCAGCAGGGCGTTTCAGGCTCGCCCAAAAAAGAAGGCGAGAGCAAGGCGGCCAAGGCGCGGCGGGAATCGTTCAAGGCGCGGCATGCGAGCAATATCGCGAAGGGTAAAATGTCGGCGGCTTACTGGGCCGACAAGGTGAAGTGGTAATGGCTCAAATCCCGGTCATTCAAGGCATCTACAGCGACAATACACCAGACCTGCGCACCAGTTACCCGGTCAATCTGGTTCCGGTCCCGCGCCAGTCTGGCATATCGTCGGGCTTCCTGCGCCCGGCAGACGGGCTGGTGTCGAACGGCACCGGGCCGGGCACTGATCGCGGCGGGATCGAGTGGAACGGGGTTCTCTACCGCGTGATGGGGACCAAGCTGGTCAGCATATCGAGCGCCGGGTCCGTGACCGTGCTCGGTGATGTTGGCGGCAGCGGGTATGTCACTTTCGACTATTCCTTCGACCGGCTTGGGGTTGTTTCGTCGGGCAGTCTTTACTACTGGGATGGAAGTACACTGACGCAGGTCACCGATCCAGACCTCGGCCCTGTGCTGGATATGTGCTGGGTCGACGGCTACTTCATGACCACCGACGGCGAGTTTTTGGTGGTCACTGAGCTGACCGACCCGACGGCGGTCAATCCTTTGAAGTACGGATCTTCTGAGATTGACCCCGACCCGGTGGTTGCGCTGTTGAAACTGCGCAACGAGGTCTACGCCCTCAACAGAAACACCATAGAGGTGTTTGATAACATCGGCGGCGAATTCTTCCCGTTTCAGCGCATCGACGGCGCGCAGATCCAGAAAGGCGTCGTCGGGACTTTTGCCTGCTGCGTTTACCTAGAATCAGTTGCGTTCCTCGGCAGCGGTCGCAATGAGGCGCCCGGCATTTACCTCGGCGCCAACAGTCAGGCGGCCAAAATCTCGACGCAGGAGATCGACGAGATCCTGCTCGGCTACACCGAGGCGCAGCTTGCGGGCGTCAAACTTGAGGCGCGCAACGACCGCTCGCACCAGCATCTATATATTCATCTGCCCGATAGGACGATGGTCTACGACGCCGCCGCTAGCCAAGCGGTCGGCTTGCCGGTCTGGTTCTGTCTGACCACCGGAATCGTTGGCTACAGCCAGTACCGCGCGCGAAACTGGGTCTGGGCGTACAACGCCTGGACGTGCGGCGACCCGGAATCGTCAACGATTGGATACGCTGTTGATACCGTCGGCACGCACTGGGGCGCTAAGGTGCGCTGGGAATTTGGCACGCAGATTGTCTACAACGAGGGCCGAGGCGCGATCTTCAATGCGCTGGAGCTGGTGGCGCTGACCGGACGCGTGGCGGTGAACAAAAACCCGCCGATCTCGACCAGCTATTCGGTCGACGGCATCAACTGGAGCCAAGACAAGACCATCACGGCTGGCGGGTTTGGTAATACCTCAAAGCGCCTCGTCTGGTGGCAGCAGGGGCACATGCGAAACTTCCGCATGCAGCGGTTTCGCGGCGACTCTGATGCGCACATCTCAATCGCGCGCCTAGAAGCCGCGCTCGAGCCGCTCAACTACTGATGGCGACTAAAACCCTGAAGCTCACGCGGGACCAGCTCGCGTCGTTTCTGAAGAATCAGGAACAGATCAAGGCATTCGAGGGGCTGTTCGAGACAGCGGATGCGGCTGCGCCATCAACCATTGAGGAAATCACCAACGCTGCCGACAGCGCGCAATCCAGCGCGAACTCGGCGCTTGCGCTGGTGCAGATGCTTGAGGAGCGCGAGGGCACCGTCATCCGCATGGTTGTGCTGAACGGCACGCCGACGCTGATACCAAAGGGCACGGCCGTTGGCTTTATCGGCGTCAACGGATCGAACCGCATCGAGGTTGCGCCTTATTTGGCCGACGGCGCAAGCTATTCGCTGTATTTTATTGGCCTAGCAAGCCAAGACCTTCTGCCAAACGCGCAGGGGTACGTGACGCTATACGGTCGCATTACCGGGATCAACACGTCTGGTATATCGGTCGGCGAGACGTGGGCTGCTGGAAATCTTCTCTGGGCCTCGCCGACGTATTCCGGCGGTCTGACCAAGAACAAGCCGACCGCGCCTGATAATGTGATCTCAGTCGCAGCGGTACTGTTCGCGTCAACAACCGCCGGGCAGGTAATGGTGCGCCCGATCATTACCATGAAGCAGTACTACGGCGAATTCACCAAGACGACCACGCAGACGCCTACAGTGGCGGGCGACGAATATTTGGTCACTTGGGACAACACAGACATATCAAACGGCGTTGTGATCGGATCGCCGACAAGCCGAATCGTTGTGCCGGAATCCGGGTTATATCAAATTAATGTCGAGCTGCAGTTTTCATGCACGGTCGCGGCTCAACGTGATGTCGTGATGTATTGTAAGAAAAACGGCGCGCTGGTCGCCAATAGCGCCTATTACCAGTCTATTGACATCAACGGCGGCTACACGCAAGTCACTCTGAGTGAGTTTTTCCCGCTAGTCGCAAATGATTATCTGGAAATCGGCTTCGGCGTTCTGGGCGGGCTTAATTTAAGCCTGACAAGCATTGCTGCAACAACGAACTTCCCATCCTCGCCTGCGGGTCATTTTTCCATTATTCAGGTGCAGCAGTAATGGCTACAACCACAACCGTTCTGGTCGGGTCGAAGTACCTCGAAAACGTCCAGACTGATCAGTACATCGCGGTCGGTGTGAAGGCAATTATTGATGCTGTCACCATAACGAACTCGGGCAGCGCAGGCGCCAATGTGACGCTTCAGATCGTGCCGGTTTCCGGCAGCGCATCGGCGTCTAATGCGATGGTATCAAATCACTACCTCTCGCCCGGCGAGTCGTATTCGTGCCCGGAAATCGTCGGGCAGGTGCTGCGACCGAATGAAAAACTATCCGGTATCTGCACGGTCGCGAGCGCGGTCGTGATCAGAGTCTCAGGGCGCGAGATTTCGTGATATGATCGCCGCAGCCGAGAGAATCGGGCTTCCGGCGGTCCGTCCTGGAAGGTGGGACATGACCGGATTGTCTGTTGAAGAAGGCATCAGCACGCGGGATATTACGGCGGTCTATTCCGATCCGTATATCTTGCGCGTCGGCCATGACGACCGCCCGGCTGCGCCTATCCATCACCCCGCCGTCACTTACCTTTCCGCACGCATTGACGGGCAATTCGTCGGCGCGTTCATGTCGATTGAATTTAGCGACATCGAATACGAGCTACACGCCCTGCTGCACCGCAAGGCGGTCTACCGCTCGCGCGAACTGACGCGGCTTCTGACCGACTGGGCGTTCAGTCACCCTATCGAGAGAGTGACCGCTTACATCATCGAAGGGCTGGAGTCGGCGTTTAATTTCTGTCGGAAGATTGGGTTTACCTATGAAGGCACCAGGCGGAATGCGTGCCGGCAGGGCGGCGTATTGAAGGACGTTTACGTGCTCGGGATGACTCGGGCTGAGTGGAGCGAAACGCGATGAGTTTTATCGGTAAAGCAGTCGGCGGCTTGGTTGGCGACATCACTGGAGCGTCAGCCGCCGCTAGTGCTGGGAAAAAAGCTGGCAAGATCCAAGAACAAGCGGCACTGGCTGGGATTGAGGAGCAGCGCAGGCAGTTCGACAAGTTGGTCGAATTGATGTCGCCTTATGTGGCTGCAGGCGAGCCGGCTATTGAACAGCAGCAAGCATTGCTGGGGCTGAAAGGGCCGGAAGCAGAACAGGCCGCTATCCAAGCAATCGCTTCGTCGCCTCAGCTTGCAGCATTAGCACAGCAGGGAGAAGAAGCAATCCTGCAGCGTGCATCAGCAACTGGCGGCCTGCGGGGCGGTAATGTGCAGGCGGCGCTCGGGCAGTTCCGCCCGCAGTTGCTGCAACAGCTTATCGAACAGCGATACGCAGGTTTGGGCGGGTTGACATCTATCGGCCAGGCTTCAGCAGCCGGGCAGGCAGCGCAGGGTATGACTTTTGGCACGAACGTAGCCAATTCGCTTGCAAACGCGGCGGCTGCGCGCGCGGGTGGGGTTATTTCGCAGGGCGGCCTACAGCGTCAGGCGTTTGGCGATCTTATGCAAATCGGCGGCATGGTAGCTGGTTTCTTCTGAGGTAAATCATGGCAATAAATCCATTACAGCAGCCAATTCAGTACGGACCTCAGCCGCAAGATCCTGGGCAAGCGTTGCTTCAAGGCCTGCAGATTGGCAGCGCTATTCGAGGAATGCGCCAGCAGCGGCAGCAGGAAGAAGAAGCCGCACGGACGAAAGAGCAGTTCTCTATCGACATGCAGTCATACCTTGCCAACCCGACCGCCGCTGGGTCGAGGGAATTGATACTGAAATACCCGCAGATGCGTGAGGTCGTTGCTGAAAACTGGTCGTCACTCAGCAAGGAAATGCAGGACGAAGAGTTTAAGTTCGCGACGAATGTCTCGATGGCGCTGCAGTCAAATCCAGAGGTAGCAGCGAAACTCATTGAACAGCGTCGGGATGCGTTTGCAAACGCAGGCATGGACACCAGCAGCCTTGACACGATGTTAGAGACTGCAAAAAACAATCCGGCGGCGCTGCCGGTCATGGCCAACCTTTACGGCGCGAGTCTTGACCCTGAGAAATGGGGCAAGGTTATGGCGCTAACCGAGGAAAAGAAAAGGTACAGAATTCTGTCGCCAGAAGAAGCCCAGCAAAAGGTGCCCAACTACAACCCGGCTTTCGCCTATCAAGAGACCGACAGGGGCGAAATCAAGGTTTTGCCTGGGGCTGGGGGTGAGGAAGCCGGGCCGCCAAAAACACAAAGCTCTCAAATACTGCCAGGAGGCACAATTGTTTATGCAATGACCGATGGAAATGCTCGCGTTGTTGATCCAGAAGGAAACGTTGTAACAGGAGCTGCAGCGGCAAAAGCCATCAGGGACGCAGAGGACCGCGGGCTAGAACTAACGGGAGGAGGCGCAAAACAACGCGGAATTGGAACTCTTACTGCACAAAAAATAGACAAAGCATTTACGACCATTGAAGGCATACAAACAAATCTTTCTAATCTTGATGCCGCAATTGCGGCAATCGACGCTGGAGCAAACACAGGTGTTATTGCTCAAAAATTCCCGTCTTGGAATGCTTCGACAATTACTCTAAAAAATATACAAAACCGACTTGGTCTAGATGTAATCGGATCTGTTACTTTTGGCGCTTTGAGCGAGCAGGAATTGGCGCTGGCGCTGGAAACGGCATTGCCTACGAATCTTGATGAGGCGGAATTGCGCCAATGGCTCGTTGATAAAAAGGCGGCGCAACAGAAGCTGTCTGACTATCTGACAGAGCAGGTTGTTTTTCTGCGAGAAGGCAACAACACAGTTGCCGACTGGCTTGCCCGCGGGCGCCAATCACAGCCATCTGCTGCTGGCGCGCCTGCTGGCGCTGCGCCTGCTGCTCCTTCAGGTGGCGTCGACACTGGCAACCCGCTTCTGCAATAGTGAGCATTAGACATGGCTGATTTGCGCTCAATTTTGACAGATCCGAACTATACCGACGCCAATGCTGCGACGAAGCAAGCTATTTTTGAGCGTTACTCGGCGCAAGATCCGAACTATGTAAACGCCAACGAAGCCACAAAACAGGCTATTAAAGCCAAGTATGGCGTATTAGAAGTGGCGTCTGCTCCCGCCGCCGCTCCGGTGTCGGTTGAGGCCATGCAAGAGCAGGCGATGGCGGCGACTGATTTGCCTGCCGCACCAGCTGTCGCGCCAGCGCCGCAGCGCGAGTTCATTGGCCAGTCAATCCCGGAATTCATCACCGCGCCGATCGAGCTGGCAGCTACTGGCGTAACTGGCGCGACTAGCGGGATGCTTGGACTTGTCGCTGGAACAACGGCGGGCCTAATTGAATCAATTCGCAACGGCACTTACGGCACGCGCGTCGGCGGCAATTTGATGGCGCAACGCGCAATGCAAGGCCTTGAACGCTACACCTATGCGCCGCGCACGCAGATGGCGCAAGAGGCGCTGCAGGCAGTCGGCGAGCTGGCGGCAGAGGCGAAACTTGCGCCGGTGCCTGTGACGGCTGTCCCGCAAGCTCTTGCTGCTCCTGCAGCACGAGCAGCGCAGGCAGCAGGCACGCAAGCCGCAGAAGCTGTGATGCGGGCGCCTGAGACAATCTCACGCGCAATCAGTCGACAAGAAGCGCCTGCAATGCCTGGCAGCGCTGGTGCCGCAGCTACTGAAGCTGCAACACGTCGTGCAGCTACGGCGGAAATGATGCCGGTTCCGTTCGCTGGTCCTAGTGGGCTGACAGTCGGACAAGCGACGCGATCTTTTTCTGATTTGCAGTTTGAGAAAGAGGCGGCAAAAATCCCTGATCTTGGCGAGCCGCTGCGAGAGCGGTTGCGAAATCAGAATCTGACATTGCTGCAAAACTTTGACGCTTTGATTGACTTGCAGCAACCGCTCAACATGACCAAGCCGGAAATCGGCGCAGCGGTGACAGAAGCGGTTGTAAACAAGGCCAACGTGGCGAAAAAAAGGATTTCGGCTGCGTATAAAAAAGCAGAAGATGCCGGAGAGTTGCTAGAACCCGTCGAAATGGCGCCGCTTGCAAGCTCTCTTACTGAACTAAACGAATCGGCAATGCTGGTCCCGTTGATCACTGCTGTCAGAAACAACGCGATAAAAACAGGTGCCGTTTCAGAAGATCCCAGTGGCAACCTTGTTCCAGGAAACATCACCCTTAAACAGTCAGAAATCCTTCGTCAGTTTGTGAACAAAAACACCAACTGGCAGGATCGCCGAGAAGCCTTGTTCTCAAAGCAACTGATTCAATCCATTGATGACTCGACAGAAGGCGCAGGCGGCGAACTGTACAAAAGCGCCAGAAAGATGCGCCGACAGTTTGCTGAGGAATTCGAGAACACATCGCTGACGCAGCAACTTCTTGGTACTAAAGGCAAAACAACCGAACGAAAGATCGCAATCGAAAATGTTTTCGACAAGGTCGTTCGTCTCTCTTCCGTTGAAGAAATGAACAAACTGCGCGGCACGTTGCTGACCGCTGGGCCTGACGGCAAGCAGGCATGGACAGACTTGAAGGCGCAGGGTATCGCTTTCATTCGCGACGCGGCAATGACCAGAGCGACAGACGAGTCTGGTCAGCGTGTTTTTTCTGCGCCAGCGATGCAAAAGGCTGTCGAGTCTTTCGACAAAAGTGGAAAGCTCGAGGCGTTGTATGGCAAACGTCAAGCGCAAGTGTTTCGCGACTTGGCGGACATTGCGCAGGACATCTACACAGCCCCGCCTGGCGCAATCAACACGTCGAGCACTGCCAGCGCGCTGATGACTGCGATTGACACCTTGGCAACTTTTGGCATTTCTGGTTTGCCAGTGCCAGCAAAGGCAGCAATCACAGAAGCCGTAAAATACGCACGAGACAGAAAAGTAAAACAGAGGATCGAGCGCGCGCTGCAAGGTCCACGAGTGGAGCAAAAATAAATGCCCGCCATCATCATCGAATCGCCTTATCCGCTCTTCACCGACGACGACGGTGCGCCGTTGGAAGACGGCTATATCTACGTCGGCACGGCAAATTTAGACCCGGTTGCAAATCCGATTGCTGTGTATTTCGACTCCGCGCTGACGATTGCAGCCGCGCAGCCGATCCGCACCAGCGGCGGTTATCCGGTGTACAGCGGGTCGCCTGCTCGATTGTTCGTTAATAGCGACTACAGCATTCGGGTAAACGACAAAACAGGCGCGCTGGTGTTCTCAGCCGCGACATCGACCGGCACCACCGGGACGGTTGTCACGACTGACGGCACGCAGACGCTGACGAATAAGACGCTGGTCGCGCCTGTTCTCGGCACGCCAGCCAGCGGCACGCTGACCAACTGCACGGGGCTGCCGGTGTCGACCGGCCTGACGGGTGCGGGTACTGGCGTTCTGACGTTCCTTGCCACGCCGTCCAGTGCAAACCTGCGCGGGGCGTTGACTGACGAGACCGGCACGGGGGCGGCGGTATTCGCAACTGCGCCGACCATTGCGGGCGCTACTTTCACCGGCAACGCTCAGACGACGCCCGTTGTTGTGACTTTCAGCGCCACTGCGATGGTGATCGACTGTGCGCTGTCTAATGTGTACACAATCGCGATGACTGCAAACGTCACCACGGCCATGACCTTCAGCAATTTGAAGGACGGCCAGACGATCAACGTCTTCATCACGCAAGACGCAACCGGCAGCCGCACTATGACCTGGCCAGCCAGCTTCAAATGGCCGGGCGCGAGCGCGGGCGTGCTATCGACCGGCGCGAATGATGTCGATCTACTGGTCGCGACGTATCGATCCGCAACCGGATTCTGGTATGCCTCACTGCTGAAGGACTTCGGCTGATGTCTTTCGGTGCGCGACCACTGGCAATCGGAACCGGCGGCGGCTCTGGGCCGTTCCTGACGAAGTTTGTTTCTCAGAACCTCAACATCGGGACTGGTGGTTCGTCTACGGTTACCGTCACGGCTAACACGAACGGCACCCTAACGGTCGTCGGTAACGGCAGTCTCGCCAGCGGGACAATCACGCCTGATCCCGGCTGGTATACGCCGACGACTGGCGGCATCGGCAGCAGCTATCAGATTCGCATCACTCCAACTGCTGGGGCGTTCACCAGCGGAAGCGTCAACACGTGGTTGACGATATCGACCGCAAGAGTTTGGACGGTTAGCACGACTCTTTCCCAAGACGTTGTTTTTACTGTTGAAATACGCGACACTTCCGCCGGGACGGTGCTTGCGTCCACGACCGGAAACAGCATTGAGTGCGAATACATCAATGTATAAGCTCGGCTCTCGCTCAATCGAACGCCTCGAAGGCGTTCACCCGGATCTGGTCAAGGTCGTGTATCGCGCAATCGAACTGACGCCGGTTGACTTCACCGTGCTGGAAGGTCTGCGCACGGCAGAGCGTCAGCAGAAGCTGGTGCAGGCCGGTGCGTCTAAGACGATGAATTCTCGCCATTTGACAGGCCACGCGGTTGATCTCGGCGCGTGGGTCGACGGGCAAGTTGACTGGTCGTGGCCGCTGTACAGTCAGATCGCAGGCGCGATGAAGGATTCCGCGATGGAGTTCAAAGTACCGATCATCTGGGGCGGTGATTGGACCAGTTTCCGCGACGGCCCGCATTTTGAGCTGAACAGGAAATTCTATCCTTGAACCCACTCTTACTCGCTCCCCTCCTCGAAGTCGGAAAGTCGCTGATCGGCCGGCTGATACCGGACACTGACGCGCGGCGCCAGGCCGAGGCTGATTTCCTTCGCATGGCAATGGAAGGCGAGCTGAAGCAGACGATTGCCCAGCTCGAAATCAATGCCCGCGAGGCTGCGCATCCAAGCATTTTCGTCGCTGGTTGGCGGCCATTCTTCGGCTGGGTCGGCGGATCTGCGTTTGCATATGTCGGGCTGTTGCAACCGCTACTGACATGGGTCGCGCAGGTTAATGAGTTGCCCTCCCCTCCTGACATTGATACCGAATTTCTCTGGGTTGTTGTATCGGGGCTGCTCGGAATAGGGGGTCTGCGCACTTTCGAGAAGAGGGCAGGGGTTACCCGCTGATGTCGGCTCCACCTCTCTCCGGGCGAGTCGTCGCCGAGGCTGTCGCAGCTTTTGAGAAAAGCGACTACAACGTGAGCAAGGCCGCCGAAATGCTCGGCATTGCGCGATCAACCATGCAAAGCCGCCTGCGCGTGGCGCGTGATCGAAATATGCTAGCAGAGCGCCCAACGGCAGAGCTTTTCATCAGTCAAATGCCGGATGCCGAGGAGACCATCGAGGAGCTGTTACAGCGCAAAAAGTCGCACATGACGCGGGCGCTTGATCACGAAACCTGGGCGAAGCTGATCCCGGTTACAGTAAGCGGCAAGAAGCCCATCGGAATTTGCCTCGTCGGCGACCCGCATCTTGATGACGATCACTGCGATATCGCGCAGCTCGAACACGATTTGAAAACGGTCGGCGGGACGGATGGTTTCTACGCCGGGCACCTGGGCGACATCACCAACAACTGGGTTGGCAGACTTCAAAGACTGTACGCCTACCAAAGCACAAAATTCTCTGACGGGCTGAAGCTGGCCGAATGGATGTTTGGGTTGTGCCCAAACCTTTTCGTC
>Ga0208161_1001912_pt1 | contig 10798 bp, 14 predicted proteins | sample CB_VirMetaG_3_FD_184538 | JGI IMG/M metagenome (GOLD analysis project Ga0208161, IMG submission 184538) | Freshwater to marine saline gradient viral communities from Chesapeake Bay - CB_1508_1S Viral MetaG (SPAdes) (version 4) | ecosystem: Environmental > Aquatic > Marine > Coastal | place: USA... | reverse complement strand
TTCGAGCTGGTGAATGTCGTAGGTGGGGTTGAAGCCGTTCTTTTCGGCCTCAACGATCTTGTCCTGGAGCGTCCGGCTAGCCCAGTGGACGGCGAAATACCAAGGGCTGAGCTTGTAGTTGTCAACTGGAGTGTGCGTGTTCATTGTGATACTTGATTGAAGCGGCCAGCGGTGGCTGACCTGTCCCTAGAGTTACACATGACCAGCAGGGTGTCAAGCTGGTCGTGTAACACTCTGCAATGTGGCAGCGGTGGCCTGGAGTCGCTACCTTTGTGCTCCGTCCTTTCTTTGAGGGGAACGGGTAGTCCGCAATCGCCCGGTTGCGGTAAGGCTGGCACCTCGGGAGGACCAGCCACCGGGCAACTATTCCGGCACACCAAGCGCTTCTGGCTCGTATTGCGTAAGAACGCAAACGTCAGCGCCTTGATTCAGAGCAGTCCCAACGATGTAGTGGAACTGCTTCTGCGCGTCATCCGACTCCTCGATCTGGTACTCCTCGATCTCGTAGGCCATCCCCTTGCGGTACCAGGCAATTCGCACCACGGCCAGAAGCTCGTAGGGGATGTCGCCAACCGTGTACCCCAGGGTTGGTTTCCTGGGGCGTTTCGGCTGGGGCGGTTCCGGCTTAGCCACGGGATCTCTCCAAAACAGCCACGCGGCAGCCCGCAGTAGCCCTAGAAAGAAGTTAGGTGGTTTCAACCCGATCGAGTTCAGCTTCAATAAGTTTGCGGACCCAGAGACTGATTGGGACATCGCAATCTTTGCAATGCTGCGAGAGTTTTTTGTGGAGCGCTGGGAGCATGGTTACGCTCACCAGTTTTCGATCGCTTTTAAGGTTGCCCATCAAACCCGCGTATCGCTGAACTGTCTAGCAAAACCACCACCGTGGTGCGTCCAGTCCTCAGGTGTAGCAGTCGCACGAGGTCCGTCAATATCCTCGACATAACCATCTGCGTGGAACTGGGTCAAACACGCGGGACAGGTTGCCTTAAGGCGCCCTTCAGTCCGAGGTCGCAGATTAAACAAAGGCGGTCTGTGCTCAGCCACGCAGTGATAGTAATTAAACATACGGGCCATAAAAGTAGCGTCTCGTGCATGGAGTAAAACTTGACCTTGCAGTCTAGAGTCTTTTATCAGTTGTTGTATAGCTGGCAGTATAAAAATAGGGCTTTCTTGTCTGTTTACGGCATCGATAATAGTCTCTTTATTTACACGATGTATGTCAAGTCTAAACTGTTTAGTGTAAGTAGCTTGACAGAACATGTGCCAAACCAAGGCACCAACGGGGGAGTCTATAAAACTGCAAAAACGGGTTACTCCACGACCGTATCCAGGCTCATCTAAACCCAATTTTTTAGGTATGTATTCCTCCCAAGGAGGCACATTATCGGGATTAGTTAGCCACTCTTCCGTTGGCACATACTCGTAAAAACCGTGATCCTGTTCAAAGCTCCAAGACACAATAAACTTCCGACAACTTGGTCGGTCTGAGTGGGTACTGACTGAGCCAGGACGGAGGGGTGGTTGGAGTCACCCCTTTGATCCGTCTATTCAGATCATACCGAAAACATATGAGATGTCAATCAGGTATGTCTGCATCTGTGTCTCACGAGTCCCAAAAATCGCTCGCCTCCTGAGCCCGCTGCTGAACCACTTCCTTCGGCAAAACCCTATTCACACGGGAGTCGTGTAAAAAATCGAGATCCGCTGCGCCAGAAGGGTTCTTATTGACAAAATCGTTTCGGCAAAAATCCGGTTTGTCAAAAACCTCGACTGTCTCATCTGAGACTGGCTCTGGTGCCCCAGTAGTACAGCCAGCCTTTTTGCCAAAAATGCTTTTTGCCAAACCCTTGGCAAAATTCAAACCCGTTCCAGCGCAAGGGGTTTCGATTTTTGACGTAGTTTTCTCGTGACTATTAGGAAACTGCTGTTTAGAGAGGAACTGGGGTACGTCTGTACCAACAGCCAAGTAGTACACCTGGGGCCGCCCCTTGAGACTGGGTGCATCAGCAGGTTTTTCACAGCGCTGGATCAGCCCTTGTGCTTCGAGCTTGTCCAGGCCGTACCGGATCGCCCGCTCCCGGTGCTTACCACCAAGCTCCTCGTGGTCGTTAAACATCCCAGCTGACCACGGCTTCTTGGTGATCCGCATGACCTCCAGCATGTCCAACGTGTGCTGGTTTGGCGTGTTGGGCTTGATGGTGTTGTCAGTCTCTGGGACAGGCCCTATTTGGTACGTGTAATCCGGCATAAGGGTGAAGACCATTCGCTGCCCTTCACGGTCATCCCGGCTCTTTTCCACGGTGATGACGCGGCTGTTGAACGCCAGGCGAAGAGACATCAGCTCCTCCATGGTCAATCTCCGCATATTCCAGGTCTCGTCTACAGCCGCTCGAATTGCGGATGTACCACGGAACGAACCTGCCTTGGTGTTGTGGTGGATAACAACGATGCTGCAGGCCGGAAAGTCCACACCATTGCGTCGTGCAAGCCGCTTAAGGGGCATTGCGTATTCCCGGCGGTTTTCTTCGTAAGGGTTGGAGTCATTACAGCCATCAAGGCTGTCAATAACGATCAGGTCGTACTTGTGTTTTTTCTGGATCTTGACGAAACGGCGATACCACGACATATCCCACTCACCAATCACATCCACACCGCGATCAACACCGATAGCCGCAAACTGCCTTCTAAGGATTCGCTCGTTCTGGTCCCCGTTCAACCAAAGAACCTTGGATTTCTGAACCGGAACCATGCCGCCATAGACATTGAAAGCCTTGCCTTGAGACAGATGCTTTGCGAGCGTCTGGCACATTGCCGTCTTACCCGTGCCCCCATCAGCGTGGATCAAGAGTGTCCAGGGCTTCGGCAGCAAACCCGGAATCAGGTAGTCGAAAGCATCGCAACGCAGCGCTTCAATAGGCTGCGGCCCAGCACCAGTAGTGCGTTCATACGCCAAGTGAGCGTCGAGCATCCGGTCAACAGAGATCGCTCCATCTCGTCTTCCGGCCTCAAGGCCCAGGATGTGTTTTGCCTGATCCAGCAGCGCTGGATTTTCAAGGGTTTCCTCCAGCTTTAGGGCTTTATCAATAAGTGCTTGCCCATCTAAAAATTCCTGCCTGTAACGCAGGGGAGAACTTTCCGCATCGTGAACAATCCTGCGTAGCTCCTCCGATAACCACAACCTTCCCGGCATTTGCTGGTCCGCCATCCAGAACAGCGTCCCCAGGCTCACCGGCCCCTTGCGGAAGGACTTCCAGACCTCCTCGCAGGGATTGCCATCAGCCCAATCCTGTGAAAATTCTGGGTCTTCTGCAGACCACGCGGACCACAGCGTTAAGCCAAGGTCAGTCGGCAACTCCGAGTGGATCGCCATTCCCACCTTCACCCAATGATCCCGGCTGCCATTCCCCTGGCCGGGAATCACCTTCAGTGCCGACTGAATGATCTCAGCCACTTCAGCTGGATCTCGATCCGAAAAATCCAGCGCCTTCCGGTTCTTAATAAAGCCACCGTCCTGGACCTCTTTGCCGGCCGCATCCCGCATCTCAGCGATCAGCCAGTCCGGCGCCTCAGGAATGGCTTCCAGATCCCCCTCAAAGCCGTACTCACCAGCTGGAGCCTTCCCATCACTGGAGCCCGGATAAGCCCCGTAGATGACCCCCTGACGGCCCCAGAGCACCTCGTAGCCCGCTCCGGTATCCGACAGCCCAAAACCCTTCACCTCGCCCCACAGGGCCTCAGGGACGCGGAAGAGGTATTTCGCCGCATTCGCCTTGGTCGAAGTGATGACTGGAGCACCCTCAAGCGACTCGCCCCACTTCTTTTTGAGACGGGCGAGATTGCGATCCACGTCAAGAATCACGAGTCCCGCGCTGCGAGGCCCCGTGAACGCCCCCACCGCCTGAAACACCTCAGGCTTCCGCTCGATCTGGAGCGCAACATCCGCCGGCCCCATCACCTGATGGTGCGACTTCTCAAGCGGCGTCTTGCCTTTTGAGAGTTTCCCGGACTGGATCGCCTGATCCTTGACGTAGATCGGTGCGTAGGCGACACCAGTAGGCAGCTGGCGCACGAACGCCAGCAAGTCCAGCACTTTCCTAGTGCTCATGTTAGAGTCTCACACGAGAATGTTTAGATCGCCCCTGTAGTTAGCCACTGCAGGGGCGTTTTCTCAATGTAGCCAGACTTGTCAAGGCGTGTTAGTGTTTTACACGTTGCCCCCAGGGCGACCACACCAGACACCTACACGACCATGGGTTTCCTTTCCAAGCAAGCATCAGCAACCGTTTCCAGCTCCGGCACCGGCGGCGGCTACCTCCAAGTTTCCAAGCTCGCCGATGGCGGCTCCGTCCGCTTCGCGCTGCTGAGCGACGAGCCGCTCGAATTTTATGAGTGCTGGGGAACTAGCACCGACGGAAGCGGAAGCAAGCCTTTCCGTTTCGACTTCGAGCCCACCCCCGAGGACGTGACACATGAGATGGGTGAGTACGAACCCCGCGAAGGCCGTGGTGGTCCCGGCACTGTCGACGTCAAATTTGCCATCGCCGTCCCGGTCTACAACTTTGATACCGGCAATGTGCAAGTTCTGAGCCTTACTCAGAAAAGCATCATCAAAGAGCTGGACAGCATTTCCTCGCTTGAGGAGTACAGCGATTTGACCGCTTGGGACTTCAGCCTCAGCAAGAAAGGTTCCGGCCTTACCACTGAGTACACCTTGCGCCCGCTCCCCCGCAAGAAAGGCGCCCAAGAGCACATTGATGCTGCCTGGATCGAGGCCAAATCCAACGGCTTCGACATCAGCCGCCTGCTGACCGGAGGCAACCCCTTCAAGGCAGCCTGATTACTGCTAAATAACACCGCCCCGCCGTTGCGCGGGGCTTTTTTACTGGTATTATCAGATTGGGAAAGAGTATTCAAGTGGCCTCTAACACACAAGATGTCCTGGCATCACTAAGAAAGAGGTCGCTGGTACAAGACGATGTAACCGACCCCGGCGGCAGGATTTACCGGGACTCCAAGGGCCAGATTTACCATTCAGTCACCCGAATCCTCCAAGCCACGCAATCAGAAGAAGCCCGTAAAGCACTGGAGCGCTGGCAAGAACGACTGGGACCCCAAGAAGCCACTCAACAGCGGGATGTAGCAGCCCGCCGTGGCACGATGGCCCACAACCAACAGGAGTATTTCCTGAAGACGGCAATGCAGCTGGCACGATCAGCCGCCAACCGCCGCAATGCCATTCACTGGGACGACCAAGGTTTAGCCCGCATCCCCACTCCCATCACCCGATGGGCACTGGAACGTGTCCATCCAAACCTCCCCCCAGTGGGCTGGTCTGGAGCCGGTTACGCCCGAGGTCTATCCAGTTGGATCTTAGAAAATGTAACTGAAATCTTTGCAAGTGAATTTAACTCTTACCACCCAGGTGGATGGGCTGGAACTTGTGATGCCTTGCTATCACTGAAAGGCAGAGGCTCAGGTCTATACATTGTGGACTGGAAAACAAGCACTAAACGTAAAACAGATGACGAAGATCGCCTCCCTGAAGGCCACAGTTACCTCCACCAATGTGGCGCTTACAGCCTTTCATTAAAGTACATGACCTCCCTAGAAATAGCTGGAGCAGCTGTAGTTTTAGCCCGCCGCTGCGGTCCCCCCAATGTCCACATCATGGACAGAGACGAGCTGGCACTAGCTGAAGATGCCTTCGTGAACAGGTCCATTCAATACTTTGAAAACCTAGAAATTGCCATTCATGCCTAAAAACGCCATTCATACTGTGTAAGAAAATCGCCATTCATAGCGATGGCTGGAGCAATGCTGATTCTTGCTGGTGTGCTAATCGGTCTCTATGGCCTGGCGGTGCTGCTCGGTGACCGGGAGCCGGACGGCACCGTGCGGGAGGGTATCGCTGGAGCGATCAAGCGCCGGCAGTCTCGGCAGTAGTCTCACGGGTCCAGCGCTGGAGCTTCAAAGTTCCTGCAGCCGGACGGTGGCGACTCCATCAAGCGGGACACCTAAGCGGTGAGCAGCCCCGGCCGACAGATCCACCGAGCCGCAGTTGCACCGATCTGTAACTGGAACAGTCAGCCGGCGGCCTTGGTGCGTGATCTGCAGCCGAGTCCCACAAGGCAGCCAAGGGTGGGCCGCACTGATTCCCCAGTGCTGGTACGTCTGCCCGCAGTACGTCGGCCGGCCATGGAACCACGGGTCATAAACCGTGGCGGTTACCTGCCGGGCATCGGCTGGAGCGCTTAGGCAGCACGCCAGCCAAGCTAAGAGGGTGCGCTTCACTTCACTACCTCCCGAACCCAAGCCTTAACGGCAGAGACTGCGCTGGGGCTGAGATCCTGCCGGTTGAAGCGGTCCCCCTCAAGGCAGAGACCGTCAGAGATGGCAAGAAAGGTTGAGAGGTAGTAGCTGGAGCAGAGCAAGCCGCTCCCATAGCGGAACTCAACAATCGGCTCGGGATGCCCTCCGGGTATCCGCTGGAGCGCTTCGATGGAGACGGTGAGGGCTGTGCCCTGGCGGGTTTCAGTTTGCATTGTTTTAGGTGGTGTCATTTGCGGGAGGCCTGGCGCTTGCCGGCATTTGCGCGGCGTTTTTTGTTTTCCACAGGCTTAACTTGTGGAATCTGTGGAAAACCGCCGGCGGCCAGAACCTGCTCAGCAGTCAAGGTCTGACGGCTGACGCTGGCGCGATCTAGTACGGCCTGGAACGCTGCAGCCTGCCGCAGCTGCTGCTGCCTCTCATGGAGTGCCGGCAGCGTCTCCAGGTTCCAGCGACTCGAGCCGATCTTGCTAGCTTCGGCGCGATGCTCAGCCAGCCAAGCCAGCACGGCATCATCGACCGGGTGATTCTGTGCCAGCCAGAGCTTGTCTGCCCACTCGATCTTCAAGCGTCGGGCAGCTTCGCGTTCAGCGTCGCGGTTTTCTTTGCGCTGGCGCTGTGTTGTCCATTCGCCGCCGGTCATGGCTGAAGCTCCCAGCGCTCGATAACGTGCTGGATCAGCTGGCGCGTGTGGTGATACCGCCAGCCGTGCTTGCTGTTTCCTGTGCGGTGCAACTGCGACTCTGCAGCCCACAAGGCCTGTTCGATTCTCAGCCAGTGCTCTGGCGCAAGCGTGACCGTTACGGCCCGGCTTGGTGTTGCCATGGTTCCCTCGGTTTAGGTAACTGTTAAACACTACCACGGCCGCGCAACCCTGCCCGCCAGGTTGCAAAGTTTAACAAGACCAAGGGTTAGGGCTGGGGCTGCTGGCATGATGCAAGGGCAGTTCGGCCTATCCGTGCCATGCGTGCAATAGAAGAACAGATGCTGACCGCCATCCGGTTTGGGAAGGATTGGCGCAGCGGCAACACGTCGGTCAGCTGGAGCCACAACAGCCCGACCTTTGGCAGCAGCCAAGCCGTCATCAGGTTGCACGGCAACAGAATCGGCATCTACCAGCCCAGCAGTGGAACCCTGAACATCAGCGATGGCGAGGGTTACCGCACCGCCACCACGAAGTCCAGACTTAACGCGCTGTTAGAGCTGATCCCCGGCCGCCGCTTGCGCGTCTTCCAATGGCGGGGAGAGTGGAAGTTCCAGCGGCACGATGGCACTGCCGAACCCTGGCAGGGCTGGCGCGTTATCGAAGCGTGCCCGATGACTGGCGAATGGAACGCTTGACGGCTGGCGCGTGCTGGCTGTATTGTTGCACAAGAGCAAACCTAACCAAGGCTCAAACCATGACCACCTACACAACCGAAGCCCTGGCGCGCTTCCCTTGGATCGTCAGCTGCGACACCCTGAAAACAGAGCATCTGCTCATCCGCTACTGGGAAGCACTGGAGCAGGTTCACCGTTGCCGCTACGACGGTTCACCCTTCGCCGCAAACCAGCTCACACTGACTCAGCAGCTGGAGCAGATCGCCGGCCCTGACGCCAAGGAAGCGGACTGGGATGAGGAGATCGCCGCTCAGCACGTCGACAAGATGCGCGAGATCTTGGAGGAGTTAGCTCCCGACGGTTTCCACTTTGGCAGCCAGGAAGGAGACGGCGCTTGCTTCGGCTTCTGGCTGGATCAGGACTGGGCCGATCTGCTGGAGCATTGCGGGTTCGCTTCCGATTCTGACCCCGAGGCCGTGGCCGCAGTGGTGCGGGAGCTTGTGGCCGGTGGCATCGATCCGGAGAATTATGAGGACTACTACCAAGGCGAGGCCGAAGGCTACAACGAGGCAGAGGCTGGCGCAGAGTTTGCCGCGCAGCTGGCGGAAGATACCGGCCTGATCCAAGCCACGGCGCAGTGGCCGCATACCTGCATCGACTGGGAGGAAGCCTGGCGTGAGCTGGAGCTAGGCGATGGCTTCTGGCTGCAGCAGATCAACGGCTGCCAATGGGCTGTCTTCCGTAACGTCTGAGCTGGAGCCCACCGATTCCACGGCCCGCGCTCGTCGCTTCGCTCCTCCCGCAACGGAGGAGCTTTTTAATGGCCGCGAAATGTGAGAGCGCAGAGGTTAGCATGGGGCCATCGAGTTTGTGACTCTCAGTGCCAGAAGTTGACGGCCAGGAAGTAGAGAAGCCGACGACCGTAGGGAATGACGAGTCGAAGCGGTGGCGTGGCGGACCTAGCAGCCAGTCGAAGATTGAGGAGCGGGTGAACTACGCCTACGCCCTACTTCTTCGTGGTGACACTCGGCACAGTCGCGCCTTAGAAGCCTCTAAGAAGTTCAACATAAGTCTTCGTACAGCACATGAAGACATCAAAAAGGCCATGGAGCTTTTGAGCAAGGAGAGATCTGAGGATCGAGCCGAGCTTTTGAACATCATCACGGCAAACCGCTTGGCACTGCTGAATAAAGCGGTGCGTAAGGGCAACTACCAGGTGGCCTGCCACCTGCTCGATTCGCTCGGAAGAGCAGCGGGCGAGCTGGATCCGATCACCGAAGCGAGCGCGGCGCCGTTGCTGCGAGTGGAGATCGACGACAAGCGGCAGCCGGGCTAGTACACCTGAACCACTACCCCCCCAGGTAGCCGTTGCGGGCCGGACGCCTACCGGCTGGAGCCGTTGCCGCTGCCACCTTGCGAAGTGTAACAGTAGGCCTGTCCCCTGGCCTCTGCTGTCATACACTAAGAGCACACCAAGGGAAGCCACCCCATGCTCAAAGCTGCCTCCTTCTCTCTGCTGGCGCTGGCCGCTTGCTCCACTGCTCCAGCGTGCACGCTGCTCCTCCTCAGTCACGGCCTCGCCGGCCTCTGGCTGGATCACGTCCGCGACTGACCCCCCGCTCCCCACCCATCCCCCCGCCAAGGGGGGCAGGGTTCGGAAATAGCGCAGGTCGACCAGGACATAGGGAACCTACTGATATATCCTCAATTCCCTTCTCTGTTACACACCGGGGGCAGGGGTTCAATTCCTGTAATACCCTAGAAAGTACCCCTACAAATACACATGACAGCCACGGCTGCTGGGACGTTAAATCTCCGATACGCACAAGGTCAGGTTTTTAGTAGTCGAAAGCGCTTCAGAGTGCTGGTAGCCGGCCGAAGATTCGGAAAAAGCTACCTGTCATGTATCGAATTGCTGCGTGGGGCGATCGAAAGGCCGGGAGAAACATTCTTTTATGCCGCCCCTACATACCGGATGGCGAAAGACATTGCTTGGAAGGTGATGAAAAAGCTGGTCCCGAAGGCGTGGATCAAGTCGAAGAACGAGACGGACCTGAAGATCGAGCTGGTGAACGGCTCAACGATCGAACTGAAGGGCACTGAAAACGCGATGGCATTGCGCGGCCGCAGTTTGGCCGGCGTCGTGTTGGACGAAGCCGCGTTTATGTCCAGCGAAGTCTGGTTCGAGGTCATCCGACCCGCTTTGGCCGACAAACAGGGGTGGGCACTGTTTATTTCCACCCCAGACGGCACGGCTAGCTGGTTTTACGAACTCTGGCAATACGCCGACAGCGGCGATTCCGACTGGAGCCGGTGGCAATTCACGACAATCGACGGCGACAACGTCCCCCCGGAGGAAATCGAAGCCGCCCGCGCCCAACTCGACGCTCGAACATTCCGCCAGGAGTTCGAGGCAAGTTTCGAGAATTTAAGCGGTCTCGTCGCCGTCAGCTTCAGCGACGAGAACATCGAAAAGAGCGTCCAGGATCTCCCCGTCTTGCCACTGTTGATCGGCGTCGACTTCAACATCGACCCAATGAGCGCCATTTGCGCCGTCAAAAAGGGCGATGTCCTCTGGGTCTTCGACGAAATCATCATGACTGGTGGCGCCACCACCTGGGATCTCTGCGAAGAAATCCAATCCCGTTTCGGCGTAGATCGCCGCATTATCACGTGCCCCGACCCGACGGGAGGCGCCCGCAAAACCAGCGGCGTTGGAGCGACTGACCACAACATTTTGCGCAAGTCCGGCTTCACGGTATCGAGTCCCCGCAGCCCGTGGAAAATCCGCGACAAGATCACCTGCGTCAACACCGCCCTCCTCGACGCCTCTGGAACCCGCCGCCTGTTCATCAACCCCAAGTGCAAGGAGTTAATCAAGTCCCTACGCACGCTGACCTACGCCCCCGGAACGGGCCTCCCCAACAAAAACCTCGGAGTTGACCATGCTTTCGACGCTCTTGGCTATTTATGCCTACAAGTTTTCAACCTTGCCAAGCCAGAGTCTCTGGGCAAAACCAACTATCGTGTGTGGTAACACCCTTCTGCTGGCGCATCATGGCGAAAAAGAAGCCCACGAAAGCCCAAAAGAAGGTGGAAAAGGTGATGTCCGAGTACAAATCGGGCGCCTTGAAGTCCAGTTCGGGCA
>Ga0208161_1001911_pt1 | contig 10804 bp, 12 predicted proteins | sample CB_VirMetaG_3_FD_184538 | JGI IMG/M metagenome (GOLD analysis project Ga0208161, IMG submission 184538) | Freshwater to marine saline gradient viral communities from Chesapeake Bay - CB_1508_1S Viral MetaG (SPAdes) (version 4) | ecosystem: Environmental > Aquatic > Marine > Coastal | place: USA... | reverse complement strand
AACGAAACCGCACGTTCGATTCGTTTGATGAATTTTGCCCCATTGACGACCCCGAAAAATCCGAATACAAATACGCCGAATTGATGGTGCGCATACGGGAATGCATTGACGAAATGAGGGATTACGACCAAATGATGTTGGAATTGTATTTCGTCCATGGGCATTCATTTCGGGAAATTGAAGCCCGAACGGGCATACCCACCCATTCGGTATTCAATACCATCAAAAACGCCAAGGAATACATAAAAAAACATTCTAAACACTTATACCATGAGTACATACAAGAGAAAGCAGACACGGAAACCATCACGCGGTATCGGGGATACGATCGAGAAAATCACGAAAGCAACGGGCATTGAAAAAGCCGTAAAGTTTATCGCGGGCGAAGATTGCGGATGCGAGGAACGCAAGGCCAAATTGAATGCATTGGTGCCATATCGCCAACCGCTATGCATGACGGAATTCGAATACAATTGGATGAAGACATTTCGAGAGCAACAAAACACCACCATCACGCACATGGAATCGGAGGAAATCGCCAAAATGTATCACCGCATTTTTCAATTGAAGCGGGTGTATAAGCCCTGCACGTGCAACCCACGCGAATGGCAACGCATGATTAACGAACTAAATGCCGTATTTGAAACCTATGACGCTTAATGTAGTTCGCACGGATGACCGCATCAAACAAATATTGCGGTTCATCGATATGGAAATGAACGTCATATCCAACCGCCAAAAGGATTATGAAAAAAGATTGTTATTGGCAAAAACCGAAGGGTGGACACGCCGTTACAAACAAACCATCGGCGAATGTTCCGCCCAATGGGATACCCTTGACCGATTAAAATCAATCATCATTGAAAAAACACGTTAAACTGTACCTTGATGCCTTTGGATTCGATGGGCTTTCCCCATTGGAATGCGAAGCCTGCAACAAATACCGAGGCACGGACGTTCACCACATTCGCGCCCGTGGCATGGGTGGTTCAAAGCACCGCGACACCATCGACAATTTGATGTTGTTATGCCGCGATTGCCACGTCCAATACGGCGATAAAAAGCAATTTCGCGAATGGTTGGAATTGGTACACAAAGGATTCATGGAAAGGCACGGAATATGAAAATCACGCAAATACAACTTAACCCCCACAACCCCCGCATAATAAAGGATGCCAAGTTCAAAAAGCTTGTTCAATCCATTAAGGAATTTCCCGAAATGTTGGCATTGCGTCCCATCGTCATCGATGAAAACCACATCGTATTGGGTGGCAATATGCGTTTGCGGGCGTGCATGGAAGCGGGCATCGAAGACATACCCGTCCAAATCGCCAATGGGCTAACCGAGGAACAAAAACGGGAATTCATCGTCAAAGACAATGTCGGATTCGGCGAATGGGATTGGAACCAATTGGCCAACGAATGGGATGTTGAATTGTTGGATCATTGGGGATTGGATTTGCCATTGGAATTTGGGTCAAACGAACCCATTGACAATGACAACCAAAAACCACCCGTTTTGAAAATTACATTTGACACCCCCGAACAAATCCAAGCGGCCGAAATTGATATCCGTGAAATCATCGACCGCAAATATTCGGGGGCAATCGTTACAATAAATTTAGGATAAGCCGTTTTTCATATATGAGCAAAGTTTGGAGAGATCACGGCAAAACCCCACCCGATGAATTTGAATTGTGTTTGGTGTTGGATTACAATGGCGATTATTATTTGGCATGGTATAGGGATGAATATTGGTTCGAATACATGGATGAACAAATCGTGGATGTGAAATATTGGTCGCGTTTACCCGTACCACCAAATGAATGATAAAATAGTTTTGGCCCAATTGGCCGATGACGAACAAAAAACGAGAAAAAAACAAGATGCCGAACCCAGAGAATTTGAAACCATTTTCCAAGGATTACCAACCCGAAAAGAATGGCCGCCCCAAGGGGTCGAAGAACCGAAGCACCATCGCACGCAAGTGGTTGGAAGCGGCGGAATCAATAAAGAACCCCATCACGGGTGAATCGGAATATTTGTCCCAAGAGGATATCATGACATTGGCCCTTATCAAAAAGGCCCGCAATGGCGATGTGCAGGCATACCAAAAATTGATGGATTCGGGGTACGGAATGCCCACCCAACAAATTGATGTGACCGCCGAACGCCCTATTTTCAACGCATTGGATTTGGATGTTCCAAAGGACAACGGCACAAAGTAAAATTGCAGGGCTACGCAAACGCGTTCGCATTGTGCGGGGTGGCACATCGTCATCAAAGACGTTTTCCATCATCCCGTTGTTGATTGACTATGCCGTCAAAAATCCCAATGTGGAAATATCCGTTGTGGCGGAATCCATCCCGCATTTGCGCCGTGGTGCCATCCGTGACTTTCTCAAAATCATGGACATGGTGGGAATGTATGACCCCAACAAATGGAACAAATCCACGTTAACATACCAATTTTCAAACGGGGCATTCGTGGAATTCTTTTCGGCCGATCAACCCGATAAGCTTCGAGGCGCACGGCGTGACGTGTTGTTCATCAATGAGTGCAACAACATCGAATGGGAATCTTACTATCAACTGGCCATCCGTACCCGCCGATTCATTTATTTGGACTACAACCCCGTAACCGAATTTTGGGTGGATACGGAATTGGTATCCGACCCCGATTCGGATATGGTGGTTTTGACGTATAAGGACAACGAAGCTTTGGACGCATCCATCGTCACCGAAATCGAAAAGGCCCGTGATAAGGCCGCCACATCATCGTATTGGGCAAATTGGTGGCGTGTGTATGGCTTGGGGGAAATAGGCAATTTGGAGGGCGTTATTTTCAACAATTGGAAGACCATCGACCAAATACCACCCGAAGCCCGTTTATTGGGATTAGGCGTGGACTTTGGTTTCACCAATGACCCCACGGCCATCGTGGAAATCTACCAATACGACAACCAACGCATTTTGAACCAAATCGTGTACCGCACGGGCATGATAAATTCGGACATCGCCAAACAATTGCCCGACCATATCCGTGTGTATGCCGATTCGGCGGAACCGAAATCCATCGAGGAAATACGGCGGTACGGAAAACAAATCAAGGGTGTGACGAAGGGCAAAGATTCCATCAATTTCGGAATCCAATTGATGCAGGGGCAGGAATATTTGGTGACATCCCAATCCGTGGAATTGATCAAGGAATTGCGGGGGTATTGTTGGGATACCGACAAGGGCGGCAACCGAATGAACCTACCAACGGGAACGCACCACGCCATCGATGCGGTGCGATACTTTGAAATGGAATCATTGAATACCAATTACGGCAAATACGACATTCGATAAACATTCGGCAATTCCGCCGTTTTACAAGGGATGAAAGTTACCATCCCAACGGATTTGAACGAAATACCATTGGCCCAATTCGAGCAATACACCGCATTGCCCGAAGATATGGCCGATGACAAACGCGCATTTGAATCCATCGCCATATTTTGCGATGTCAAACCATCCGAAATACGCAAATGGCCCATCGATGTGGTGAATCAAGTATTGAACAAACTGGCCATCACCATCAACCAAACCCCAAAATTTCAACCCACATTTACCTTTGGCGGTGTCAAATACGGATTCATCCCCAATTTGGACGAACTTACCACGGGTGAATTCATCGATTTGGAAGCCTACCAAAAGGAAAACGCCCTTTGGAAAATCATGTCGGTGCTATACCGCCCCATCGTTATCGAGGGTCAAGGCAACCGCTACGAAATCGAATCGTACAAAGGCAAATTAAACGACCAATTCAAGATGATACCCACGGGTGTCGCCTATGGTGCCATGGTTTTTTTTTGGAGTTTAGGGGCCGACTTACTGAATTGTATGGCGAAATCTTTGGAAACAATGCCGAAGGAGATGCAGGGGCGCATAGCCTTAACAATAAATGGGGATGGTTTGGATTTGTCCATTTCCTTACTGGCGGAGATATCACAAAAATGGACGATGTTGTCGGAATGCCCATACACAAAACTTTGCTATGGGGTTGCTATAAATCCGATATCGCGGAATACGAAAAGAAAATCATCAGTAAAAAATGAACAATAACCACATCGGCACGGCGTTCGAAATCGTCAAGGATATCGCGGGAACCCTTGGGTACAATTATTCCCACGGCACGTTGACCGAAGCTTCATTGAAGTCCATTACCATATACCCATTGGTTCACGCCACGATTCAATCCGTATCGTTGACCGATCAAACGGCCACCATCGGCATGAACGTGGTGATTGCGGACGTAGTCAATTTCCTCAAAACGGAAAACGAAGACCAATTGTTGCGTGACACATACGCCGAAATTGGATACACGGAAAATCAAAACTATGCCCACGTGTTGCAGAATTTATACGTGGCATTCACCCGTGAATTGTGGGCCTACGAACAACAGTATTTCAACCAAATACAATTCCAACGCCCCATCGCATTCACGCCGTTCATCGAGGGCGACAATGACGTGTTGGCGGGTTACAATGTTTCCTTATCCATCAACTTAATCAACCCATGGGTGACCGATGGGGATTGTTATTAATGACGGACTACAAAAACACGGAAAAGGTATTAAAGGCGGCGGCGGATTTTTTCGCATCGCAGGCCCGATTGGAATTGAAGGCCACACGTCCCCGCACGGCCATACGTGCCGATTGGAAAAAGGTCGGTAATGGATGGCAAGTGGTTGGTGTTCGCAAACAAAAATTCCGTGCGCCATATGTGGCATCGGGCAATTTGGTGAATTCCATCAAACCCATTTCACGCGGTTTGGAATTTGGCATTTCAATGGATTGGTACGGCCAAGCCATCATCAAAGGACGCAAGCCGTGGCCCAATGCCGAATTCAAAGGCGATAAGGGAATCCCGTTGGCAACCATGAAATCATGGGCCACCATGAAAAAGATGAAACCCAAAGACCCCGCCACGGGCAAGTTTTTGGCAAACAACGATAAGACCAAACGGGCCATGCAATTCATGATGAACCGCAAAATCAAACATTTCGGTATTGAACCATTCGATTTTCGGGCCATTGCATACCAAACAACCATGAGCAAATACCGCGACAAAATCAACGATGCGGTCAAACAAGATATTGAAAACCAAATAAAGGGCGATGACATTTAACGAACAACCCACGGGAACCACGGGCGCATTGTCGCCATTGATATATCAGGCATACGATGCGAATTACACGCAGGCGGGGTTTTATTACCAATTTGAAATCTATGTGTGGAGTGGAACCACCACGCTACCCCTAACCCCGATTGTGACCATCGACCGCAAGCCCGATCAATTCGGCGGTGGCCGTGGATGGATTGACGCACACAAAATTGCGGCCCAATATATCAACACCGACTTTTTGGTCAACGGAACATACAAACCCAATATCGGCGATGGTGCGTATTATGTGGCGGTAAAGGTTCAAGGCATATACGATTCGGGTTCAACGGCGCAAATCACATCCAACACGCAATTGGTGACGGGTGGTTGGAATTACACGATTGACGGATTGAATGCCGATTATTCGTCCAAATACGTTTACACGGATAAACCCGCCGTTTACATTACCGCCGATACCACCGAATATTATTTGTGGTACGATGCCACGCAAATCACCACGATTGGAATTGCGGCATATACCACCACCCCGAATGCGGTGTCTACAAGCGATACCAAAATCCAAGGCATTGACGTGATGCAATTAATCACGGCGGCGGGAACATCGGGCGAGGATTACCCCATTGTATTTTCATATTCGGGTGGATCGGTTTCGATTCCCATCCAATACCAATGCCAAAACAAATACGGCGAAGTGGATATCCATTTTTTGAACAAATACGGGGTATACGATTCGTTTGTTTTCAACGCCCTATCTCGTAAAACCATCAACATCACACGGGAGCAATACAACCAACCGATATACAAGCAAGCGGATTTGAACACGGCGTGGTCGTACGGCGTGCAAATCACCACCCCATACCATACGAATGGCATCGAACAAATCGTGGTCAATACGGATTATTTGCCCCAAGCGTACAATGAGGTAATGAAGCAATTGCAGTTTTCACAAAACATTTTGATGGTGGAGGGTTCCGATGTCTATTCGGTGCGCATTACCGATACGGCATACACCGAAAAAACCATCGTAAACGATAAGCTTATCCAATACACGTTCACGTTGGAATACAACCAACCCGTCATCAATAAAATTGTACGATGAGGTTTTCCCTAACCATACAAAACGGGACGGATACATTGTCCCCCATATTGAACCCGTATTGGGCGCGTGCGGCGTATTTTGAGGCGCAGGAATGTTGCATATCGGCATTGGAGGCGTTGGGTGGTACGTTCGCCCCAGAAACGCCCGTGGATTTGTTTGAAGACGAAGCCATCACGTTGGTCCGCCAAGTCAAGGATTTCCAAGATGCGGCAAACGCCAAAACGGATTTCACGCAACAATTCAATATTCCATCAACCCCAACCAACGACCCAATTTTTGCGAATTGGTTTGAGGAAAACGCCGCCATGGGCGATTGGAATCCATATTTGAAATTGAATTCCATCATTTACGTTCACGGCGTACCCGTGTTCGATGGATGCGTGGAATTGACGGGTGTCGTTTACAAAGACGGATTGCCCCACCAATACAACATCGTTTTTTACGGCCAAGCGAAAAACATATTTGCCGAATGGGGCGAAGACACGTTGATGGATGTCGATTGGTCGGCATATGCCCACGATATTGATTACACCAATATCACGGATTCGTGGTCGCAATCTTTGTTGTCGGGTGACATCATTTGGCCCGTGGCCGATTGGTCACATGGTTACGTGTATTCCAATTCCCCATCCATCACCAACAACATTGCGTTGTCACCTGGGGTACAATTAAACGATTTGCGGCCATTCATCCGATTGCGTGCCATGGTGGAATCGTGTTTCGGGCATTTGGGTGTGACGTTGTCCAATTCGTTATTGGCCGAATCCAAATTTGACAATATGTACGTGGCACCCATGTCGGCGGCGGGTCCATACCAAGCCCCCGATGTGTATCGTGGATTGTGCGACATTACAATGCCATCCACGGCGTTCACATCGCCGTCATCGTATGCATTGCAGTATTTGAATTTGCCGTTGTCGGTGGAGGTATCAGACCCCGATAACGTGTTTAACAATACCACGTACGAATACACGGCCCCATCAACGGGTTGGTACGATTTCGATTTTGAAGCCGACATATCATTGATCACGCCAAACGCAACATTCGGCAACCGATTCGAATTTGTGTTATTGGTAAACGGCAACCCAACATCATTCACGGGAACCACAACAAGCGTTGGCATTTATTCCCGCACGTATTACGTTCCATTGACGGCGGGGGATGTGGTTTCCATCGGTTATTACACACCATTTGGCGGCACATTGTCGGCGCAATTCCAATGTATTCAGGCACCCAACCAAGTGCAACAATTGGATTTGGGGTGGACGATGCCCGAAATGAAAATCACCGAATTCATCGGCGGCGTTTTGCGAGCTTTGAACGCGGTATTGATTCCCGTATCCGAAACCGAATACGCCATTTACAACATCGATGATTGGTACGAATTAGGAACGACCAAAAATTGGACGGCCTACATTGACACGTCAAATATCACGCACGAAAAAGCCCCCATCCCCGCATTGGTGAAATTAGAACACCGCGAGGGTGAAGATATGGCAAGCCAACAAATCATGTCGTTGTACAAACGCCGATATGGGGGTGCGCAATATTCACCATCGGTTGATTTTGTATCCGAACCATTGGAGGTTGAAACCATTTTCAATATTCCCGTGGCATCCATCATGCGGGAGGTAAACGATGTCGGCACGATTTTACGCACAACCAATATACAAATGATGGTGATGTTGGACAAGGATGCGTCACCCGTCAAACACGATTTGCAATTGGTGTATTATGTTGGGATGCAGGCATCGGATACGTGGTATTTGGCGGGAACGCAACAAACATCATTCCCGTTGATTTCGCCATTTAGCGCATACCCAACCACCACGGCATCGTATTCGCTTGGCTTTGGCCTTGAAACCACGATATCGGGGGACATGGCAACCAATACCATGTACACGGAATATTGGCAACGCTATTTGTCACGCCTTTATTCGTCCAAATCCCGCATCGTTCGCATGACGGCCATCATCCCCGTGGGCGAATGGTTGAATTTGAACCTAAATGACACCATCGCCGTGTCTGGGAATTACTACAAAATCAACCAAATCACGTACGATATGTTGAATGAGCGTGCCGATTTGGAATTGTTGACATACCCAGATGTTGACATTTTGCAAATCACGGCCACGGGCAACGAACCCGATTGGACACCCGCCGAGCAAAACCCACAAGACGGAATTACGTTTGCGGGTGATGGCATTGTGGGCCGCAATTTGACCAATGGCCGCCCATACGGGTCGGATTATTACACCGACATATTGGGACAAACCACGTACAACAATCAAACGTTGGCGCGTTTGAAAGCCGTGGTTGATCAAATATTCCATCGGTCACGCAAAACCATCATGACGGCATACAACACCACGGAAGAAACGTTGTCCATCACGGGCGAAACCCCCGTTGTGGTGAATTTGACCGATAGCGAAACGATGGGTGATTCCGAACGTTTGGTATTTGATGCCACCAACAATTGGGTGTATGACCAATACGGCGGACAATTCCGATTGACGGCCCAAATATCATTCGACACATCGGGCAACCGCCATTTGGCATTTGTGATTGCGGTGAACGGATTGTTTACGTCCGCCCAAGCTCACGAATACCATTCATCGGGGTCATTGAATTTGACCACAATTGTGAACTTATCCGCCGAAGACAAAGTGCAAATATTGGCATTTGATGAAGAAGGCGGTTCCGAAATCATCGATATGCACTTGGCATATCTTACCCTTGAATTATTATGATACCACAAATAATTAAATTGTTGCAGGCCCAGGGATGGCACGATGTTTCCGAACGCGTGGAATTTGCAAAGGGCAAACGCGAATACATTTTTTCATACCGCCAACTATGGCATAAAATTAAACGGCAATGGCTGAAACGATAGAATTTACCATTAAGGCCCAAGTGGATGCGGCCAACAAAAAATTGGATGGCTTGCAAGATTCCATCAAAGGGGTTGGCGACAAGGTCGAAGATTCCAACAAGGAATTGGGGAAAATGGGCGATGCCGCCAAAAAGGGTGCCAAGGGATTGGGGGCCATTGGTAACGTATTGAAAACGGGTTTGGGTGTTGGCATCGTTGTCAAGTTATTTGACACCCTTGCATCGGCATTCATGGAAAACCAACAAGTGGCCGATTTGCTGGGCAAAGGCATGGTGGTATTGCAAGGCATCATCAACGGATTGATTAAAGTTGCCCAACCCGCCATTGAATACATGACCAAGATTTTCACCGAACCAGAACAAGCATGGCAGGATTTTAAAGATACATTGCAAGCGGGTGTTGATTGGTTCAAAGACCAATTCGTTGATCGCATGGGGGATATGTTTTCCGAATGGGGTTTGGGCTTTGAAAATGTAATCAATGGCATTCGTCAAAAATGGAATGAATTAACGGGCGATGATGGCGAATTGGCGACCCTGCAAAAACGCCAAAAGGAAATCGAAAAGGAACAACAAGACATCGACAAACGCCAACAAGAGCGAAACGACCGATTCGTGGCAACTGTGGACAAAGTCAAAAATGCCGTGGTTGGTGCTTACAATACGATTGCCGATTCCACAAAAAAGGCATTTGATAACGCCGATGCATTGGCCAACGCCGAATACAATTTGAACCGCTTGGCGGCATTGTTCACGGGTATCGTTGAAAAGTACGATTTGTTGGCGGAGAAACAACGCCAAATCCGTGATGACGAAGCCAAAACAATTGATGAACGCATCAAGGCCAACGAGGAATTGGCCAATATTTTGGCCGAAGGCGAACAAAAGGAAAAGGAAAACATCGAAGCCCGCATCGGTATTTTGCAACAACAACAATCGTTGTTGGGATTCCAAAAAGACCGCCAATTGGAAATATTGGCATTGACCCAAGAATTGACGGGTGTGGAGGCCAAATACGCGGGATTGCGTTCCGAGCAATTGACCAACATCAATTCATTGGAAAAAGAGCGCATTGAATTGGCCCGTGCATTGGAGGAAGGAACCATCGAGGCAAACAAAATCATTGCCGATTCCAACGCCGAATTGGCGGATTCCGAAATGGCCCAATTTGAGGCCAAGCGCAAAGCCATGATGGATGAATTTATCGTCCGCCGTAAATTGTTGGACGAACAAATTGCCATGCAGAAGGAAGGCACGCAAGCGTATGTCGATTCCATCAATGAGCAAAAGGTATTGGATGCCCAATATGCGGCCGACCAACGTGCATTGGCCAAGGAAATTGCCGATTACCAAGCCGAGGTCGACAAGAAAACGGCCGAAGATAAAATCGCATTGCAGGAAGCCACCATTGATGCCGTGTCCCAAGGGCTTGGATCGATTGCCACGTTGGTGGGTGAAAATAGCAAATTCGGAAAAGCGGTTGCGGCATCCCAAGCCATCATCGATACGTATGCGGGTGCATCCAAGGCATTGGCACAAGGTGGTGCGTTGGGATTCATTACGGCGGGTTCGGTCATTGCGGCGGGACTTGCAAACGTGCGTGCGATTATGCAAACCGATTTGCCCGATGTCCCAGGCGGCGGA
>Ga0208161_1001906_pt1 | contig 10819 bp, 15 predicted proteins | sample CB_VirMetaG_3_FD_184538 | JGI IMG/M metagenome (GOLD analysis project Ga0208161, IMG submission 184538) | Freshwater to marine saline gradient viral communities from Chesapeake Bay - CB_1508_1S Viral MetaG (SPAdes) (version 4) | ecosystem: Environmental > Aquatic > Marine > Coastal | place: USA... | reverse complement strand
CGCGGTCAGCCCCACCATCGAGCTGCACATGCCAGCCGCGCTCGAACGCCGCACCCAGGTCGTCGGTTACGGCGAACTGTTGCGCTACACCCCAGCAGTCAAAAACATGATTGAGGAACGCACCCTGCGCCACACCGGGGAGCAAATGTTGGCCGAACACGTGCAACGTGCCGTAGCAGTACGCAGCCAAGGCAGCATGGCGTTATCGTCGCAACGATCACCGGGGCCGATCGAACTAGCCAGGTGCATGGTGTGGGCTGCGGCGCTCGCAGCTCGACCACAAGCCGTTGGCAAACCCATGATTGTCGTTGCTGGGCATTAGTATCGCCACCGGCACCCCTGGCCGTTTTGCCTTTCGTCGGGATCGGGATAAACCTGCTGGGGGTGCCACCCAAACGCGATCAGATAGGGCAAGATAAACGCATGGCACTTTTCAGCAAAGGCGCAACCAAAGCAGCGATCAGCCCACCGCCAGCCAAAGCAGCTGCGGCAGGCGGCTACACATCGAACGCCGCTGGCGTGTCAATGATCGGCCAGTATTACAGCTACCAAGAAGGCGAAGCACGCAACCGTGCGATCAGCGTGCCAGCAATCAACCGTGCACGCGACCTAATGGCATCCGTGATTGGTTGCATGCCGCTACGCATGTATAACGAGCGGTTTATGGATGGCCGCCGCGAAAAAATCTACCTTGACCCGCGCACGTGGCTTAGGCGACCAGACCCAACCGTGCCCTATCAATTCTTGATGGCGTGGACACTTGACGACCTGCTGATGTTCGGTCGAGCGTTTTGGTACATCACCAGCCGCACCGCCGACGGATACCCAGCATCATTTACACGCCTACCGGCAGGAAGCATCACGACCAGCGACATGGTGGGGCCAGTGTGGTTCGCACCATCAAAAGAAGTGTATTTCAACGGCGGCATGCTCAACCCCGACGACCTAGTGCAGTTTTTGTCACCAGCGCAAGGTTTGATCTATTCCGCGCCAGGCGCAATCGAAACAGCGCTCAAGATCGAAGCGGCACGCAACCGCAACGCATCAAGCAGCATCCCGTCAGGCGTGTTGCGTCAAGTAGGCGGCGAACCAATGACCGCCCAAGAACTTGCCGACCTGGCGGCCGCGTTCAACCAGGCGCGTGCCACAAACCAAACCGCAGCGCTCAACGAATTTGTCGAATACAAAGAAACCAGCATGACCCCCGACAAAATGCTGCTGATCGACTCAGCGAACTACAGTGCACTTGAGGCTGCACGCTTGGCGAACGTGCCGCCATACCTTGTTGGCGTATCAACTGGGTCGTATTCGTACCAGTCATCACAACAAGCGCGTGCCGATCTCTACATTTTTGGCGTGAAGCTGTACGCTGAAGCGATCGCAGAAACTTTGAGCATGGACAACGTGCTGCCACGCGGCACTTACGTTGAATTTAACCCTGACGAATACCTGGCAGAAAACTACGAAGCCGACCGAATGGACGACACCGTGATCGAGGAAAACACGCAGGAAAGGCTGGCACGCTAATGCCGTACTACATCACCAAAGACGCTGACGAATGTGCAGGCTGGGCGGTGGTGACCGCTGACATGGAAGTGCGCGGCTGCCACCTGATAAAGCAAGACGCAATCGATCAAATGGTTGCGATTAGCAACGAGGAAGGCATCGAGCCAGGCGGTGAGCTTGAAATTGAAGAGGAGAACGAAATGGAAGAAATGCAAGCGGCGGCCGTCAAGCCGATCAAGCTGCAAGCCCAGGTATGGCTTGAGGCTGGCAAAGGTGACCGCAAACGCACGATCAGCGGCGTGGCCGTACCGTATGGCGTGGATGCCGTGGTGACCGGCGGCGAAAAAGTACGCATTGAAGCCGGTGCCCTGCCCATAGACGGCAAAGCCCCAAAACTTTTCATGTACCACGACTCAACCCAGCCCGTTGGGGTCGTCACTGAGCGTGTCGAGACCGACGAAGGCATGATGTTTTCAGCCCGAATCGCGGCGACCGCAGCAGGTGACGAAGCCCTAGTTTTGGCTCAGGAAGGCGTACTGGACAGCGTTTCAGTGGGCATCAACCCGACCAAATGGAAAATGGACGGTGACACCATGGTGGTCAAGGCCGCCGAATGGGTCGAACTCAGCCTGGTGCCCGTACCGGCGTTCGCTGGTGCCGTCATCACCGACATTGCTGCAAGTATCCACCACGAAACAAATCCGCTAGACAATAATGACCCTATGACATCCGAGAAGGAGAACACCCCCATGGAAAAGATCGAAGCCGCAGCCGCCGAGGAGACCATTCCCACGGCACCGTTGCCTGCCCAGCCGAAGCGTCAATTTGCGCTGCCAACCCCTGGCGAATACCTTGCCGCAATGCACATTGGTGGCGAGACGTTCCGCAATGTCGCTGCCGCTGCACGCGACTACATGCTGTCGAAGCAGTCAGCGCTTGAAGCTGCCGCTGGCGACGTACTTACGACTGACACGCCTGGTTTGCTGCCAGTGCCCGTGCTTGGCCCAGTGTTCGATGACCTGAACTACATCCGCCCAGTCGTCGCCGCTGTCGGTACTCGTGCAATGCCAGACGGCGGCAACAGCAAGACGTTTATCCGCCCGACGTGGACAACGCACGTGTCAGTGGCTGCACAATCACCCGAACTGGGCAGCGTATCGGCCACGACCCCAGTGATTGCCAGCAACGTTGTCACCAAGTCAACGCTTGCCGGTCAAGTCACGCTGTCGGTGCAAGACATTGACTTTACGAGCCCTGCCGCAATGGAAATCATCTTGCGCGACCTTGCAGGTCAGTATTTGCTCAAGTCCGATGATGTTGCCGCTGACGCGATCGTTGCCGGTGCAACCGCGTCAGGTGCAACCTGGACAGTGACCGCCAACGACCCGAGCTCGCTTATCAGCTCGATCTACACCGCAGCCTACAACATGCTGTTGGCAACCAACTTTTTGCCTGACCACATGTTTGTTGCCCCTGGGATTTGGCAGGCATTGGGCGCACAGCTTGACGCAGACAAGCGCCCCGTGTTCCCATACGTCGGCGCGTCCGGCTTGATGGGTGTCAACGGAATGGGCACCGCCAACGTCACGCAAATGAATACGTTTAATCCGTTCGGTTTGAACCTTGTCGCGGACAAGAACTTTGCGGCTGGCACGATCATCGTGGCACGCGGACAAGCCATCGAGTTTTACGAGCAGGTGCGCGGCCTGATGTCGGTTGAAGTGCCTGGCACTCTTGGCCGCACGTTCTCGTACTACGGGTACGTTGCCACGTTTATCGCAGACAGCACCCAGGTACAGTCCATCGCCACCGCCTGAGCCCTGTAGGAGGCCGACACCATGGCCACTTACACGGTCACAAACAAATACCTGATCGACAACTACGCCGTAGTTCAGCTTCTCACGCCTGCGGAGCTTGAACTTGGCCAGTCGATCACGATCAGCGGCGTTGATGCGACGTTTGACGGCACCTACACCATCCGAGCGCTACCCCAGTACCGATTTACTGGGGTAGACACGGAAGGCGATCTGCTCTACGACATCCAAGAGCCAATCGCCAACCAGGTGCTATACGCCAAGACGGCTGACGACGTTTCACGCCAGGCGGCGACCGGCACACTGTCGAGCACCCCTACGTGCACGTGGATCAACGCAGCTGATGTGACCGCCTGGTTGAACATCACAGTGGCATCAGCAAACGACACGGCGCTCATCACCACCGCGGCGGCCGCCAGCAACCAATTCTGCTATCGGCGCAGGCAGGAAGCAGGGTACATAGACAGCTTGACCACGGTGCCCAGCCAGGATGTGAAGCTTGGCACGATCATGTACGCAGGTGCGCTGTACCGTGCCCGTGGCAGCTTGGGTGACGCATTCGCCACGTTTGACGGCATGGGCACCGCCCCCATGGTTGGAATGGCCCCAATGGTTAAGCAGCTGCTCGGGATTGACCGGCCGCAGGTGGCCTGATGCCAGGCACGGGGCTTTTCAACGAAGGGCTAGACGATCTCGCCACGACACTGCTGACAATCAGCGGCCTGCCCGTGGTGCGTGACCCACGCAACATCAGCCCAGGCTGCGTGCTGATCGGCGCGCCGACGTTCACCCCATACAACTACAACATTGCCAAAATGACCGTGCCCGTGCAGCTCATTTCGAGCGGCCCAGGCAACCAGGACGCCCTAGACCAGCTGCTGTCGATCGCAGCCAACTTAATGGCCAAAAACGTGGCAGTGACCGAAGGCCGCCCCACCAGCCTGGACATCGGCGGCACGATCGTGCCTGGTTATGACCTGACCGTTGAAATGCAGGTGCAAACCGCATGAAATGGATTGTTGTCAGCCCGAGGGTGGGCAAGCCTGGTGCCGAATACGACATTGAGGGCGCAGCCGCCAACGGCATCAACGTCGCTGGCCTGATCGCTGGTGGCTTTATTAAAGCCGCCGAGGAATCCACGACAAAACCAACTAAACCGCGTAAAGTCAAAACAGACACGAAGGAGTAATCCCCCATGGCCACCAGCACCTATCTTGCCAATCCAGTAGTCACCGTCAACTCGGTTGACTTGTCCGACCAGTGCACCGCCGCAACATTCACGCACCGTTTTGATCAGCTTGAGGCGACCGCCTTTGGTGACACCGACCGCAAATACACCAAAGGTTTGGGCAACCACGAAGTCACGATCAGCATGTACATGTCATACGAATCCAGCGAAACCTACGCCACATTGGCGGCGCTCGTCGGCACGACTACCACCGTGATCGTCAAGCCAGCCACCGGCAGCGAAGGAGCAACCAACCCAGGTTTTACGCTCACCGGCGCTTTTCTCGCTGAACTGCCCGTGATCAACGCCAGCATGGGCGAACTGTCAACCGTTGATGTGACGTTCACTGGCGGCGTCTACACCGTAGACACAACCCCGTAACCCTGGCCTACAATCGGCCCGACACGAAAGGCTAGGTATGCAAGTCACGATCAAATACAAACGCAAGGGCGACGAACACGAAGTCGCTACAACGCTCGGCACCATCGTCGCATGGGAACGACGGTTTAAGCGCAAAGCGTCAGACATGGGCAACGGCTTCGGGATTGAGGACATCGCGTACCTAGCATTTGAGGCCAGCAAACTGCACAAAGTTGTCGTACCAGCATCATTTGACCAATTCATCAACGAGCTAGAGCACATCGAGATCGTTACCGAGGAGCAGCCAAACCCTACCCCCGCGGCACCATCCGACGATCACTAGCCGAACTGCTGGTGTCAATTGGCTGGTGGCCGCCGCACATCGAATTTGACACCAACGACCTAGTTACGGTCAGTAAGGTGATCGAGGAGCAAAACAAGCAGCGCAGGAGCAAATGATGGCCGTTTCAGTTGACATGGAGATTGTCGGCATAAAGGAAGCGCTGGCCGAATTAAACAAAATTGACAAAGTAGCGCGACGAGAAATCACCAAAGATTTCAAACGCATCATGTACCAGACCGAGCAAGACGCACAATCACGAATTCCCCTAGGGGCCCCGATCAAAGGTTTTAATCGGGCTTGGACAATTAGAGGCAAATACCGAATTTTGCCGTGGGAAATGAACGTGAACGACACAATCATTTCGGGGGTTTCGGGGAAAAGACCAAAAATGTTTGGCGGCTATTTGCAGAATTTGGCGACGTTTTTCATTAAATACAAAGGCCCTACCAGCATTTTGTTTGACATGTCCGGCAAAGGGCCAGTGCCAACGCCACAAGGTAAAAACATGGTGCAAGGTTTGACCGACAAATATGGAGCCCCGTCGCGTGTCCTATGGCCAGCAGTTGAAGCGAACAAAGACGACATTGAATACCGCACCAAACAACTGGTCGAGCGAGTAATGGAATACGTCAATGAAGGCATCAAAGGCGCAACCGAACGGGCAGCCCAGAGATCAGCACAAAAAGCAGCCAACAAAGCGGCTATGAAAAAGGCAGCATGACATGGCCGTTGTAATTCCTATCATCAGCGAATTTTCAGGCAAAGGGTTGGAACGGGCAATTGCTGAATTTAAAAAACTAGAGACAGCAGGCCAAAAAGCCGGTTTCGTAATGAAAAAGGCATTTGTTCCTGCCGTCGCTGCGTTGGGCGCATTGACAGCCGCAGCAGTGCCAGCAGTGCAGGCCGCTAGTGATCTCAACGAAACCGTCAGCAAAACAGGTGTTATTTTCGGCAACGCAGCCAAAGAAGTGCTGGCATTTGGTGACCAAACCGCCAAAACGCTAGGCATCAGCAAACAAGCTGCCCTGGATGCGGCATCGACGTTTGGCGTGTTCGGTAAAGCCGCAGGGTTGACCGGCAGTGACCTGGCGGGGTTTAGCACCGATTTCACCAAACTGGCTGCCGATTTGGCATCATTCAACAACACCACCCCCGAGCAAGCCATTACCGCTATCGGCGCAGCGTTGCGCGGCGAATCTGAACCAATCCGTCAATACGGTGTGCTGTTGTCCGACGCGGTGCTCAAGCAGGAAGCGTTGGCGCTCGGGATTTATGACGGCACTGGGGCGTTAACCGCCCAGCAAAAGGTGTTGGCCGCGCAGGCAGCGATTTACAAACAGACCACCGACGCGCAGGGCGATTTCGAACGCACCAGCGGCGGCCTAGCCAACCAGCAACGCATCCTGGCCGCATCCATACAAGATCTGCAAGCGTCAATCGGCAAAGCCCTACTGCCGGTCGTGCAAGCCGTGTTGCCGTATTTGACGCGGTTTGCGGATTGGGCAGCAAAAAACCCCAAAGTGTTCTTGGCGATCGCAGGCACCATTGCAGCTGTAGCGGCCGCCATAGTCGCAGTCAACATTGCCATGGCACTCAACCCATTTGCGTTGATCGCTGGCGGCATAGCCCTACTAGTTGCTGGGTTGGTCACGGCATACAACAAGTTTGAGTGGTTCCGTACCAGCGTGAACGCAGTGCTGAACTTCATGTTGGCGGCTGCTGAAACCTTTGCTAACGGCTGGATTAAAGCCCTAAACCTGATCATTCGCGGTCTCAACCTGGTTAACCCGTTCAGCGACATTCCGTACATTCCAGAAGTGAATCTGCCGCGTATTGGTGGCGGTGGCGGCGGCGGCGGCCCGACCTTGGCGGCGATTCGCGCCGAACGTGAAGGCAACCTACCGACCACGGGTGGCGGCGGTTTTAACATGCCGAACATCATTCCCCCAGCTGGTGCAGGCGGCGGTGGTGGTGGTGCCGGTGGCGCAGGCCGCAAAATTGCTCAAACACTAGCACCAGCGATGGGCACAACGCTCGGCAGTACTGCCATGACTGACCCGTTTGCTTGGGTAACACCAGGTGATAATCCACGAGCACTGCGTGACGCTGGCATTGTGGTCAACATCAATGGTGGATTGGCGACCAGCGCCGAAATTGGCGAAGCAGTGGTGAATTCGATCCGCAGCTACAACCAGGTTCAAGGCCCAGCCAACATCGCGGTGGCATAGTGGCCGCTGTCACCATTCCCAATGCAGGCACCTATGACCTGCTCGTTGATGTCGGGTTTCTCGTTGACGGGTTTGTGCTTGATGATGCCGTAAAAGGCGTGCTGAACAATACCGACTACGTGCTCGATGGCAGCACGCAGTTCGCCAGTGTCGCTGAAGGCACCCTGAACGTGGCGGTAAAACGTGGCCGCACCGACGAAAACGACGCGATCACCAACGGCACCATGTCATTCACCCTGAACGACACGCTGGCTGATGGCGTTTTCAACCCGTTTGATAACGACCCGAGCAACCCGTACTACGACCAGGCGCAAGGCGTACCAGGGCTTGCCCCAGGCCGTGCCGTGCAGCTCATCCGCTATGACGACAACAACGACCCCGAACTGCTATTCGTCGGGTTCATAATCAATTACGATTACAAATTTACGCTGGGCGGTTTGGACACCGTGACCGTGTTTTGCGTGGACAACATGTACCGGCTGGCACAAACATTTATTTCAGGGCAAAACCCCACTAAAGAATTCACTGGCGACCGCATCAACTGGGTGCTTGACCTGGCTGAAGTGGACTACCCAGGAGGCAGCGCACGCGACATTGCGGCAGGCACCGTCGAGCTGGGCGGCGGCGGCGCATACTCAATAGATGACGGCACCAACGTCAAAGCCTATTTTGACGAAATCACCTACTCAGCTGAACGTGGCCGCATTTTCATTGACCGCGAAGGTGTACTAGTCAGCCAAAACCGCATTGGGTTTGTGATCGGCCCACCAGTGATTGATTTTCGTGATGACGGCACCGGCGCTGCCTACCGTGATTTGTCGATTGCGTTTCGAGCTGAGGACATCATTAACCTGGTCAATGTCAAACCTGCTGGCGGCAGCACCCAAACCGCATCAGACGCAACATCACAAGCCACCTACTTCATCAAATCGCTGTTTATTACCGACAGCCTTTTGCATGACAACACGGCCGCAGCCGACCTGGCTGACTATCTGCTGTCACCTGAACCGCTAGCCCGTTTTGACTCGGTAGACACCTGGTTTGGCAGCTTGACGGCTAGCCAACGTGACGCGGCCGCCATTCTTGAGCTGGGCGACTATGTGACGATTGAGAAGGACATTTTGATTGGTGGCGTTGCAAGCCCCCTTGGCCAGGATTTGAGCATTGAGGGGGTTGAGCACCGCATTGATTTTGACCGTGGGCATAGCGTCAGGGTTTACACCAGCGTAGCCAACCCCGTGTTTGACCTGCTGCTGGATGATGCCGTGTATGGTCGTCTTGACGAAAACAATGTTCTAGGCTGATCGTATGGCAACCCCCACCACACTTCCTGCCACGTTCACCGCTGGCCAAGTGCTGACCGCGGCACAAATGAACGACCTGCGCGGCGCGTTTCGTGTCCTGCAAGTCGTGAGCGCAACTAAAACCGACACGTTCAGCGTTAGCACCACCGCATTCACTGACATCACCGGCCTCAGCGTTTCAATCACGCCGAGCGCTACATCATCAAAAATACTTATCTTTGCCGACGTAAAAACAGGCGCACAAAACGCAACTGAATACCCGGGTATTCGCCTAATGCGAGACAGCACGGCTATCTATGTTGGCGACGCGGCAAGCAATCGAATCCAAGCAACCTACGGCGGAAATAATCCCGGGTCAAATCACATGGAACAAAACGTTGGTATCCATCTTGACAGCCCGAACACGACTTCGGCAACGACTTACAAAGTGCAGATTCGTTCAGCCGCCCTTACGGCATACGTCAATCGGACACAGTTAGACACTGATAGCGCTTCGTTTTATCGAGCCGCCTCAAGCATCACCGTTATGGAGATTTCAGCGTGAACATTGACTACAGCGCCGTTCTGACCGCTAACTACCCAAGCGCACAATGGACACTAAACGGCGACACCTACGACGGGCTGACATGGTTGGATGACACCCCAAAGCCGACGCAAGCCGAACTAGACGCAGCGTGGCCACAAGTCGACTACAACAACCAGTGCGCAGCTGTCGAGGCCGCCCGACTACTGGCCTACGAACAAACCAGCGACCCACTGTTTTTCAAATGGCAGCGCGGCGAAGCAACCGAAGCCGAATGGCGCGAAGCTGTCGCCAAAGTCAAAGCCGATAACCCGTACCCACCAACACCGTAGTGGCATGGATACTGGGCTACTGGCTGTCATCGTTACTGGTTGTTTTAGTGTTGTCGTGGCGCTTATTCATCGAGGGTTTAAGAACCAGCACAAAGACCACGGAATTATCGCCGACAGCCTTGACCGAATCGAAACCAAACTAGACAGGCACATAGAAAACCATGAGTAAAACCGACAAAGCCATGATCGCCAGTTACGCCCGAGTGTTTGTGTCGGCCGTGCTTACGTTGTACCTGGCAGGGGAGACCAGCCCTAGAAATTTGCTGGCCGCAGGTGTCGCCGCAGTAGTACCCCCACTGCTGCGGTGGCTCAATCCGAATGACAAAGCGTTTGGCCGTGGCAGCCAAGAAACGACAGACAGCGGCCACTAGCCACCGCCCCTATACAGGGTTTGATGGCAACGCCGCTGGCATCACGCCAGGGCTCGAAATGCTGATTAGGCGGCTTGAGCGCGAAACCAGCCGCGGCCTATGGAATAACGGCGCATTTGTGATCAGGAACATGCGCGGCAAGTCAACGCCAAGCGTGCACGCCACCGGCCGCGCCGTTGACATGTCTTGGCGGTTTATGCGCAACCCCAACACCCAAGCGATCGTGGGCTCAAAGGAACGTCAGCCAATGCTTAAGGTTATCAAGGCGCTTGTGCAGAACGCTGACGCGATCGGGCTTGAGCTCGTCATTGATTATTTTCCACATCCGTGGGGCAGGGCTTGGCGGTGTGATCGGGCACGTTGGCGCAAGTACGACAACCGCACCGTGTCCGGCGCACCAGGCGGCGACTGGTACCACATCGAGATTTCCCCAGCCATGGCACGCAACCCCGAAGCCATGAAAACCGCACTAGACAAGGTGTTTGCACCAAATCCACCACAACCCTAGACCCGTACTGTAGGGTTTCTGTCACCGACGAAAGGAAGTGACTATGCACGCATTAAAAGCCCCTATTTTGATTTTGGGGTACCTAGCCAGCCTTTTAGGGTTATCGGCGCTCTACGACGCTCCTGACGCGTCTGAGGGCATCCTGGCAGCACCCCCACCCAGCATCCAATACATGCAAGCCCCAATAGCGGCCGTGACCGCCCCAACCAGCACTACCAGCACCACCGTTTGGGTAGACCCCCAACCAAAATCGGATTGTGAGCTAGCCCTGCAGCTGGCGCTCGATGTCGGCTGGCCAGCGT
>Ga0208161_1001905_pt1 | contig 10825 bp, 6 predicted proteins | sample CB_VirMetaG_3_FD_184538 | JGI IMG/M metagenome (GOLD analysis project Ga0208161, IMG submission 184538) | Freshwater to marine saline gradient viral communities from Chesapeake Bay - CB_1508_1S Viral MetaG (SPAdes) (version 4) | ecosystem: Environmental > Aquatic > Marine > Coastal | place: USA... | reverse complement strand
ACTCTACATCATGCAAATTACAATAGCTTTCTATTATGTGTTGCTTACCAAACTGAAAATTAGATTTGTAAGGCTCACTATAATAAATATTTTCAGATGCCATAATTCTTGGGTCTTGGATTGGCAAGGATTGTTCAAGAACTAATTTTACATCTGGGTTATTTGCAAAGCATTGAATATAAGGTGTATATATTTGTACTTCGGATTTTTGTTTTAGCTTTGGGATTAAAGAGGTAAAAGCTGTGCATTTTCCTATGCCACCCTCTACTACATAAGTGTTCATTATTTGTTTTTTAGTTCGTCTATTTCTTTTTTCAACTCTTTTATTGCATTGACTAATACAGGAACTAATCTTTCATATTTTAGACCATAAGCTGTTTCATCTTCATTGATACTTACAAACAACATATCATTTTTGCTGTTTCCATAACCAATTTCATTTTCTAAAGCCAAGACATCTTGTGCCATAAAACCAACATTAACTCTGTCTTTTTTGTAAGTTCCATCTGGTTTAACATCTAATATGCTTTGATTGTCATCTGTTACATACCAACTTCTTTTATCCCAAACATAAGTTTTAGGATTTAGTTTTGTTACAAAATCTAAACCATGTGTAAAATCAGTTATATCCGCTTTATCTCTTTGGTCAGATGATGAAATTGTTGTATCTGCACAATATAAATCTGTAATGCTATTATTTCCAAGAACAACAATATTTGAACCTGTTGTAATTGTACCTGATGGAGAAGTTGTACGACCTGCATTATCTCCCAATAAAAGATTATTAGTCCCTGAAGTAACATCTAAACCAGCTAAGTGACCTACAGCTGTATTAATATTAGCATTATTACTATATAAAGCACAATAACCTATTCCCACACTTGAAAAACCTGTTGTGTTACTTACTAAAGAGTGAAAACCCATAGCAATATTGTTACCACCTGTCGTATTAGAAATTAAAGCATCTCTACCAACTGCTATATTGTTACCACCTGTCGTATTACCACAAAGTGATGCATAACCTAATGCTGTGTTATTGGAAGCGGTGGTGTTAGCTGGTAAAGAACATCTTCCAACTGCTACATTAAAATTACCTGTAGTGTTACTAACCATTGAACCTGAACCAACAGAAGTATTTTCACAACCTGTTGTATTAGAAGTTAAAGATGCACCACCAATGGCAGTATTATTTGATGCTGTAGTATTTGCATCTAAAGCTGTCATACCTAAAGCTGTATTATAAGTACCTGTCGTATTAGCTTTTAAAGATTGAAAACCTACTGCTGTATTATTATCTGCTGTCGTATTAGCACATAAAGCAAAAGCACCTAGTGATGTATTACTTGTACCTGTAGTATTAGCAAATAAAGAACAAGTACCAACTGCTGTATTGTTAGAAGCTGTATTGTTAAATAAAGATGCTCTACCAATAGAAACATTTGAATTTCCAGCTGTATTATATACCAATGCTTGGTCACCAATTGCTACGTTTAGAGATCCTGTCGTGTTACTTTGCATTGGCGCTCTACCAACTGCTACATTTTGTGAACCTGTCGTATTAGCTGTAAGTGTAAAATGTCCTATCGCAATATTACAACCACCTGTTAAACTTCCATCATCTAATGCTTGATCTCCTAAAGCAACATTTGATGTTCCTACAGGATAATTACCATCTAGTTTGATTGTGCCACCATCTACTGAGAAATTTCCATTAATAGAACCACCAGATGTAGAGATAAAGCTACTACCATCTAAAGCCGCATCTTGCCAAGCTGAATTATTATAAACACGCAATACATCATTAGTAGTATTAAAATATAAATCCCCATCATTTAAAGCATCCCCATCATTATCTAATGTAGGATCACTAGCTTTTGCACCTAAATAAGTATCATCAAAGTTATCAGCAGCAAGTTCAGCAGCTGCTTGAGCTGCCGCTGCAGCAGTTGCAGAATTAGCCGCATTAGTTGCTTGTGTACTAGCGGTACTAGCAGAAGTCGCAGCATTAGTTTCACTTGTCGCAGCATTCGTAGCAGAGGTAGCCGCATTACTTGCAGAGGTACTAGCCGCAGATGCTTGAGTTGTTGCAGTAGTCGCACTACTTGCCGCAGAAGTTGCTGAAGATGCCGCATTGGTTTCTGAAGTCGCTGCATTGGTTGCAGAAGTTGCCGCTTCACTTGCTTTAGTTGTAGCAGTGGTTGCTGATGATGCAGCTGATGTAGCTGAAGATGCAGCAGAAGTAGCACTTGAAGCTGCGTTTGTTTCAGATGTACTTGCATTCGTTTCTGATGTTGCAGCATTAGTTTCAGAGGTTGCTGCGTTAGTTGCACTGGTTGCTGCCGCACTAGCACTAGCTGCCGCTGCTGTTGCAGATGCTGCTGCTGCGGTTGCTGAACTGGTAGCACTAGCAGCATCTACAATTAAATTCCATTTAGCTGAATCTGCATTTGAACTGATTGGCAAAGAACCAGAAGATGTATGTGCTGTGTTAGCAATATAAATATTATTATTAGTTGTGTCTTTAATTAAATCTCTTTGTTGATAAGCAACACTTGCAGACCAATTTCCTCTGAAAGTTCCAATCTCTTGTGTTACTGCAATCTCTCCAGAAGAATCAAATGCTAAAACTTTATTTGCACGATCTGATGCACCTACTGCAAATTCTGTAGATGTCATAGTATTTGTTCTTGATAATTTTATAGATCGATTTAACTCTTCTTGTACTTGTTGAAGAGTCATCATTGCACGATCCAATCCCTCTTCGTGTGATTCCGCAGGGAAAGGATCATTAGCAATATAATCGATTGCTTGTGTTTGCGGAACTGCTCTTCTCAACACAACTGTTTCTGTAGCTGATGGAATATTACCAGCAGTAAATACTACAGTTCCACCAGAAGCAGAACCTGCACCAGTAACAGTATAATGTGTAGTTAAAGTTTTTACTGTTTCAGTAGCTGAAGCATCTCTAATAATAACTTGAAGATCAGAGTTAGCAAAAATTTTAAATGTATAGTTAAAGGTAGTGGTAGAACCATCACCAGAATATGAGTTCTTTACTGTTGTAGATGATATTGTCATATATTAAAAACCTTTAAACAATGTTGATGGTTTTGTAAATAAATATTCTTGTTTATATTCTTTTTTAATCATTTTTTCTACTTTTTATTGATTAAAATCTGGAACTATTGAACCTGGTTTCATATAATATGTTTGACCTCTTTTTTCACTATGATTTGACTTCATTCTTTCCCAATATCCTGGATCTAAAAATTCTTTAATTTGATAACCTATTAAATAATCATATGCTGCTTTAGTATAATATAAGTTTAAAAAAGGTGTATGACCTTCAGCTAATTCGTAAAATTTTTTACCTGCTTTTTTTGGATCATTCATAGATTGAACCATATCAAAAAACTTTTTAATATCTGAAGCTGTTGGTCCAAGAGCAGTTTCAAATATACCATTGCCATATTCATTTTGAATTTCGCTTATTAGGAAATCGCCATAAATACCACCACCACCACCTTGAGCAAATGCTTGCAAAATAACACCTGGTTTTTTAGGATCTCTAGGAGATCTTCCTCTTATCATATCTTTAATTGACATTGATATATATCCAAAAATAGTACCCATTATTAAAAGATTTGATAAACCTTTAAGCATTGGTAGATTTCCTTCGTCTGCTCCATAAGAATATAATTCTCTACCAATAATTTTTTTCCACATACTTATTGGAAAACCTTTAAATTGCATAACAAATCTAATAGTTTCTCCCATTGGAGTACCTTTCTCTAAACCTTGATTCATAATTGCTCTAGTTGCAGCATCTGGTTCTGGAGATCCATGCATACCTTGATCCACTAAAACATTTCTCCAAGTCAATTCTAAATCTTTTTTAAAATTTCTTATTTCTCTTTCAGATAATTTTCTACCAACATATTTGATTATTGTTTCATCAGCAATACCATCAACACCTTCAGCTGTTAAATATTTTTTATTATCAACTGCTAAAGTTTTAACTGAACGAAGCATATCCCATTTACCTTCATCAATACCATACAAAGTTAAAAAATTTCTTTCTCTTAAATCTAAATTTGAAAATTTTGTTTCAGTTAGCATTCCATAATGTCTTGATAATCCAAGTATCATAGAGCTTTTTAGTCTTGAAACCCATCCATTTAAACCATTCCATTTAAAAAAAGTATTTTGTAGTTCACCCATTTTACCCCAACTATCATTACCTGCTGCATAAACATTACCTCTATAAGCTGTAGCAGAATAAGAATTACTTACTATTTGTAATACTTCCATTGCAGCTCTATCATTTGCATTAAATAATCCTGTAAGAGCTTCAAATAAACCTGTTAATAATCCTCTGCCTTGAAAGTTTGTAGTACCCATATATTGAGGTATATCTCCGATTGATGTAATTTGAGTCATACCTAATCTAGCCATTGCTCCTGTCGATCTAACGACCATACCCACTTTTGCTGCCACATCATTAGCAATAGCATTAATACTTCCATCTATTTCTTTAAATTGATTTTCAAAATTTTTAAAATTTAATTTACTAATTTGTTTAGGATCTTCGCTTTTATATTTTTTTCTTAACAAAGCTAAAATTTTTTCTAAAGTGTCTTTAGGGTTAGTTCCAAGTGTTTGCATTAAAGCAATATTTCTTGTGCTAGTAGTTATAACACCTAATACATTTTCTTTTAAAGAAGGTTCGCCAAACTTAACACTATATTCTTGTCTGGTTTTTGAATTTTTAAAATGTAAAACTCTTGATGAATTTAATCTGTTAGTTACATTTTTAGTACCAAAAATACTTCCAGCACCATCATGCTTCATGTGATCACCAGACATAAAGCTATCAAAAATACTATCTAAAATTTTATCTATTTCTTTAGTATCATTTACATTTGGAAAACTTCTTTTTAAATCTAATCTTGGTTTAATGTACTCTCTCCATGCTATTCTATGATCACCAATAATTTTAGAACCATTTGCAGCTCTAGCCATTTTTTCTATATTGTGAGACATTCTTGTAATCCAATCATCTATTTGACCTATGTTAGCACCAAGATCATTTAATTGACTTCTCAAATCTTCTTGTACTTTTTTTAAGGCTTTAGCAATCTTAGCAGCTTCTGCATTACCAGAAACTAAACCTCTTATTTCATCTTCTATTTCTAAATCCATTTTACCAGAACTAAAAGAATCCCAAGCAGTAGGTGATATGTCATTAATTTCTTTAAAAAATTTAGTTATATACATTTCCTCTAATGTTTGTTGTCTTGATCCAATAGAATCTCTAGCAATTTTAGAAAATTTTTGATTACCTACAAGTACAGCTGAAACAGCTTCTTCTGGTGTTAATTTAAATTTAACTCCAGACGCAGCAGATAAATCTACTGCATCTATAATTTTTTGATAAACATCTATAGCCTTCATATTATTATCGGCTAAATTTCTTTTTTTTAATGCTTGCTCATATTCAAATTTATCAATAATTTCTTTTGCTAAAATCTCATCTGTTTTAATTTGTGATTTTTCAAATTTACTTTCATTAATTTTTATTTTAGCTTCATCTAAAATTTCATTAATTTGTTCATCAGATATAAGATCACCTGTTAATCTTTTTACTTCTTGAAAACATTTAGATAATTTTTTTATATCTGCCATTAACTATTCCTTTTAGTACAATAAGTTCCAGCTTGTATAGCTTCTCTTATTTTTGTTTTATTTTTTATATTATTATTTATTTTTTCTATTTCAATTTTACTCTCAGATATTCCAGGTACTACATCAATATCTTCATCTTTAATTTCTAATTGTTTTTGTCTAACTTTAATTGATGCATTAATATTTTCTGCTTCTGATTCTATTTCAGAAGTTACTTTTTCTTTTATTGTTAAATCTTCTTCAATAAATGTTTTTTTATTATTAGCATTAATACCTTCTTTTTGTTCTTGAAGTTTTGCTTCATCATTTGCTTTTCTTTTAGCTTCAATTAAATCTCTTTCTGTTTTTTGTAAATTTCTCAAGTTTTGCAAATAAACTTTTGCTGATTTTTTATCACCATTATTTAAAGAGTTTTTATATAAACTTTTATATTCATTAATTTGATCTTCTAGTTTATTTAATCTTTCATCACCTATTCTAGTTTTTTCAACTATAAGATTTCCAGTATCTACCTTTTCTCCTTTTATAACTTTACCAACAGAATATCTTAATAATGCCTGTTGATTTTCTGGAGATATTGCAGCAAGTTTTTGATAAATATTTGGTTTACCTCTTTTTTCCGCAATAAAATCACCAATTCTACCAAACCCAACATGAGCTGCTGAACCTATAAATCCACCTACAGCTATATTTGCAAAAGAATCATAAGCATCATAATTAGCTTGTTCTGATTTTGCTACACCATAAACAAGTGGTTCAACTGCAGTATTACCAACAAAACCTTCAATAAAACCTTTTTTCATTCTAGCAACATTTTTACCAGATCTTGCTACCATATTTGCAAATCTTGCTTCACGAACAACTGGAACAAAAGATGCAGCAACATTTATAGGATCTAAAAAACTTGTACCAAGAGATTCTAAAAAGAAAAAACTTCTAGCAAGTTTACCTTGTGGACCTCTCGCAATAACATCTGCTCTTTCATTTTCTAATTTTTTTCTTTCTACCAAGTAATCAACTAAACCTGCTCTAGTATCTTTTTCAAAAACTAAACCAAGATCTCCATATTCTTTATTTAAAAAATCTCTATCTAAATATTCGCTACTTGATTGATATGCTTGAGTATATTCTACAGATCTAAACACAGAAGATGTGGGATTATAATTCCATGCATTCATAAATGTTGCACCTGCAGTTTCCCAAAAACCACTTTTAGTTTGATTATATAAAGAACCTATTTCTTGTTCAGATGGTTCAAATGTACCTAATCCAAAATTTATCATTTAGATCATTCCTTAGTTAAATCACCAACAGTATCAACTGCACTTCCTAATGTAATACTTTCTTTACCTATGTTTTGATTTTCATCAATAATGAGACTAGAATCTAAATAATCTAACCCATCGCTTTCATCTACTAAAATAATATCTTCTCCTGTTACTGGATATTTTAATTCTGTACTCATAATACCTTTGTTATTTTCAGTAGGTGTAAAGTAAATTTCTATTTTATCACCTTTTGCATTTACAATAGGATATTTTCCATTTGCAAAATCTGCATAAACAATAGCACCTGTTAAATCTTTATTATTTAAAATAGTGCTATTATTTTTAATAGTTGATAAAACTCTATTCCTTACTTGTTCTTCAGTTAAGTTTTCTACTCCTGCAAATTCAGCAAAATGCATATAACCATCTTCACCCATAAATTTATCTATATAATCTGTAGTTTCTATATGTAATAAAACTGCTTCTAATTTTTGTTCTAATAAAATTGGATTAGTTCTTTTTCCATTAATATCTATTGGTATCATATAAGTTTCGGAAGCAGGTATTCTGTAATCTCTTAAAAATTCTTTTGATGCAGATGTAACTGCTTCACTCATATCCATTTGTTTATATTTCATTCTGTATAATGCCGCTTTATAAATAGTATCTTCTATATTTTTAATTAATTCAGTTTTATCTATTGATCCTTCTGGTTGAATTTCAAGAACATTTTCATAACTTTCCATTTCTTTTACAAGTTTTTTCTTTATAGAATTAAATTTTTCACCTTCACCTATTCTGTCTTTAACTAAATTTTCTAATTGTTGTAAATCTTGTGTGCTTGAAGAAAAAATATCTTTTTTTAATTCCATACTATTTGTACTTAAAGCAACCATGTAATCACTTGGAAGTTTTAAATCTGTTAATTGATTTAAAACTTTACCCATATTTTCATTGCCATACATATCTTGTGTAAACATTATAAAATTCATTTTGTCTTGAGCTGAAGTTTCTGGATCTGTTAATGTTGTTTTAATTTTTTCTATTTCTTCATTACTTGCAACTCTAATAGAAGATTCTGGTATTTCTAAATCTCTTTGTTTTTTAATAACCATTTCTATTATTTCTGATTTTTTATTTTTTAAAAGAATAGGATCTGTTTCTGATTCTAGTTTTTGATAGGCAAGCTCTATTTCATTATCAAATGTTTTTATAAAACCAACAGGATCTGATTTTAATGCTTCTTTTTTTTCTTTAATTATATTTTTAATATATAATTCATTTTCTTGACCTTTTATTTCTCCGTGTAAATCATAACCTTCTTTTATAAAATTTTCTGCAATTTCATTAGTTGTTGATAATGATGCATTAAGAAGTACAGCATTATTTGCTGCACGATCTTTATTTAGGGTTTCTGCTGCAATCATTTCATTAACTGTTTTTGTTGGTAATACTAAAGATGCAGTTTTCATATCAAAAGAACTTTCTTTACCCTTTGCAATTTTTGCAATATGATCATCATATTCAAGTTTAATCATAGGTGCTATGGTAATTTTAGCTTTTTCTATTAATATTTTTCTTGATTCATAATTTAATCCTTCAAAATCTTTTTCATTCATTAACATAGATAATGCTTGTCTAGGAGATTCAGAAATCATTTTTTCTGCTTTTAAAAATTGAATTTCATTAGGTATTCCTGCAATCATACTATTTAAAATAGCATCAGAAACTTTTCCTTTGTAATGAGTGGAATATAAATTTGTTAAATCTTGACCTAAAACATCGTAATCAAATCCACCTTTAACATCTAAAGCGGTAATCATTAATCTTGATTTTTTTTCATTAACTAAAGTATCTAATGCTATTAAAGTATTTTTTTGAACTGCTGTACTTGTTCTGGCAATTCCTTTTTGCACTTCAGATAAAGCATAATTATTAAATAAGTTTTGTGTGTTTTTGTTGCTTGCTAAATTAGAATATTTTTGAATTAAGGTATTAGATTTATTTTTAAGAATAGATTGAGCTTGTTCTTCATTTTGTAAATTTCCAGCTTCATCATAAACTGATTGCATATCTCTAATAAAATCATTTTCTAATCTTAGAGCTTCTGTTTTATTTTCAAAATCTTTTTGCTTAACCTTATAATCTACAAGTTCTTTAGTAAGTGGAGCTAAAGTAGCTCCTATAGTTTGATTTAAACTCATTTGAATATTAGATTTAACAGATCCAACTTGTTCTGTAATTGTTGCTTCAGTTGTAAATGTAGGAATTTTTGGCATTACATTATATCTCCAGGATCTCTACCATATCCACTTTGACCAAATCCAGTATATGTTTTACTGTATGATTTACCACCACCAAAATTACCCATTGATAACAAACTTGATCCATAAGAACCTATAGTTTGATATTGTGAAAGTCTTGCTTGTTCTCTTGCCATTTGAGCATTGATTCTTGCAAAATTTGCTTGTTCAATTTTTTGAGATTGAGCAACTTGAGAATTATATCTCATAATATTTTCTTGCATATATTTTTCTCTAGCATTAGCTGCGGCTATTCTATATCCTGTATCTTGTCCAGCAACAACACCAGATTTAGCAAGACTTACTTCTACTTGACCTTTTAATTTTTGATAAGATTCATCAAATCTAGCAATGTCAAACTCAGTTTTTTTTTCTATTTGTTTTGCTTCTTGTTCAAAAACTTCTGCATTACGATTATTAACAGATTCATTAAATTTACCAATCTTACCTTGTTGTGATACTGTTGCAGCACCTATTGCACCAACTACTGCCATCTGCCATCCCATTAGAATATCCTCGCATACATATATTGATCTGAACCATCAAAACCAAATTTTTTCATTAATCCTTCTTCCTCTAATCCTAACCATTTAGCAAATTTTAAACCAGTTGTATAGTTAGCTCTTACAGCAGTTTGAACTCTATTGATATTATTTTCTTTTGCTATTCTTGCAAAATCTTTCTTAATAGCTCGTGCTACAAGCAATGGATGATCTAAAACATCTTTAGTTGCTAGTACCCAACCCTCTGCAACACCATTCCAAATAATTTTCATACCTGCAGCAAAAATAGGTTTACCATTAATCATTCCAGTAAATGCTAAATTATCTTGTTCTAAATTCATTGGATTTCCATCAAACTCCATATCTTTATCCATTAATACATGGTTCATTTTTTGCTTCATAATATATTGACCATGTTCTCCTTTATACTTTACAATATTAAGTATTCTATCCATCGTTTGTTTGTAATCTTGGATATAAAGATAATATTGTCAAAGGTAAAGGTTGATCTTGTCTAACAAAGATAAATCCATCAGTTTCATAATTACCTCTGAACTCTACTTCTTTATCTCCTGTAAATACTCCAACACCACTATTCATAAGATTAGCAGATGATCTAAATGGTATTCGTTCCATGTTGTTTAAATCTGGTCCAACTTCTACACCAATCGATTCATAAAGTCTTATAGTAATATCAAATATTCTTTTTGTTTTACCTTGTGATGTACCATCTTGCGAACCAGAATCGAGTCTCATAGTTTGTAGTAAAGAAGTATATCCTAATCCAACTTTAACTTTTTCTGCAGATCGATCTAAAATTATTTCACCAGAGGTTACAGTTTTATTTGGATGAGTTGCACCATCCGCTAATATTGAAACTGTTTGACCTTCAAGATGAGATAATCCAGAAATAGTTGTAGCAGCTGCACCATCATATTCTAATTGTGAATCTAAAAAATTAAATGAAGTATCATCTGTTTCATCAAAATCATAGTTGTGCATATACTCAATATATCTCTTTGTACTTCCATTGATTGTTCTTTTAACAATAACCCATGTTTGATAT
>Ga0208161_1001904_pt1 | contig 10826 bp, 19 predicted proteins | sample CB_VirMetaG_3_FD_184538 | JGI IMG/M metagenome (GOLD analysis project Ga0208161, IMG submission 184538) | Freshwater to marine saline gradient viral communities from Chesapeake Bay - CB_1508_1S Viral MetaG (SPAdes) (version 4) | ecosystem: Environmental > Aquatic > Marine > Coastal | place: USA... | reverse complement strand
CGAATTATAAATAATTTATCTGATTATAAGGTCAATATAAATTTTAAAAATTGGAATATGGCTCCTCCCTTTAATGGAAAATTTACTAATCTAAATTTAAAATTTATTGGTTTAGAACAAGGTATAATTAACACTTATAATAAATTAAAATGAAAATTTTAGTCACTGGTGGAAAGGGATTTTTAGGTTCTAGTTTAGTTAAAAAAATATTACACCATAACCATGAAGTATCTATTATATCTAGAGACACTTTAAACTATGAACAACATATTAAAAACTTCAACCCAGATGTTTTTATTCATTGTGCTTGGGATGGTGGTAATAATTATAAAGATGTTAATGATTTAAAACAAATTAATAATGTAACTTATGGAGTTAATATTATAGAAATATTAAATACCCTTCCAACAAAAACTAAATTTATAGGATTTGGTAGTTTCTCTGAATATGGCTATTATGACACACCTATAGAAGAAACATTTATAGAGAATCCTATTAACCTATATGGTTTATCTAAATATACTTTTAAAAATTATAGTAAATTATTATGTAGTAACTATAACATAGAATGGGGATGGATAAGACCATGCTATGTATACGGTCCAGGAGATGTTAAAACAAGATTAATCCCCTCAGTTATTACAAAATTGTTAAACAATGAAAAAATAGAACTAGATAAATGTAATAAAATAATAGATTATATTTATATTGATGACTTTGTTAACTTTGCTTATAGTCTTATAATAGGTCAAAATATTAAAGGTGTTTATAATTTAAGTTCCGGAGAACAATATAAACTCAAAGACATTATAACCCAGATAGGATTATTAACAAATAAATTAAATAATATTAGCTTTAACAAACCATCATCAAGAGATTTAACATCTTCTATGATATGTGGAGACAATAGTAAAATAAAAAAATATAGTAAAATAAATAAGTTAGTGAGTTTAAATGAAGGATTATTAAAAACTATTAATTATCATAAAAATATTTAAAAAATGAATATTAAAATATCTTGTCATATAATGCCCTGGGATATAGATTATGCTTTATTAACTTTTACCCAATTAAAAAAATCATTTCCTTATATACCAAAAGATATTAATATTACTTTAAACCCTGAATTAAATTTATCTAATTATCTAGTAGATTGGGATAATAGTAAATTACCTAAAAATTATTTTATAGATAAATTTAATACCCTTCTCTATCTATTAGAAGACTACTCAGTCAATTCAAAAATTAATGAAGAAGATACTCTTTATGGCCATTTAGATCAACAAAGAAACCTAATATCAGAGGAAGTAGATTATTATATGAGTATTTGTCCTGATGTTTATTTTAGTGAATATACTCTTTATTATTTAATAGAATCAGCTAAACAAATAAAAAATAAATATTTTGTATTAAGTCCCCAACATAGAAAATTAACTGATAATAGTTGGGATCCAACTACTGATAAAGATTATTTAAATATACCTTATGAAAAATGTGATGAAGTTAATATTTTTGATATAAGATATAATAATAAACAAAAAAATGATTTAACAGTAGAACCAGTTCACACACCTAAATTTGCTGGTTGGTGTGATTTATATAGTAAAGCATTTTATGAAGATTTAGTTCCTATACATGATGATTGGAGTGGTTATGGCCCTTGGGATTGGTATAGTATGATTTTAATAAATTATACTAAACAATTTAATCTTGACTTTCAACAGTATGTTTTAAGAGGACTTACAGTAGGAGACTATTGGACAGGTAGTTGGAAAGAAAAAGATGGCTTATCAGGATATTATAAAAATTTAATAGTAAAAAAAGAAATACCTGATCAAAGAACTAATTTTGAAGCAAATTTGGAAAACTACATAAAGAAAGGTATATTAATGTTAAAAGAAAAAAATATCATATGACTAAATTAATTTTATTTGACTTAGATGGAGTCATAGTTGACACTAAAGATATTCATTATAAAGCTTTAAATGATGCTATTTCTTTAGTAGATCCTAAATATATTATTACTGAAACAGAGCATGTTTCTCGTTATGATGGATTAAAAACCCGTACCAAATTAAATATGCTTAGTGAGGAAAAAGGATTACCTTACATTGATCATCAGAAAATATATGATAAAAAACAACAATTAACTATCTATCATTTTTCACAAATCTTAACTAATGAGAAAATGATTGAAATTTTTAAATTTTTAAGAAAAGAAGGTTATATGGTAGGTTGTTGCACTAATTGTATTCGTAGAACAGCTTTAGTAGCTTTAGCTAAAGTAGGTGTGATTGAGTATTTAGATGTTATCATGACTAATGATGATGTTAAGAATGCTAAACCACATCCTGAAATATATTGGAATGCAATGTCTATAATGGGTTGTTTACCTGAAGAAACTCTTATTATTGAAGATTCACCACAAGGACTATTAGCGGCTACTCGCTCTAAAGCAGAAGTTATCAGAGTAAAAAACTCTTCAGATGTTACATTAGAAAAAATTAAATCTAAATTAAAAATAAAGAAAAAAATTATGAATAAATGGACAGATGAAAAAATGAATGTACTCATTCCAATGGCGGGTGCTGGTTCTAGATTTGCTAAAGTTGGTTATACTTTTCCTAAACCATTAATTGATGTTAAAGGTAAACCTATGATTCAAGTTGTAGCAGAAATGTTGAATATTGAAGCTAATTTTATTTATATTGTTCAAAAATCTCATCGTGAACAATATAATCTTGATACTTTACTTAATTTAATTACCCCTAATTGTAAAATTGTAGAAGTAGATGGAATGACTGAGGGAGCAGCTTGTACTACATTATTAGCTAAAGAATTAATTAATAATGATTCCCCACTTATTCTTTCCAATTCAGATCAATTTATTGAATGGGATTCAACAGAGTTTATGTATAAAATGAATGAGAAAGATTATGATGGAGGTATTGTATGTTTCCCTGCTACTCATCCTAAATGGTCATTTGCTAAAACAGATGAAAATAATATTATTTCTGAAGTAGCAGAAAAGAATCCAATATCAGATCAAGCCACTGCTGGTATTTACTATTGGAAGAAAGGTTCAGATTATGTTAAATATGCTGAACAAATGATTAAAAAAGATATTCGTGTTAATAATGAGTTTTATGTTTGTCCTGTATATAATGAAGCAATTCAAGATAATAAAATTGTCTACAATCATAAAATACCAGCTGAGAATATGTGGGGTTTAGGGACACCTGAAGATTTGAAATATTATTTAGAAAATTATAAATGATACTAATTAGCCATAGAGGAAATATTAATGGAAGAATTCCTGAAAGAGAAAACCATCCTGATTATATTCAAGAAGCATTAGATTTAGGGTATGATGTTGAGATTGATGTCTGGTGTATTGAAGATAAACTTTACTTAGGACATGATGAACCTCAGTATAATATAAATAAATCATTTTTACGTAATGATAGATTATGGGTTCATTGTAAAAATCCTGAAGCATTAAATAAATTAAAACTTGAGAAAATAAATATTTTCTATCATGAGACTGATACTGTTGCTTTAACTTCATTTGGCTATATATGGGCATACCCAGGCAAACAACCTATAAAAAATAGTATAGCAGTTATGCCTGAACTTTATTTAGATAATATTAGTCAATGTATTGGTATTTGTTCAGATAATATCCAGAATTATAAGTAATGCAAGGAATAGTAATACAGGGACCAACAAATTATGCTTCACAACTGGTAGAAGATTATAAACATATAAATAATGTGGTATGGTCTACTTGGATTGATGAACCTGAAGAGAATATTAAGTTAATAGAATCAAAAGGTATTAAAGTAATACAATCTAATAAACCTAAGTTCCCTGGTTACATGAATGTAAATTACCAAACATTAAGTACATATGTTGGTATTGATTATTTAAAAAAACAAGGAGTAAAAGAAATATTAAAAGTTAGAAGTGATTTAAAAATAAATAAAATTAAAACTTTATTGAATGTTTTAATAAATAAAAAAATATCCTTTTTGTCTGTATGTAAACCAAATATTCGTCCATTATATTATGATTTGGTTTATCAACATACAAGTTTTGATTTTCCTGGAGACTTAATAATGTATGGAGAAACAGAAGAAATTGAGAAATGTTTCAATTTCCAAATTGAAGATAATAAACCCATTCCACCAGAAGCATTAATAGCTTATAGTTATTTAAGTCAATCTAATATTGATTTTAGCTTTGATTATAACCATCTAATAGGATCAGGAATTAGTTTTTTTGCTCAAGATTGTTTAGATAATAATATAGAAATAGATTGGTTAAAAAGAAGTAATAAAGACCCATTTTGGAAAAACGTATTAAACCATTCAGCCGATAAAGAATTATATAACTTTTAATATAAGAAAATACACAGCAAAAAAACACTCAGACCCAAACGGAGTCAAAAGAGTTTAATTGCCAAGTTCCCTACTTATTTAATGGAGAAGAAGATTTTAGAAATAATTACTCTAGCTTTGAATGGTTAAATGAAGGTGGTATATTCCATTTAGGATCTAGTACACTAGCTTATATGAATTTAGTTAATGAATTTTGGGAAAATTTTAAAGAAAATTATAACTTATGAAAAAATATACAATAGAAAAATATGGCACATAAAGAACAAATAGATTATGTAAATAGGGTTAAAAATAAATTCCCTCAATATTTTACTAATAAAAAAGTATTAGGTATAGGTACATTTAATGTGTGTGGTACTGAAGACCAATACTTTAACGACTGCGATTATTCAGGATTAGACCTAGGCCCGGGGCCTGGAGTTGATATAGTATGTCCTGCTCAAGATTATGATGCACCTGATAATACTTTTGATGTTATTATATCATGTGAATGTTTTGAACACAATCCGTTCTATAAAGAAACAATCCAAAATGCATATAGAATGTTAAAACCTGGAGGGATGTTTTTATTTACATGCGCCACTATCGGACGACCTGTTCATGGAATAGCATCATTAGAAAAAGAAAGCAAGAAAAAATTTCCTAATTGGAAGACTATGCCTAATGTGGTTCGTGAAAATTGGGATAATAATTATTATAAAAATTTAACCGAAGAAGATATTAGAGAATGTATCAACATTGATGACTCCTTTTCAGAATATGAATTTGAAGTAGAAACTAATCACTGTGATCTTTTCTTTTATGGATTTAAAAAATAAACCATGATTTCTTTAATTATACCTACAACTAGTGCTAATAAAAAATATACAAAGTTTTTTACAGAAAACATTAAAGAAAATTATCCTAATGTTGAAGTTATTATTGAAGAAAACGATAATGTAGATTTAGCTACTAATTATAACAATGCTGTAATTAAAGCAACTGGAGATAAAATTATTTTACTTCATAATGATATGTTTATTAAACCTGGTTTTATTGAAACTATGGATAAACACATACAAAAAGGTAGAATAACAACATATACACGAATAGAACCACCCATCTATAATGATATTTACCCAGGTAAAGTACTTTTAGATTGTGGAAGTGATTTAGAATCATTTGATAAAGAAAAATTTCTTAATTTTGATATAGAAGAAAAATTAGAAGATGGAGGTTCACAGTTGTTTTTTGGGTGTATTAAAGAAGATTATATAGGAATAGACAATAAGTCTTTTGTACCTCCTCAAATGTGGTGCTCTGATGATGACTTACACTTACGATATAAAATAGCAGGTTATGAACAAAAAGTTAGTTCAGCTCATGTTTATCATTTTGTTAGTAAAACTTCTCGAGTAGGAAATTACCAACAAACAGAACAACAATCTAATATTAATTTTGTTAAAAAATGGGGTTTTAGGAAATCGGTACATAATATATTATACAAAAAGTCTGTAAAAATAAATAACCCAACACCCCAATTAGAACAAATACTAGAACCTTGGTTTAATGGGGGAGAAGATATAATTGTTGAAGTTAATAGTAATAATTTTACTCAACAAGATTTCCAAATAATTCAACAATTAAATGATATTATAAAGGAAAGTGGTGAAATAGGTGAATTTGAATTAGGTAACTTAAAAATTACTATTAATTCTATGAATGAATACCAAAAAGATCTAATATTTATACCATGAACTATAAAAAACTCAAGCTCATGGAAAAACAAAACCAAAACAATGTAGATGGGATGGAATTACAGCTCCCTACATATTTAGAAATTGAACTTGGGGATGATGGTCTCCAACTAGAAGAACTAAAAAATAATAAAGCGTTTTGTTTTTTTATAATAGAAAATGTTTTTAAAAAAATTAAATTTGCTATTGAAAACAATTTGGATACCATAAAAATTTTCAATATCTTTAATTTATCCATTATGGTAGAATTAGATAAATCTCAATTTAAAAATGTTTTAAATCATATTGTTAAAGTTTATGCTGAACAGGATGATTTTGAAACATGTATTGAAATTAAAAATCTAATAGATGAAATTTAAACTTTACAGTAAATTTGATAGTTCTAAAGAAGCTATTACTATTATAACTTCTGGAACTTTACAAGATGCTATTGATAAAGCAGCTCAAATAAAAAATTTACCTTTAGATAAATTTAATGAATTGTTTGGGTTAGAAAAAATAAATTAAAATGGAAAACAATTTTGAAGGACCTATAAAAGAACTATTTGAACATATTTTAGGTGGAGACGTAAAAATATCCAATAGTACTAATCTTTCTAAAGAAGGGCCTTTTCTTGTTCTAATGGAAAGGTTAGAAAATACCCGAAAAAAAGAAATTTTCCTTTTAGAAAAATATGGAACTGATATTACTTCATTTACTGAAGATTTATGGGCAGCAGTAGATAGTTTATTAGAATCTTTATATGGTTTAGAAAAACAAGACATCATAATGTGGTATTTATTTGATAGATTTGATAATAAAGGAAAGATTATTCCTTTAGAAGACATTAAGGGAAGAGAAGTTTACATAAAAACAAGTAGACAACTTTGGCATTATTTACGAAACAACATAGGGAAAGAAAATGGAAATGATTCCTTGTCTGAAATGTAAAGAACCAATGCCTAAAATTAGGCTAGAAAAATTTGGTTATAAGGTATGTTGTAATTGTTCTACAATCCAAGCCCGAAAAGCAATTAATGTTAGAGGAGGAAGTGGAGACCACACTTGGAATGATATTCAAATAGTTAGCTCTACCGAATACGAAAGTTATATTAAATATAATTCAGAAGAAAATGAATAGTTATGCCCGCCCCTAAACCCCTTAGTAAACAGGATATTTTAAGGGCTATGGCCAATACCCGTAGCAATCGAGCTGCAGCTCGTTATCTAAATTGTTCATACTGGCATTATAAAAAATGGGCTAAATTATATGAAGCTACAGAACCAGAATACGAAAGTTTATTCCATCAACACCTTAACCCATCAGGTAAAGGAATCCCAAAATTTTTAGGTGGGAAACATGATCCAATAGATATTAAAGCTCTTGTTGAAGGAGATATAAAGTTTACCACATCTTTTTCAATAGAAAAAATTAAATATAAATTAACTTCTGAAGGTTATTTAGAAGAAAAGTGTAACAAATGTGGGTTTTGTGAAAGAAGGGTATTAGATTACAAAACACCCTTACTTTTAAACTTTAAGGATGGAAATAAAGAAAATTTTAAATTAGAAAATCTAGAATTTCTTTGTTATAATTGTTATTATTTATCAATAGGTGATGTTTTCGATAACAAACAACTCAAAGGAATAGAAGATCATGTACCATCATATAACAGTGAAGTAGATTGGGAAATTGATGATTATACTAAACAACGTTTAGAGGAATTAGGTTTAAATGATGAAGATGAAGATGATGAAGATGATGATTCAGATTTAATATCTTATCTATGAAACATAAAAAACACGATAAAATAGTAAAAGACTACGATAAGATAAAATCTAAACATCTAGAAAGATTAGCAACAAAAATGCTAAAAATTGATGAAAAAAATGAAAAATTAAAAACTAAAACAATTAAAGGAGATTTTTTAAATAAATTTTAAAATGGCTGTTTATTCAATTGAAGTAGAAGATTTTGAAGAGTTGAAAGGTTTAATGGAAGATAAAACTTCCCCTAACTTTTCCTTAAAACTCTCACAAACTATTGTTAATACAATTGTGGAAAACTTAAATACTAGAAAACGTTTTTTAAATGTTTTAGAAGTATATATTCGTGAAACTGATGATACTTTAGACATAACTGTGGATCGAGATGATTTTGTTGAAACTTTAAAAACCAACCTTGCTACTCAAGAATATTTTGAAGAATATGAAATGTGTACCAAAATTCAAGAAGCTTTAGATTATTTAGAAAGTAAAAAGTGATTTGGAGGTTTAACAAAAAATTGTTAACTTTAAGTTATGGAGCGAAAATTTATTATTTTGAATGAAAACGCTGAAGTGTTTTGTGGTCTTTTAAGGGGCTATCCTGCTTTTAGTCCCAATTGGGAAGAAGCAAAACCTCTATACAATATGAACCAATTCCAAATGGTTAGGTGGGGAACATCTCATTCACTAGAAATTCATTATTTAGATTAAAAATGGGAAGAACTAAAGCCTATGTTGGCTCACCTGTTGTCTTAGTGTTTAAAACCTCCAATAGATCTAATGCTAAAACAAAGATTAAAGTTTTTAAAAACCGAAACATTGATGAAGTTCTTGATCCCGATACTAAACTCCCAGGTGTTCCTTCAACTGCAGTGTTCGTACATTTGGGAATTGGGAGGAGTTTTGTGGATAAATTTAAATCTGAATACAATATTAAAGATTAGTTAATGGATTATTTATTTTTATACCTACTTATCGGCCTTGTTTTAACTGCAGGGTTTGAATTTTTATACGATTGGACAAAAAAATATGAACCTCTCCCTCAGTTAGATTTTAAAAATAGAATAGTAATATGGTTTTTTTGGCCCATAGTTATTATTATTTTTTTAAAAGCTGGGGTTGATTCGTACAAAGAGAATCGAGATGGATAAATTAATTAATCATGGTGGAATTTTGTGGCGAATAAAAAAAGAAGTTTCTAAAGAAACTTTCATCATAAACGAAGAAATAAATTATGAGTTTGTTAAATCATTTAAAGAATATTTAAATTGTGATCATGTTCTACAAAACCAAAACAACTTTTTGTTTGTAGAAGAAATTTCAGAATTAGAATTTGAAGAAATCAATGAAAGCTAAAGATAAAATTTGCGAGTGCAATGAAGAATCTCTTCCCCTATATAATTGGGATTTGAATCAATATGTTTGTGAAAATTGTGGAGATGTTGTTTTGATGGAAGAAGATGAATTAGATAGTTATTATAAACCTGAAAAAAAGCTTCGCGTAAGAAAGTTTAAAGAAAACAGAAGCCAATAAAGGCTGATATTTATAATAAAATTTATGGCTTATACATGTTCTATTGATCTTTCTAATTCAAAAAATCTAAAACCCCAAGGAGATTTACGTAGATTTTATGGGGGAGCCGTTCAATCTGATGGGTGGATATCAAATGATCCAGATGAAAATTATGCTTGGAAATCCCACAGTTTTGGGATTGATGGTATAGGATTACAATCATTAAGATCCCCAGCAGGTTCAAATGTTTATGTGTTGCCTTACCACCTAGATGATAAAGACAAATTTATAACAGGTTCTGATGAATTTAAAGGTGGTAACATTTATTACGCTGGTCCTGATTTTTTGGGAAAAAACATAAAACAATTAGAAGATTTATTTCTAGCAGATATTCAACTTGGTTATAATTATCCTATTATTCGAACTATAGGAACTTGTTATCATTTTGGTACTGAAATAGTATATTCTTTAAGTAGTAGTGATGATAGGATTCAATTAGCTAATGAACCTCCTAATAACCACGTATTTTACTCTGCCAGCGGTACCAGTTTAGAAAATTTTACATTAAAAGATCCTTCCACTATTAGTAGTGGTCTTACAGCATCTGATATTAATGCTACAAAATTACCATTTTTTTATGTAACAGGATCTGATTCATATACACTTACAGATACAGAACAAGGTAAAACAAATACTTTTTATAGTTATGAAACTTGGTGTAATCAAGAAATGTCCAAATCAGTTCCAATTCAATTGAAAGGACAAATAAAAGGATCTAGTATAAAAAATAATAAACCCAAACCCTCTCAATTTGAATTTCATACTACCCATCCATTTTTCTACAAATATTTAACTGAATTAAGTGAATCCAGTGGGTTTACTAACCTAAAAAATGCTATAGGTCAAAAAATTATATGGGAACAATTATCTGATTCTTGGAATAATGGTAATTTAATAGCTGGGGGAATATCAAGTACTGCTAAGTATAAACCCAATGGTATTAATTTAGTTACTTCTTCTGCTGCTTTGGGAGCTGATTTGTTAGATGTTTATCTATATCATAGTGAATCTTTAGCAACTGCTCATCAATATTTTCCTGGGGCTGAATTTCATTTTACAGAATGGAAAAATGAACCTGATAATTTTGAAACTATTATAAAAAATAATCCTTCTTCACTCCCAGGGTATCTAAGTTCTGCTTCCTTAAATGCTGGAAGTATGTTATTATCTATGGCTAGATTGAGGTATGAGGCCCCTAATTTAAGAGCTTTAACATATCAATCTGCTTGGAGTACCGTTCCTACATCTATGGTATATTTAAGTGGATCATATCCAAATCAAAGTAATGATCCAAATAGACAATGGGTATTAACTCCAGTTGGAGAAGTTTATAAAACTTTTAAACCTGCATTTATATGGAATAGTAAATA
>Ga0208161_1001903_pt1 | contig 10829 bp, 9 predicted proteins | sample CB_VirMetaG_3_FD_184538 | JGI IMG/M metagenome (GOLD analysis project Ga0208161, IMG submission 184538) | Freshwater to marine saline gradient viral communities from Chesapeake Bay - CB_1508_1S Viral MetaG (SPAdes) (version 4) | ecosystem: Environmental > Aquatic > Marine > Coastal | place: USA... | reverse complement strand
ATATATTACAGGAACAAGTATTAACGAATGTTATAGTATGAGTGGTTTAGTACAAACAGATGTATGGACACATATTGGTATACGTTTTAAACCTTATGAATATTTTGAAGAATGTGAATTAAATTTTAAAGGAAGAAGAAAAGGTTTATTGAGTGTATATGTTAATGGTTATTTGAAATGGAAATTAGATGACTTTGATGAATTTATTTTTAGAGAATTAGATGAATATAGAGAAAAACAACAAGGTGTACCATTTAACTATAGTTTTGGTGGTGGAACACAAGGGTTGTTAGAAAGTAATACTGTAAATGGTCCAGACGTTAAAGATGAAGATTTAGTGGTTGAAAATAACTTCGCAGGTACTTTTGAGGGTGGGGTTTCTAAATTTAAATTATATGGATGTGCATTAGATATTACAACAATAAGAACTGAATTAAATAATGTGATAACTGATTTTTATCCTGAATGTGAAAACGAATTTGTGATTTGTAGTTATGTTTCAGGATACTTTGAATAAAAATTTTATATTTATAATATAAAAAGAAATGGGATTAATAACTAGATTTTACGGACCTAATAGAAAAGGATCAGAACTTACCATAAAAGAAATGGATGATAACCTATATTATTTACAAAGTATAGGTGTGGATAGTATTTCTTATTCTTCTAATACATTAACATTAACAAATCCTACGGGTGGTACATTAACGACAACAATAAATGCGGGTTCTTCTTCAGACAGAGGTAACTTAATTTTTATTGATAGTGTTTATGGTGATGACTCTACTGGTTCATTAAATGATGCAAACAAACCATTTTTAACTTATTCTGCAGCTTCAGTATCTGCAGGTACTGGTGACTTAATTGTAATTAGACCTGGTAACTACAGTGAGAAAATTATTTTAAAGGATGGTGTAAAAATATATAGTTACCCTAACGTAGTATTTTCAGGTAACCTCGATACTTTTATAACTGATAATAATGTTGCAGTTAATGTAGAAATTTATGGTTATTTAAATATTAATTGTACAAATTCAGGAATTGAGACTAATGCAATTTATATACAAAGTACTGGTACTACTTTATATATGGAATGTGGTGACATAATAATTAATGGTGATGGTAATTCTAGAGTGTTGTGGAACTATTCGGATCAAAAAGTAACAATTAAAGGTAAAACTTTAAAATCTTTTACAGATAGTAGTTCAGAAACAATTAGATTACAATCACAAACACTAAGTGGAAACTCGACTAATATTGAGTGTGACACTTTAGTCGGTAGAAGTGTTTGTTTTTATATACGAAGTGGTAATGGTAACGCAAATGTTAATGTACTAAATGATATTGTATTAGAAGAACCAACGAGTGCTAATCAACCAGCAATAATTCATAATGGTTCTGGTGATGTTTATATAAAGACAAATAAAATTAAAACAACAACATATAAAGCAATTAGTACAGATTTAGTTACCGCAGATGGTAATCTTTATGTTGACGCAGATCTAATTGAATCTACTAACAGTACGCTAGTAGGATTAAATAACATATATGGTTCATTAATTAGTAATTATGGTTCTTCGTCAAATACATATATTAAAGCAAAAAATATGATTGCTGATGGTGGTTTAATTTATTTAAATATAAGTGGTGGTGTTGGGAGAAAAACTGTTTTAGAGGGTAATATGTATAGTAAACAAAATTTAGTAATTAGACATTCATCTACCAGAAAATTAATAGTTAAAAATAGTACCATAAGAAGAGGTGGTGATACTGATAACAATATTGTTGTTGGTATGGGTAACTATATAATAGGTAGTTTATTCGCTGGAATATATAACGGACTTTCTGCGGAGTTTGATAATGTTAAAATAATTAAAGATGAAACTTTATCAGGTACGTCTACTAACCCTATTTTTGGTTTGGATGGTACTACCTCAGAAGTATATGTTAAAAATTGTGAGGTTTATGGTGAGAATATTTTTTCAGGTGCTACCGCATTTAATGCTGGTTCTTTAGCAGATGGTAATATTTATTTTAAAAATACTACGTCTAATGTAGGTAATGGTGTAAATGTTAATGATATATCAGTAAATTCAGGATTTACTTTCGATACAAACTTTAAAATTATTGAATAATGGAATTCTTTATAAACAAAAATAGTACATTACCAAAGTTAAAAATGGAATTAGTTAATGATGGTAGAAATGATTTTCGTAATTTTTACGAAAAAATACAAAACGCAACCATAACATTTACAATGTACGATGTAGAGACTAAAGTTAAAAGAATTGCATGTTCATCTGCAAATTTAGAAATGGCGGTTTCTAATGATTGTGAAAATACTGAAACACCAACATATTATATAACATATCAATTTACAGAACTACAAACTAGTAGAGAAGGTAGATATAATGGTTATTTCACCATAACTTTTTTAGATGGGACAGGTACTCTAATTGCACCAATTAGAGATGAACTTTATATTAATGTCCTAAATAATTGATAAAACAAAATATTTTTATTATATTTGTATACAAAATACAATAACAGAATAATTATGCCTGCATCCGTAGAAGAAATTAGAGACTATTTAGAAGGATATGATGAACAAAAATATATTGTGGGGATTGAGTCTTCTTACAGAGACAACAAGATTCATTTAATAGTACACGACCCTGAAAATGGTAAGTCTATTGAAAAACATAAACTTAAACCATTCATATGGATGAAATCGCCCGATATGACTATATTTTATGGTGGTGATAGAAGAACATTAAAAAGTAAAATGAGGGAATATAAAATTAAATTTATTCCTTTATCCACTCAAGATGAAAATGGTGAAAATGTTTCTCGTTTAGAAAATGGTTATAAGTTCTTAGTACAATGTAGGGGTACATATGGTGACTTACTTAACTTCTTTAAAGAAGGGGGTATGGGTGTTTATGATGAAGAACACAGAGATAATTTCTTAGCGATAAGTCCTACAGAACAATTTTTAATACAAACAGGTAAAAGATTGTTTAAGGGTATGGAAGAATATAATGAAGTTCATAGACTTTCGTTTGACTTAGAAACGACAGGTTTAGATCCACACGTATGTAGAATATTTCAGATAGGGGTTAAAGACAATAGAGGATTTCAACACGTACTATCAATCGATGGGGACAATGATGATGACTTAGACGCTAGAGAATCTGAAGCGATAGTCACATTCTTTAAAATTATCAATCACTTAAAACCATCAATTATATCTGGGTATAACTCTGAAAACTTTGACTGGTATTTCTTTGTTGTTAGATGTCAGAAGTTAGGTATTAATATAGAAAAGATTGCAAAGACATTAGGTCCGATACCATTTTATAGAAAGAAACAAACCCTTAAGATGGGTCCTGAGATGGAATACTATGAACAAACTCATATGTGGGGATATAATATTATGGATGTTTATCACGCAGTTCGTAGAGCACAGGCAATTAATTCGTCTATAAAACAGGCGGGACTTAAATACATTACAAAATATTCTAACGCCGCCAAACCTAATCGTGTATATGTACAAGGTGATAAAATCGGTAAGACATATGCGGATAAAGAAAACGATTACTGGTTAAATGAAGAAAATGGTGAATGGGGTATAATAAAAGATAATATCTTACCTGAAGGTACTACTAAACTTAAAGGGTGTGATATTATAGAAAGATACTTAATAGACGATTTATGGGAAACTGAAAAGGTAGATGATATCTTTAATCAGGCAACATATCTTTTATCTAAGGTATTACCTACATCGTTTATGAGATCTTCCACTATGGGTACTGCGGCGACTTGGAAATTACTGATGTTGGGTTGGTACTATAGAAATGGTATTGCAATACCACATACATTAGATAATAGAAGATTTATTGGTGGTTTATCTCGTTTATTAGAGGTGGGTTATAGTCAGAACGTAGTTAAGTTTGACTTTGCGTCTCTATACCCCTCAATACAATTAACACACGATGTATTTACAGATTGTGATGTTATGGGTGCAATGAGAGGACTATTACAATACAACTACGACTATCGTAACAAATATAAAGAACTTAAAAATGATTATGCGGAAAAAGGTGATTATGAAAAATCTGCGTATTATGATAAAAAACAATTACCATTAAAGATTCTTAATAATGGTATGTTCGGATCAATATCCGCACCTAATGTATTTCCTTGGGGTGATACAGATATGGGTGAGAAAATCACTTGTACTGGTAGACAATACCTTAGACATATGATTAGATTCTTTAATTCTAAAGGATTTAAACCATTAGTAGGTGATACAGACGGATTCAACTTCTCAGTACCTAAAGATGTAGATAAATATGTCTATACTTCTAATGGTAATCACAGATTTAATAAGTTAGGTAAAACATATAAAGGTATGGATGCAGTTGTTGCTGAATACAATGACAAATATATGAAGGGTGTTATGGGATTAGATGTAGATGAAATTTGTCAGGCAACAATAAACATCGCAAGAAAGAATTACGCAGACTTAATAGATGGTAAAGTTAAGTTAGTAGGTAACTCTATTAAATCTAAGAAGATGCCTACATACATCGCAGAATTTATCGATAATGGCATTAGACTACTATTAGATGGTGATGGTTATGGTTTTGTAAATGAATACTATGAAACTGTAGAAATGATTTACAATCAAGAAATACCATTATCAAAGATTGCAAATAAGGCAAGAGTTAGAATTAGTGTTTCTGAATACAAAAAGAAAATGAATACTACTAATAAGTCTGGTGGTGCAATGGCTAGACAAGCACATATGGAACTTATAATGAATGAAAAATTAAATGTAGATTTAGGTGATACCATATATTATGTTAATACTGGTACTAAAAAATCACATGGAGACGTACAAAAGAAAACACATAAAAACCCAAAATATACTGCAAAAGATCTACAAATGCAAATGTCTTTCGATGGTAAAGTCGCTAAAGATGCAATACTTAAGGAAGAAATTATACTTAATTGTAAGTTAATTCCTAATAATCTCATTGAAAACGACCCTAATGCAACTGGAGAATATAATGTGGACAGATACTTAGACGCATTTAATAAAAGGGTTAAACCATTATTAGTTTGTTTTGATCCTTCATTAAGAGATGAAATTTTAATTTCTAATCCTTCTGATAGAAAATACTATACTCGTCAAGAATTAGAATTAACATCAGGACAACCATTTAAAGAAGGGGATCAAGATAAGTTAGATGAATTATTAACTATTACTGATGAAGAGTTAGAATTCTGGAATAGTATCGGTGTGTCTCCTACTTATATGTTTGAGGATTATGGAATAGAGGATGAATTCTCATATGACATAAAGACCCAAAGGACGGTAGTTCAATGACTTATTTAAGTTTTCCGCCTCCAACGCTTTATTCTCCAATTGTTTAACATTAGATAGTCTTTCTAATCTTAAATCTAATTGTTCTAAAAGTTTAAGTTGTTCTTCTTTACCTTCATTAAGTAAACTATCATAATCCATTGTAAGTTCTGCGTCAGGTACTTTTAGTGCCCCTTGAAACTTACCTCTAACTCTACCTAATGTTTCTTTAAATAACGCAGTTAGATATCTTCTTATCCATATTCTAGTAGGTTCGTTTAACTCTGAATATTGTAGTTTATTTAAAGGTACATCATTAGGTAATTTAATAATGTCAGGATTATCCGCTAAACATTGGTCTCTATTATCATCTGTAACATCATAATAATGATACCATACTTTAGTTCCTGCGAGTCCAATCTGACTATTTACTAATCCTGCACCTGCGAAAGATAATCTACTTCCTGGTATAGGCATAAGATGTAATAATCTAGTACCATTTGGTCCTGCAGTTACTTTGTGACTTAACTCACTTCTAAGTAATTTAGATTTTAAACTAAAGTCTTGTGCTCTTAACAATACGTCAAATGCGGGTGCAACATAAAAACCACCATTACCTAATCCTCCACCTTGTCCCCAACCAGCGTATGGTACTTGTCCAAAACCACCACCAAAACCGTAATCTCCGAATCCTGCAAACGAATAAAGTGCGTGATCGGTAGAGTTTGGTGTTATCCATAATATCTCATTAATTTCTCTACCTGCAGGTATCTGATATACTTGTTGGTTTTTGACTATTGTAACATAATCCTTTTTAAGTTCCCAAGGACCTCTTTGTTGTAATCCCACTTGTTTAGAATATGCGTAAGAGAAGTTACTCTCAAAGTCTAATGATCTTGTAGTCAATGCGAACGCAATGTCTACTTTGTCCGCCTCTTTACCTAATACAGAAGACCATTGATTTTCAATTAACCAATCTTGTACTCTTTGTGCGTAATCTTCTATTGCGGTTTCTAAAAGGGAATTCATTTGATCCCAATCCAATTCAATTTTTCTAACAGGTGCACCTAACCTATGTCTAATTTGATTAAATAGTTCTGTTTTTAAATTATCGTTTAAAGAATTCGGCATATTAATTTATTTATTTATAAATATTGCAATATTTATTAAATGATGAAAAATATAATCAGAAAAATATTAAAAGAGGAAACTAGTCATAGTTTTAAAGAATTAGATAACCCTAATGGGTTTGAGGGTACCGATGTATATGACACAAAAGATGAAATCGCATTAGGATTATCAACAAAGGCATTGAAACACTTAAATTCTGCCCTTAGAGATATTGAATCTGCGTTAGAAAATGTAGAAAATAAAAACCTTAGACATGTATTAGAAAAAGTTAAGTCTATGTTATCGACAGATTATGGTAGACAAGAGGCTTTTTCCTCAAGAATTAATGATAAACAACATAACACACTAATCAATATGTTAGGTGATGTTATAGATGAAAATAGTAATGAGAACTGGAACTTTAACCTAAACGGTGATCACGATTCTAAAGCACCTGAAGGTGTTTTTTAACTAATTCTACTGCTTCATTTATTGTCTGAAATGATCTATCAGGTAAAAACGCAGTCTTTTCTATTAAAATAGCTGGTAGATATTCATTATTAACTTTCTTAGAGAATTTTTCATACAATTCTTCATGTTCATCCACATCCAATTCAAGAAAATCTATATTACTTTCTTTTAATTGATTTTTTAAGTTGTCACAATGTGGACATCCTTTCATTGAAAATACTTTAACCTTCATCTTCTATTTTATTTATAAATTCATTTATTATATCATCTTCACCCATAATGGTTCCAATAATTTTTTTCTTTTCATTTAGTATATCCCATACTAAAGTATCAATAGTATCATCCATTAACATATAATAAATATTAACAGTTTCTTTTTGTCCTATTCTATATGCACGATCTTCCGCTTGTTCGTGATTTCCGGGAACCCAATCTAAAGAGTTCATAATAACAATCTCCGCCTTAGTTAGTGTTAATCCCACACCCGCAGCTTTAATTTGTCCTACAAATACCTTACAACTATCATCTTCTTGAAATCTATCTACTGATAATTGTTTTTGTTTATCTGACATACCACCTCTAACACATACCGCCTTATTACCGAAGTGTCTATTAAATGCGTCCATCTCATCATTAAAGTTACAAAATATAATTACTTTTTTATTTAACTCTAATGCCTCTTCCGCCTTTTCAATAGAATAAGGTACTGTTTCCATCGCAATAAAAGTTCTAAGTAATGTCATCTCTACTAAGTCTCTCGCAGGATTACCTTTTTTACCTTCTAACTTTCTTTTCACTAAGTAATCTTCCCATACAGATTTATAACCATCCACATTTTCTAATTCTAAATAAACTGGAGTAATCAATTTTTCAGGTAAATCTAAGACATCTTCTTTTTTTCTTCTTAATATTGTTCTTTTTGTTTTAGACGATAACTCATCTAAATTAGATGCACCTTTAGTAACCCAAACATATTTACCATTTTTTCTAAACCTCATTCCATCACAATAAGTTTTAGCGTAATGAACCCAATTATTTGTTATTGGTGAATCAATAATAGACAATAAGTTATAATAATCCATAGGTCTATTTGCAATAGGTGTACCAGTTAATAACCATACTCTTTCACATGAAAAATTCTTAGATAAATCTTTTAATATTGCACCTCTTTTAGATTTGTGATTTTTAACATAATGAGCTTCATCTAATATTAATAGATCAGGATTGAAGTCTGCAATTTCTCTTCTCAATTCCCACTCTTCATATTCTTTATTTTTTTCTTTAACTGTGTGGAAATTTTTGAGTATGTCATAGTTAATGATTGTGAATCTCGCAGGATCCCAATAAGTACCTGTAATTATTGATACGTCATCACAAAAATTTTGTACTTCCCTCATCCAATTTATTTTAAGTGATGAAGGACAAATTATTAAAACTCTTTCTGCACCACTTTCTAACGCAGCAACTATAGACTGATAAGTTTTCCCTAAACCCATATCGTCCGCCAAAATACACTTTTTGTTCTTCATTAAGAACTTAATACCATCTTCTTGATGTTTAAACGCCCTCCATCCTCTTTTATCTAATTTAGAGTATTTGTCAAAGTCTATATCTACATCAATATCTTCATAATGAATATCATCTAATATTTGTGTTTTAGGTATCCATAATAATTTAACATCTTTTTGGTTTTTATATAACTTACATATAACGTGTATCGCTTTGTCCGATTCCGCCAATAAAGTTTCCACAAAAATTTTTTTAGGTGTTATTTTTAATTTATGTTCTTCTTTTAATTCTTCAGAAAAATAATTAGTTAGTTCTATAACTTTATTTAATTCCTTTGGTTCGAAGGTAAAATAATTTTTTACATAATTCGACTGATTATTAGTAAGAAAATAATTTTTTTCAGTTTCCTTTTTTTTGCGCATGTACTTTATATAAGGGTTTTTACCCTCATATGTCATGAGTAAATCTTCACTGTCAAGATTTTTAATATCCTTAACATCCAACATAATTATAATAATAAGGATTTTTTTCTTAAAAATAAATATTTATCTATAAAAGATATATGACACAACCAAAAAGAGTACCGATTGAGAGGTTAAATAAGTTTTACTCTCAAGAAGATTTTGAGTTAGACATCGATTTTGGAAGAGAATGGTTAGAGGGTGATATCAACATTAAAGTTATTCTTTATAGGGTAGATAGGACTGAAACCACCAATGACGATATATATGGCGAAGCAGGAAAAGGTGAGATAAGATTTAAACCACCTATTGAAATTCCTGTGAATTTTAATTATGCGGCACCGACAAACAAAAACTACAACTCTGATGGTTCAATGAGATATTTAGAGAGGGGTAATATTACTTTAGGTGTGTATCAGGATCAATTAGATGAATTAGGTGTTGATATTAGTTATGGTGATTATATTGGTTATCCTGAAACTGAAACAAAAACAAAATACTTTACTGTTTCTAATGATGGTAAAATATTTGCAGATAACGCACATACAATAGTAGGGTATAAAGGGTTCTATAGAACAATAACTTGTGTACCTACAGACTTAGACGAATTTGACGGAAGATAATTATGGGATTACCAAAGAACTATAGAAAAGATTTAAAAATAACTCCACATAAACAAGGGTTCGAACAAAGACAAAGTATCTTAGATGACATTGCAAATAAAGGTACTTATCTACCAAAAGGGATTCTTCATGAAGATATGGATGGTGAGTTGGTAAACTACGTAGACAATGAAATTGATTTAACATTGGCGGGTGAGAAAGTACCTGTAATATTTTTAACCGCACAAAGATGGGCGGAATTTAGTAAAACTTGGCAATATTCTGATATAGATAAAAATATTAAACTACCTTTTATAACTGTGGTTAGAAAACCTGACGCACAACAAGGTACAAATTACGCAGGATCATTTAATATTCCTGGTAGACCGACATTTACATATATGAAAATACCTACGTGGGATGGTAATAGAAAAGGTTATGACATTTATAAAATACCTCAACCAATATCTGTAGATATTATGTATGAAGTAAGACTATTCTGTAATCGAATGAGGGATTTAAATAAAATGAATAGAAAAATGTTGACTTCATTTTCCGCATTAGAAAAATATATTAGAGTAAATGGACATCCCATACCACTTATATTAGATAGTATAGGTGATGAAAGTCAAATTACTAATTTAGATGAAAGAAAATATTATGTACAATTATTCACTATAAAAATGATGGGTTATCTTTTAGATGAAGATGACTTTGTTGTAACACCTGCGGTTAGTAGAGGTATTCAGTTTTATGAAATTAGTGAAGAATTATTTAGAGCACCATATCAAATCAATGTTGATAAACAAAATAAGACAATTTGTTTAAATATATTATTTAATAGGGGTGTGAGTAGTGTTAAGATTCCAATAGAAATTGATGCAACTTATACTGATTCTAATTTTACTAACGCAACTTCTTTGATATTTAAAGTAAATGGTGTTACTAAAACATTACCATTTACAGTTAATAATGGTGATGAATTATACATTAAAGTAAATAAAACGGATGGTAATTTACCTTCTGACGTTGAGATAACTGGTACGATATTATGAGTAGTTGCGACAATTCTAATATAAAAAAAAATTATATAGTTACAAGTACTGAAACAGATATTTTAAGTGCGTGTACTGGTTTTTATACTAATAATATATATTCTTGTAGTGGTGATACCATAACGATAGAAAGTGATATATTATCAACCAATACAATTAATTCGTCTGTAATCTTAAGTGGAGGTACAAATTTATTAGATATTTTTGGTGGTTTAGATAAATTCATTTCTGGTTTCACATATGACAACTC